>Ga0070697_100000131_pt1 | contig 60013 bp, 47 predicted proteins | sample KBSK1501metaG_FD_65475 | JGI IMG/M metagenome (GOLD analysis project Ga0070697, IMG submission 65475) | Corn, switchgrass and miscanthus rhizosphere microbial communities from Kellogg Biological Station, Michigan, USA - KBS K1-50-1 metaG | ecosystem: Host-associated > Plants > Roots >... | reverse complement strand
GCCGTGCTGATGGCACGGTCCGCCGACAATAAAGATCGATGGGTGCTGTCGCTCGATCCTGCGACGGGCAAGACCAGGGTACTCGCGAAGGTTCATGACGATGCCTGGGTAGGCGGGCCAGGGGCATTCACGCTCGGGTGGTTGCCCGACAACGAGCATGTCTATTTCGAGTCGGAGCGTGACGGTTTCGCGCATCTTTACACTGTCTCAACGAAAGGCGGAGAACCAGCGCAACTCTCTTCAGGTCCTTTTGAGGTATCTGGTGTCCGTCTCTCCACGGACAAAACGAAGTTTTACTTCACTTCCAGCGAAGGAAGTTTCTTCGAGCGACATCTATATTCAATGTCGCTCGACGGCCGAGCCCGAACGCGCCTTACCTCGATGCCCGGAAACAATCAGGTGGATGTTTCGCCGGACGATACGATGCTTGCGGATGTGCGTTCTTACAGTAACAAACCTCCGGAGTTGTATCTCTTGCCTAACAAACCTGGAGAGGCAAGCGCGCAAGCCGAACTAAAGCCGGTGACAACATCACCCGTTCCGGAGTTCTATAGTCAAGACTGGATTGACCCACGAATTGTCAGTTTCAAGGCGCGTGACGGCGCGACCGTCTATGGGCGGATGTATATGCCGTCGAACTGGAAAGGCGGCGGACCGGCGGTGCTCTTTGTCCACGGAGCCGGTTACCTGCAGAACGTGCACCGTTGGTGGAGTTCGTATTACCGCGAATACATGTTTCATCACCTGCTGATGGAGCGCGGTTTTGTCGTCTTCGACATTGATTACCGCGGTAGCGCCGGCTACGGGCGCGACTGGCGAACCGGGATTTATCGCTACATGGGCGGAAAGGATCTGTCCGATCACGTTGATGCGGTGAATTATCTGGTGAAGGAACATGGCGTCGACGCGAAGCGCGTGGGTATCTATGGCGGTAGTTATGGCGGCTTCATCACCCTGATGGGAATGTTTACTGAACCTGATGTCTTTGCAGCCGGCGCGGCGTTGCGTCCGGTCACCGACTGGGCCCACTACAATAACGGCTACACCTCGAACATTCTCAATCTGCCACAAAATGATCCGGAGGCATACAAGCGAAGTTCACCAATCTACTTCGCCGGTGGCTTGAAAGGGGCGCTGCTGATCTGTCACGGAATGGTGGATACCAACGTAAATTTCCAGGACACGGTCCGCCTGGTTGAAAGGTTGATCGAGTTACGCAAGGACAACTGGCAGGTGGCGCCCTACCCGGCTGAAGATCACTCGTTTGATCGCGAGGCGAGCTGGGCCGACGAATACAAGCGCATTCTTAAACTCTTCACCGACAATTTGCACCCGGACAACCAGCCAGTTCGACGAAAGGCCGGCAAGCCATGACACGAATTTACTGTGCACACAGATGTCGTGGGGTAGCTTGCAGGTAGGAAGATGGTGTCCTAAGTTCAACTCTTTGCGTGATCTTCGCGTTCTTTGCGCTCTTTGCGGTTAATTCTTTTTAAAGGCTTTCTTACCGCAAAGCACGCAAAGATCCGCAAAGGCGCGCAAAGAAGTTTTTAAAATGAGCACTCGGGGTGAAAAGCGTCGCCAGCGGCGCTTGGGCGCTACGGCGCGAATGCATTGTGAGTATTGCTGTCGACCTCCGCTGAGTGGATAATACCGATTAAATCGACCTGAGGAGATGCACCATGATTTTGACAAAACGACTCTACATTTCTTCCGTGGCATTTTTCGTTCTTTCCCTGGGGTGTGCGCAGTTTGCGGCGGCGCAGCCCCTTCCGTTCGTCCCGCGTCCAAGCCAGAAGGCCAGCGTCATGCAAAAGATCGGCGTCACCGAGGTGACCATCACTTACAGCCGTCCCGGTGTAAAGGGTCGAAAAATTTGGGGGGATCCGCTGCCGGAACAGGCAAACACCAAAGGTGAGGCTACGCTTGATGATCAAAATGTCCGACCCAAAGACGCGCCGATTGTGCCGTGGGGCCATGCGTGGCGCACCGGCGCCAATGAGGCAACGCAGTTCGTGGTCACCGACGATGTCTTTATCAATGGCCAAAAGCTACCGGCCGGCAGCTACAGCCTGCACACGATCCCAACGAAGGATGAGTTCACTATCATCTTCAACAGTGTCGCGAACCAGTGGGGCAGCTTCAGATATGACCCGGCGAAAGACACGCTGCGTGTAAAGGCAAAGCCCGAGTGGGTAAGCGAGAACAAGGAGTGGTTGGAATACTGGATTGATCCGGTAACTGACAATACCGCGCAGGTCAACATTCGCTGGGAGAAAGTGCGCGTACCTTTCACAGTCGAAGTAAAAGATGTGAAGGCATTGGCCGTCCAGAAAGCCCGCGCGGCAGTGGCGGCGGCCGCACCCGACGATTGGACCACTCCGTTTCAGGCAGCCAATTATGCTTTTTCGAACCCGGAGAAGGCGGACCCAGCCGAGGCGGCGCGATGGCTTGATCAGTCCATCAAAGCTAAGGAAACCTATCAAAACCTGTCTCGAAAGGCGCGACTATTGGCCGGGCAAGGCAAGACTGAGGAAGCTATCAGTCTCGGAGAAAAGGCTCTGGTTCTGGCCAAAGCTGCCAAGGCCAACACTACTGCTCTGGAAAAAGACCTGGCTGACTGGAAAGCCAAAAAGCCGGCCTCCTGAATCCATTGCGGCGGTGTGTGTCCATTGGATGCTTCTTCGTGTGGGAAGGTGTGGGGCGTGGGCGGTTTAGAGGCGCCCGCCGCCAAGGAAAAAGTAACAGTACCGGACAACCGCAAAGAATTCTGAGTAGTCTGATAAACGTCATAGTTGTCGTTTGAGCAATTGCGCGGGCCGGGGCTTGAGACTGAGCCTACTGGAACGCCCCGGAGCGAATCGTTCCTAGCAAATGAATCGCTTCGGCCACAACATTCTTCTGCTGTGAGGATCCCTTTTATGAAAACGTCATCCGCATCCCTCTTTGCTCGTCCGTTAGCAACTCTTCTCATTCTTCTTTTTGCTGTTTCTCCGGCGTGGGCCACTTGTGGAGGTGGCGGCGGCGGCGGTGGCGGTGGTATGCCGAGCGGTGGTGGTGGCGGTGGCTCGAGCCCTGAGGTTTACTACGTGCCGTGGAAAGCTCGTAAGGCCCAGGATCCTCCGGCGAAAGGATTAGTGGTCTACTGGTTCCCGAAATCCAATGACGAGTTACAAAGATCGAGCCTGCGCACCTCGCGTCCGTTGTCTCTTTACGCCACGCAGTGCATATCGATGGCGATCGCAGATACTCGCCTTCCCAATGCGGAAAAGCTGATTGGCAGCTCCCAGCTTCCAGTAGTCGTTCTGGCCACACCTGACGGCGATCCCGTCACTAAGGTTGAAAACCAGGGTGGCAAACTCAAGGTTGCGGACGTGGAAAAGGTTGTCACGGCTGAAGTGAAGCAGCGTGAGGCCGCCCTCGATTCACAACTGGCTGACGCGAAAGCCAAGGCTGCAGCCGGCGACAAAGCGGCGGCGATCAAGCTCTACCAGGCGGTGGCGCAACAAAAATGCATGTTTCAGAAAAAGGCGAAGGAAGCCGCGAAGGAATTGAAGAAACTCGGTGCCAGCGAAGAGGGCACAGTAGCTGATGCGGTTGACGCTCCCTCGCCTGTCTTTGAGGCGCGCCAGAGTTTACGTATCGAACGAATAATGGAACGCGGTCTGATTGCGGAGAATAATGCGAGATATGTACTCGCAGAAAACCTTTACAACCAGGCGCACCAGATGGATCCTGGTGATCCGGCCCCACTACGATACCTCGGCGAAAACTATCGCCATAACATCGGGGACTGGGCCAGGGCTCGTACTACTTTCGAAGCGATTCTCGCCATGAACGCTGATCCGCTGTCACGGGCCGTCGCCCTGCATGGTCTGGGCAAGATGACAATTCACGATGGCGAGTTCAAAAAAGGCCTGTCCCTGATGGAACAATCTGCGGAGGAGTTTCCATTGGCATTAACCTATCGCAACCTTGCCGTTTACTGGAACTCGGAACACGACATGGCGAAGGGAAGTGAGTACACCCAGAAAGCACTCGACCTCGATCCTAAAGATCCTTACAACCTCGTCTTCGCCGCAGTTTTTATGTCAAACGCCGGACGAGGCGCTGAAGCACTAAAGATCGCGCGTGAGAATGTGAGTCTGCTGCCTGCGTCCTACAACCTGGCTGGGATTTACGCGCAAAACGGTCAGCCCAAAAAAGCGCTCGAATTGCTGCGTCGACATTTCTTCCAGTACGAGCGTTTCCACGCCGTACGTGAAAAGGAAATGATGGAAGCGCGAGTAGACGCAGTCTTTGACTCCCTGCGCCAAGACTCTGATTTCCTCGCGCTGACACGGTACGCCGACGGCAAGCTCCCCATGCCAATGCCTGGTATGACTTCGCCTTCAAGTAACAGGTAACACCATAACTCTGTTTATCCAACCCTCAGGGGTCCGGGGGCTTGACACCAAATCCGCGGAAGGGTCGAAACCCTTCCGCGGATTTTTATGCGCGACTTTGTTTATCGGTTGGGCTACAGGTAAAGTAGCGGCGCAGGTCGCAAATGGGAGTTGCAAAACTAACAGATCAAAACACAGTCGTTCCTGTTGAAAGCAAATACGCACGCGTGGAGCGCGAGCGCCGTTATATCCTGCAGGATCTGCCGGAGGGACTGGCGCGGCCGGATCCTCATGTACAGATCACTGATAACTACATTACCGGCACACGACTTCGTCTCCGAAAGGTACGCGAGCCGCGAACGAACAAGTGGACCGTCAAACTGACTCAGAAGTTTGCGCCCAACCCCCAGGACTTTTCCCGCACCATCATCACCAATATCTATCTCAATGCACTCGAGGTAGAAACGCTGGGGATTTCTGATGCCAACGAGATTCGAAAAAACCGTTATTACTTTGAATTCGAAGGACGAAAGTGGTCGGTAGACATGTTTCTCGGTAACTTGTTTGGATTGGTTATGGCCGAAGTGAGTTTTGAAACGGATGAAGAGCTCGACAGTTTTCCCAAGCCTTCGTTTGCTATTGCCGACGTGACCAATATTGAGTTATTCACGGGCGGGCGGCTGTGTGAGTTGACCTTCGAAGATGTTCGTGAAGAGATTATGAAGATGAAAACGGCTCGTTCGAGTTCCGCCGGCTAGGTTAAGAAATGAGTTCGACAGGATTAACATGATTCACAAGATGGCGACGGTTTGTCATGATTAGTACCAAACATTCCCACTTGGCACAAAACTGTCGACGCTTTCAGGAAACGTTATGAACCTACACAAGCAATTCTTAATACTGCTGCTATTGATCGCCTTCCTCGGTCTAATGGCCTGCAAGAAAGCTTCCGCGCCCTCAGACCAAACTGGAAGCAGCCCGGTTACCGCGGTCGAGTCTCAGCACGCGGCGGGTGGAACCACTCCCGCAGGTGAAACTAAATACTTCAAAGGCTCCATTGGAAGTGCGCTCGGTCTGCAAATGAAGCTGGTGCGCGAAGGCGAGAAACTGATCGGGTCATACTTTTATCAAAAGGTCGGAACGCCCATTAATATCCGCGGGACAATTGATAAAAGCGGTAATGTAGTCATCGATGAGCTTGACTCCGCGGGGAGCCAGACCGGAACTTTTAAAGGCGTGTGGAAAGAGGACGAAAATGGTCTCATCACAATCGCCGGAAACTGGGCCAAGCCAAACAGCGACAAAAAGACTGCGTTTTCTCTTCATGAAGAGCCAATCGAGTTTAGCGGTGGTGTAGAAATCCTGGCGCGACAGATTAAAGATAGTAATAAGAAACTGAAGTACAAGATAGACGTCCAGTATCCTCAGTTGAGCGGTTCGGGAAGTCCAAATTACGAGAAGTTTAACCAAACCGTTCGTAGTCTGATTACTAAAAAGGTGTCGGCCTTTAAGACAGAGATGGCCCCGGACCCCGATGAACCGCCACCAACTGAATTGGAATCGTTGGATAGTGACTTGAACGTCGGCTACACGATTGCTCTCGCCAGAGACGATCTGATTAGCGTTTTGTTGGATGTGGGTAGTTATTCGGCTGGAGCGGCTCATCCGAATTCGTATTCGGAGGTGGTTAATTTCGACCTGAGAAACGGCAAACTGCTGAAACTGGCCGATCTCTTTCAGCCTGGATCGAAGTACCTGCAAAGCATCGCAGCCTATTGCATTGCCGACCTGAAGAAACAAGGCAAAAAAGCGGGCGCAGACTCAATGCTGGATGACGACTGGGTTGAGCGCGGTGCGGCTGCGGATGCCGAGAATTACAGCAGCTGGACCATTGGCAAGAAGGGCCTGGAAATTACTTTTGATTCTTATCAGGTAGCCGCATATGCTGCCGGTCCACAGCACGTGATGGTGCCTTATTCAGCACTGAAAGACGTGATTAAAACTGACGGGCCGATAGCCCAGTTTGTGAAGTGAGTCGTTGACTCCACGCCAGATTCCTCTTAACCAGGACGCAGATTCCTGCTTACGCAGCTTCGGCAACGCCGGTGTCTGAATAATCCGCCGCATGAGTGCGCGCAAAATATACCGCCAGGACAAAAGCAAAAAACATAATCAAGGCGCCGGTCCAGAATGTTACATACAGCGAACGGTCGCTCATGTAATGGGCCACGCCGTCGGTCCCCATCTGCGGTGTCTGGCTGTGAATCAACAACGCCGCTATCGAAGGGCCCACAGCCCGAGCCAGGCTGGCCACTGACTGAGTAACACCCATTACGCTCCCTTGCTCCGCGGGGCCCACGCTTTTTGACGCCAGGCTATTCAAGGCCGGCGTTGACAGAGAATTTCCCAGGGAGAAGATGCCACCGCCTATCATTAGCGCCAGCAAACCGCCTCGATATGGTCCAACAAAAGGAATCGCAAAGAGACTTCCCGCAAAGCATAGTGCGCCTGCCACTACCAGCGGCAACTCACCGAAACGCTTGACCAGCCGGCCGATCAACCCTCCCTGAATGATCACCGCAATGAGGCCGACATAAGCAAAGAGGTAACCGTTGTGCTGCGCGTCATAACCAAAGCGAAACATCGTGTAAAGCGAAAACGAGGTGGTCATGATCGAGAAGGCGACGATGAAGAGAAAGTAGATGATCAGGACAAAGCCGAGGCGCGGCTCAGTCAGCGATTTGATCATGTATGACCAGGCTCGGCCGCCGGCCGCCGATACACGCGCCGGGTGATCAGGCGTTACGGTTTCAGGCAAAGTGAAGTAGAGCAAGGTGGCATTCGCAAAGCAAAGTCCCGCCGCAAACAGAAACGGGACAGCCACGCCCCAGCGGCTCAATATTCCGCCGATGGCCGGTCCAAAAATAAACCCGAGTCCAAAAGCTGCGCCCAGTAGACCCATTCCTTTTGCGCGATCTTCTTTGGTGGTGATGTCGGCGATGTATGCCTGTGCAGTCGAGATGTTCCCGCCGGAAATGCCGTCCAAAATTCGGCCCAGGAACAGCATCCAGAGAGTCGTGGCAAAGCCGAGGATTAAAAACCCTATTCCGGTGCCGATGATCGAGATCAGCAGCACAGGCCGGCGTCCATACTTGTCGGAAAGACGTCCGAGCACCGGAGAGAAAATCAACTGCATGATTGAATAAGAAGCGAAGAGGAGGCCGACAGTGCGAGGGGTGGCATTAAACCGTGTTCCTTCGGCATAAAACGGAAGAACCGGAATGACAATGCCAAAGCCGAGCAGATCGATGAATACTGTCGTGAAGATGACAACGAGGGGAGAGCGCTTCATGGTAAATGGTTAATCAATAAAGAAGGAGGATGGTTTGAATTTTCGGCGGCGTGGTGTTCTGTTCACCATTTACCATTTTCCATTCACCACTTCTATCTGCGACGGCCGCTCGACAGAGCCAGATCAACAGAAGCCATACCGCCTCCGGAAATCAAGAGCGCCAGCGAGCCCGCCAGCAATGCCAATGCATATTCGAAGCCTGTGGGCAGAAACAAGCCCCCTTTCCAGTGCACTCCGATCAGCGCTGTCAGCATCGTGCAAAAAAGCAGGAACGCTCCCAGTCGGGTTAGCAAACCCAGGATAAGCAGAATGCCGCCAATCAACTCTGCAAACGCGGCGGCGCCCATCCAGAGCCAGGCCGGCCGCATGAAAGGAAAAGGAGCGGGAAACGAGATCCATTTCGCCAGCCCGGGCCCATTGAAACTGCCCAGTACTTTTTGCGCGCCGTGGCCAACAAAAATCACTCCCAAGGCAAGTCTAAGAGGAACAGGCATCCATACTGGGGAGGTTGCAATCAGTTTGCGAAACATACTGGGCCACCTTTCAAGCCAATCTGACGAGCGAGCAAGATATTAAATTATCTGCCGCGAATTGTCGCCGCAATTCAACTCCTTATTGATCGTACGTTAAGCGGCTTGCGCCAGCCGCCCCGCGATTGCCTGCTTCGGCTGAGCACCAACCAAGCGGTCAATCAGTTTTCCGTCCTTGAAGATCAGCATCGTGGGAATACTGTGAATTTGAAATTGCGATGCGATTCTGGGGTTCTCATCGACATTTAATTTTGCAATCCGGTACCGCCCACTTGATTCCGCGGCCAGTTGGTCCATGATTGGCCCAATCATGCGGCAGGGACCACACCATGGCGCCCAGCAGTCAACCAGTACGGGTATACTGCCCGCGCGTAACACGTCACGCTCAAAAGTTTCATCGGTGACAGCTACCGGTTTGTTGCCGTCGGCCTGGTCTGTGGCCCTTGTGAGATCTAGAGGCGTCCCACACTTTCCACACTTCGCCTGGGCCTCAGCCGCCCGAGCAGGTTCAACTCGATTCTTTGCTCCACACTTGGTACAGCTAACGACAGGCATATCACTCTCCTCTCAATTGAAATCTGATCAAACCTGATCTGGTTTGCGGGAGCGCAGGCATCCTTGCCGGCAAACTTTCGCCGAGCGGCTCGTTCCCCTGGATCGAGCACCTTGCGCAAATCTGAGCAGGCAAGGATGCCTGCGCTCCCGGGTCAGTACGCCAAGAGGCTTACACTTCGACGGACCACCGGAATTCGTAGTAACATTTACGCTTTACCATACGCCTCTAAACGTACTTAACCCAGGGATAGATCACGATGAACCAAAAATCCGCTACGGCTCACAAACTAGCGATTCTAACAATCCTGACGGCAGCCTGCACCACAGCCATAATTGCACAACCGGAAAAGCCGCAAGCTGGCGCGCCACAGATTGCCTTCACCGTCTCTATGCCGAAGCCGCACACCCATATGCTGGAAGTGGCAGTGGTAATCAAGCGCCGCCCAGACGTTCCAGCGCCGGCGGAAGAATCATTGGTGATGCCGGTCTGGACTCCGGGCTCCTACCTTGTTCGCGAATTTGAACGTCACGTGCAGGACTTTGCCGCCACCGACGCCGCCGGGCAGGCATTGCAGTGGGAGAAGTTGAACAAAAACACCTGGCGCGTGGCAACCAGGGGAGCGGCAGAGTGGCGCGCGACCTACCGCGTCTACGCAAACGAGTTGTCGGTTCGCACCAACGAATTGAATTCAGATCACGCTTTTTGGAATAACGCCGCGCTCTTGATGTATCTCGACGGATTCCTGAGCGCGCCTTCAACTTTGCACGTCCTCGCGCCGCAACCGTGGAAAGTGGCCACGGGGCTTCCGGCGGAGCCTGGCCCGAAGAACACATTTCGCGCTCAGAACTTCGACATTCTTTACGACTCGCCGGTTGAAGTAAGCAATTTCAAGACTCTGGCTTTTGATGTTAAGGGCGTGCCTCACCGCATAGTCATCGATGGCGAAGGAAACTACGATCCCGAGACGCTTCGGATCGGGGTCCAGAAAATCGTCGAGACAGAAGTCGAGTTGATGGGCGGCGAGATTCCCTATTCCAACTACACTTTCATTCTCCATTTGCGTTCGAGTGGCGGTGGCGGGCTGGAACACCTAAACTCGACTGCGCTCGGCTATCCACGCTTTGGCTTTCGTTCCGCAGGCAGCGATAACGTGAATTCAGCCGGACCTAATGCCGCACCGCTGCGCAGCTATCGCGGATTCTTCTCGCTGGTTGCTCACGAATTTTTCCATCTCTGGAACGTGAAGCGCATTCGTCCCGATGCGCTCGGTCCTTTTGATTACACAAAAGAGAATTACACCAAGCTGCTGTGGGTTGCGGAAGGCATCACCGACTACTATGCGAGACTGGTTTTGCGAAGGGCCGGCGTGGTTTCGGATAAAGAGTTTCTGGCGGAACAGGCCAGAGCTTTTCAGCAGTTGCAGAACACGCCGGGCCGCCTGGCAATGAGCGCCGAAGAAGCGAGCTTTGACGCCTGGATCAAGTATTACCGGCAGGATGAGAACTCAATCAACTCGCAAGTGGACTATTACGACAAGGGTGCAATTCTTGGTTTACTTGTGGATCTCGAGATTCGCCAGCTGAGCAAAGGCGAAAAGTCTTTGGACGACGTGATGCGCTATCTGTACACGGACTTTTACAAAAAAGATCGCAACTACACACCCAAAGATTTTCAGCAGGTTTGCGAGATGATGGCAGGCTCAAGCCTCGAGCAATTCTTTGCCCGTTATGTGCGGGGTCGTGAAGAGCTTGATTACAACTCGGCCCTGGCCGCTGCCGGCCTGCGCCTGGACACGACGGGGGCGGCCTCAAAGCCGGTTGAAAAAGCGTATTTGGGCGCCGATGTGGCCCAGGAAAGCGACCGACTAATAGTGCGGCGTGTTTACGCGGGCTCCCCTGCCTACGAACAGGGCTTGAACACTGGAGATCAGATTGTCGCACTCGACAATATGCGCGCGAATAAGGACTTCTTCGACGCCCGCATCGCCGAAAAGAAGCCTGGAGAATTGATTAATCTCACGATTTTTCGCTCCGACGATCTGAGCATGTTGCCAATAAAACTGGGCGGCCGGATACCTCCAGCTTATCAGATACTACCCGTGGCAAATCCATCAGAGGAACAAAAGCGAATCTATCAGTCGTGGACGGGCACGACAGCACCGAAATAGATCCACCGTCCGGCCGGCTATTAAGCCGGCTCCCCACAACGTACAATGAAGACTGGAGTGAATCGGTTTCCTCAATGCCAGACCCTTATCAACACATAAAACTCAATATCGACGATCGCGTCGCGCGTGTAACTTTCGCTCGTCCGCCAGTCAACATCTTCAACATCGCCATGATGCGGGAGATCAGTGCGGCGCTAAACCAGTGTGCTCAGGAACGCCAGATCGTTGCCATCGTGTTCGATGCAGCCCCGGAATGCCGGGCTTTTAGTGCGGGCGTGGCGGTTGAAGAACACGGCGAAGAGACGATCTTTCAGATGCTGGATTCCTTCCACACAATTTTCAGGACCCTGGAGCAGATTTCCCGGCCAACGATAGCGGTGATTGACGGCGCGGCGTTGGGCGGCGGATGCGAATTAGTTGCCTACTGTGATATCGCCATTGCCAGCGAACGCGCGCGCTTTGGTCAGCCCGAGATTAAGCTGGGACTGTTTCCTCCCGTCGCGGCGGTGCTGCTACCGCAGTTGATTGGCGAAAAGCGTGCGCGCGAATTGATGTTTACGGGAGAGATGATTGAGGCCGCGGAGGCGATGCGCGTGGGCCTCGTAAACTACGTTCTGCCGAGCAGCCATCTGGAGCAGAAGACGCTTGAGTTGCTCTCGAAGCTTCGGGAGCTTTCAGCAGCCGCCCTTGAGCTTACCAAAAAAGCAATCGACATGGGTCGTGGGCGTTCGCTCGATTCAGTACTCATGGAAGTCGAGGATATGTATCTTCACGAACTAATGAAAACGAATGATGCCACCGAAGGCATCAAAGCTTTTATTGAGAAAAGAAAGCCGGTGTGGCGAGATCGATAGGTGGAAACGGGAAAACCTGGGAAACACTCAGTCGGGAGGACTGGACAAGCGACATGATCACGGCACGTAATCGAGTTAAACATTACCAGGTGATCGCGATTGCCTCCTTGAGCCTCGCTTTTCTTGTCTCGCTAACCAGCGGTAGTTTCGAAGCTTTGGCTCAAAGAGGACAGGATCGAAATGGATCTCACACGAGCCACAAGCGCGATGTGCTGTCTGCGGAAGCGCACGAGATGGTGGAGCTTGCCAGCGCGGCGGTTTGCAAAGAAAGAATCACCGACCCTAAAGGCAGCATCCCGATAGACGATATGCAGGGTCGACCTTCGCTGCCGGTAAAAAGTCCGGAGGCGGTGGCTGGAGCCCAACGCGCCCAACGCTTATTACCCATTGCCCGGAACCTGGTCGTGCTCTCGTTGCGCCAGCTGGCGAATGAATACAATCTCGCCGGCTCAAAGGCGAATAAGCTCCGAATTCAACGAGCTATTACCCGTGTGGAAGCTGTCAGGAACATACGGCCGGATGTGGATTCGCGTGACAATGCCTCGGTGTTTTTAAGGAACCCTCACACGATTGTCTTCGGTACGATATTCCTTGCGGGCCTGCCCTCTGATGAAGGAACAATTAGCGTCCTGGCCCACGAGTTAGTGCACATTGGCGATGGAGGCGAAGACAGCCTGAGCTTATTGTTCCGAGCACTGGGCAATCGGGCGTCACAGCTCACCGGGTTGAAGATTAATGGCCAAAGAGCTGAGGAGTTAACCTGTGACCTGGTGGGCACATTAGTGGCTCGAGACTACGTTTCCAGGACTCCCAGCTACGAACCACTGCCCAGGAGAATATCCCGTTCGCTGGAACATAACTGTGTGGACCAGGATGAAGGCGACGACGATCACCTCTCTCCAAGAAGCACGATACGGGCGCTGCTTGCGCTAAACCCGACGCTCGCGCGCGAGCTTGTCTATGGTCGGTAAGGGTTGCCGCGAGTCGCTCTTGCCGCGATACCAGTACATTGACATGAGCAACCGCGCGCTTCTACCATCCCACCTACCACAAACCGCGAGGCGCAAATCGAATTGACAGACTCTCCCGCAACGAAGAACTCTGGCATACCAGGCAAGCAACCAAACAAAGACTCGCCTTCTTCCTCCCAAAATCGTGGGCCTTCGATCAGGTTAGTAGTGATTACACTATTAGCGACCGTAATAGCCGGAGTAATGTCCTGTTCCTCAATTTTAGATAAGCAGCGAGATGTCCGCCCGCTCGTTTTGCGCGACGTTCCAGCGCAGCGTCTTGCGTACCGGTTCGAGCCAGATGTTGCCGCCCCCGCTAACATCACCACCGAGGAAGCCAACGATAAGATTGAAGCCATTCAAATCGATTTCAACACTCGGCGGCAAAACGATGCGCTGCTGAGAACTGTCCGTTCTCCCGATGGCCAGCGCGCCCTGGTGCTCTATGGAACCGATGATGAACCCAGCCAGGCATTCCGCATTGACCTTTACTCGTCGGCAGGTACGTTCATCCGAAACTTGACGCCGCCCGATCTCTCCTGTGTATTCCCGGAGACGGTTTCATGGTCACCAGATGGAAACTTCATTACTTTCATCGCGCATAAAGCAGTGAAGCCTACTCCCACCCCCACTCCGCCTGGCGCAAGCCCGCCGGACCTGGATGCTTCTCCATTGGGCTCAGTCGCTCCGTCCTTTCCGCCCGTCAGTCTCTTTAATACGGAGCAGATTTATATCTGCAACCGTGATGGATATGATCTAAAGCCGCTGACCTCTCGCGAAGGCTTGATCTACTTCTACCTGGCATGGGGGCCTGATAATCAGGCGGTAGTAGCTCTTGCTTGCAGGGAAAGCGAATGGGACGCACGCGAAAGAGAATTTAAGTTGCCGGCTGGTCGTCCGCGTTTAATTGCGATGGACGGCAAGGAGCGTTTACTTGATGACAGGTCGACCGAGGCTTTGCCGGTTTGGTCGCCCGACGCCTCCAAAGTCGCCACGGCATTCGACACAGAGGTCATGATTTACGATGCGGCTGGAAACAAACCAACGCAGGCGCGCATTCGTTTGCACGATGCATTGATGGCTGCTTCGAAAGTTTTTGAAGAAAAGACTTCCAGCGCGAATGCGAAGAACGACAACAAAGGAAAACCATCGGGGAGTGGAGCTACACCATCAGCCATACCGGCATCGTTCAATCCGATAATTCGTTTGGAATGGCCCAGCCCGGAAAAGCTTTACCACCAAACCGCGTACGTACGACTTATCCCCAACGAGCCAATCAACACTTTCCAGCGTTGGCATCTCTTAACCTTGAGTCCGCAACCAGCGGTTTTGAAGTAGGTCTTAACCAGCGACGAACTCCGAATCAGAATTCTTCAGTATTCAAGTTCGCCATTATAAAGCAGGTCGGCGACCTTGAATTTCATATCGAGTTTGAATTTGAATGGGCTTTGCGGGCCAATAGAACTGCCGGTGCCCCTGGCGCCGCCGCGATTGGTTTCAGCGGGAAGGTTAAGGGCATCGTTGGCGGTCTTGTGCTCATACTCGCCATGGAATCGAAGGCTGGAATCAGTGGGGGTTATGAATGGCTGACCGTTTATCCAGCGCGCAAAAATAAAGCGAGCACCAAAGGGGTCTTTACCTGGCGGAATATATTCTTCCAGAAAGAGTCGCTTGCCGTCCTTACGTTCGAGATAAACGCTGTTCTTCAAAACTGACGTCACTGCGCTGCTGAAGGATTGCATTACCCGGCCCAGATAACGACCGTCAGAACTCTCGAACGCTACCGCCACAATGATCGAATCGTGCGCTGGAAGATTTGCCCAGGCTCGCCTCTTTTCAACCGCAGCTGACTCAGCCTCAGGCTGATTGAGTTCCAGCAAACGCACGTATGCCTGTCGGACCGGACGGGCACTAAATAATCGGATGTGGAACTTCACGCTGGTGGCTTGATTTGTCGCTCCCTGAGACTCGCGGCCGCGAGTGTCTCCCATGTTTGACGGAGTATAGAACATTTCCGAAGTATCCGTTTCGGTCTGGGTCTGGCTCCAGGGAGAGTCCGATAGAATTTTCTCGGCATCTTTCTTGCTCCACTCGACCCAGGGTTTCTGTGGTTTCTGAGCCAGGGCAGCACCCACCAAAAGCAAGATAGTGAGTACGATTGTCATCTTCTTCATTGCCTCACCTCGATTATTCCTTCATTTCAAATGTCTGGTTAGCGGTGGGGTTACAGTTGTAATCAATTAGCGTAGAGGAGCGATCTGAACCGTGATCCAGCCGGGAGAAGCGAGCCACGGATATCAAAACGGGGAGAAGAACGGATGCCGCTCCTCTCCCCGAAAGACGCTGTTTGCGTCGAGTGGTTAGAAGTTGATCCGCAAGACCATCTGGATCATCCGTCCGCCAACATCATTCGTGGTAGAAAGATCCTGGTAGGCCACGGCAGTTTGACCAAAAGTCGCCGCGCTAAAATTGGTCACGCTGGTATCCGCAGCGGTCTGGCTGCCAATCTTGAAGTTGATGTTATTGAAAGCATTCAGGAACTCAGCGCGAAGTTCCACGTTCATTCTCTCAGTAACCCTCGTTTTCTTGACGACGCTTATATCAAATCGCGTCAAGGAAGGCCCATGGAGAATGAGGTTAGCGAATCCGCACTGGCCTACGAACTCCTGTATGCACCCATTGCTGTTCGGCGGCGCGATATACCTATCGGTAGGAGCGCCCAGGGTGGAGAAGCCGGTAGGGGTTACGTTGTTAGCGCGCCTGGTATTCAGGATTATGTCGTCCGGTAGAAAGAAAACCACCCCCTTACCGGTCGCGTCAGTTGTCTTGCGGATCTTCACTGCGTTCTGCAATTCCTTTGCTGTCATCCCGACGAGCTGAACGTTTCCAATGCTAAAGGTTGAGCCGCTTTGCAGACGAGCTTGACCGTGAATTCCCCAGCCTCCGACAAGTCTATCCACCAGGCCATTTGAATCGTCAAAAAGCCACTGGCCTCTGCCCACGGGCAACTCCCAAATCCAATTTGCCTTGAGCCCATGCGTGAGATCAAAAGGCGATAGGTTGTTGTCGAGCGAGCCATCACGGAGTGAGGACGGAGTGAAGAAAACCGAACCACTTGTGCCGTACATATTACTTAGCGACTTGGAGAAGGTATAGCTACCCTGAACCAGCAATCCGCGCGAGAGCCGGCGGCGCAACTCAATTTGCAATGCGTCATACGCCGTGCGGCCGCTGTTGTCCACAATGAAGGCGCCACTGGTGCCGCCTGTAACTGGGAAGTTCGGATTCGTCAAGAATAGGTTTGCCGGAAAGCCTGCCAGGATCGCAAGCGCCCGGCGATCAGCGTCCCCGTAAAGGTTGGCAGCGAAACTGCGAGCGTTAGCATTATTGGGTGACAATAGACCTGCCAAGTTTGTGTCCGCGAAAAGATTGCCCACGTTTATGCTCGCCCCGGACGGAGCTACGATTGTTCCGGTGTAGCTGGCCGCACTCGTAGGGTTACCGGTCCCGCGGAAATGGCCGAGAATGATCGGAAGCGGAGACGTGTTAGTGCCCGGGCCGCGATAGGCGAAACTGCATGCCGGTTGACCCGCACCGCCGCAGCCGGCAAGCACGTGGGCCTGATAATTCGCCTGGGCCAATTTGAATTCATTAATGAAACCGTTCTCGGTCACGTTTGTTTCGTTGATATTGTACTGGTGCCAAAGGTCCATACCGCGATTGCCCACATAGCGCACTTCGAGCACGGTATCTTTGGTAAGCTCGCGTTGGATTCCAGCTGACCACGACTGTACATAGCCGATCTTAAGACTCGGCAGGAATGCATTAACGGAATCGGACGGAGAATATCCCGGAGTCGAGGTGCTGGTCAGAGGATAAGTCGGCGAGCCGGGAATCGCCGGCGGGCCCAATGCTGCGGTATTACGGAACAAGGTTCCCGCTGCCAGGTTGCCAAGGGCAACGCTGCGGGTAGCACTAAGAGTTCCACCGGGGTTGCCACCTATAACGGCGTTCATTACATCGCTACCTTCGCGGACAAAGGCGATGGAGTAGCCGGCGCGGATAACCGTCTGTCCCGACTCACCCATGAGACGCCGTAAAAAGCCACCTTGGCTTTTCGGACTCCAGGCAAAACCTACGCTCGGGCCGAAATTGTTCCAGTCCGTGTTGTAGGCGTGGGTGTTCTGCGGAAACTGAGTGAATTGCGTCGCGCTACCTGTTAGCGTACCTGGCTTGAAGAGATTACCAACTCCCGACACGCCCCACACTCCAGCATAACCTCCGACAGGCTGCGTGTAGTTGTTGTTCAGGACCGTGAAGGGCAACTGAAGCTCCCAACGAACACCTGCGTTGATTGTGAGGTTAGGCCTGAAGCGCCAGGCATCCTGGACGTAAAAGCCCGCAGTGCGCTGGCGAGTACGCTGAGTAAAATCTCCCAGGTAGGTGTATTTGCCCGTTGTCTCGCTGGTAAAGGCGCTGGCCGTAATTACTGTTACACGTCCGGTCAGCAAAGCGTAGAGTGCCTTAGCGTTAGTAATATCGGTAGTTGATGCTCCGGGAAATTGGCAGGTAGATGGAATTGGTGGAGTATTGGCGCAGGTCGTCCACATTCCCACAGACGCAGCATTTGCCGGGTCATTCGCGTTAAGACCAAACGTTATTGCCGGAACCACTCTCGAGATGCTAAACGAATAGGATTTGTGCTGTGCAAGGTCAACACCGAAATTTAACGAGTGGTTCCCCCGCACGTAAGAGAGGTTGTCAATCAGTACCAGCGAAGGTGCGTTGTTTCTCGAACTGCTGCTGCCTGAGGCCGGGCTGCTTGTTGAATTCCCCCCCGGAGCGAACACGGTAAAAGAGGTGTTGAAGCCGCCCAGTTGTGCGAAAGGGCCCGCACTTGTTTCAGGAAAGAATAGCACCGTACCTGCGGCGCCAATCCCGACTCGCAGCTCGTTTATGAGATTCGGCTTAATTGTCGAGTGGAGCGCCAGAGAATCTGAATACCGATCGGAATATTGTCCTCCCACTCCGATAGGTAAGCCCGGGAAAATCGGGTCCCTGCTGTTTAGTTGGTCGGGCGAGGAAATGAACACGTTGTAATTCCAGACATTTTCCAGACGATGCTTCTTTGTAAGGTTAACGTCGAAGCGGACCGTCGAAAATTTGCGAACCTGATTGGCCGGACTATTCCAGGTGAAGCGTTGCTGGTTGTCACCCAAAGCCTGCAGACCCCCGCCTGTTAGGCTCGAGCGAATGGCTGCCAATGTCTTGCCGACGATCGGATCAAGGGTCGCAGTCTGTCCCTTCAAAGCCGCCAGGGCCAACAGATCTTTACTTAGTGAGCCACTCGTTCCGTACTTGAAGATTCCATTGGCCGCATCCGTGGTCAGCACGTTTCTTTGACGGGCAGTTGAACCGGGAATCCGGAATTCCTCGTAATTAAAAAAGAAGAACGCCTTGTCCCGGCTCTTGATAACCTTAGGCACGAGTATTGGGCCACCGAATCTAACGCCGTATTGATTAAGGATCATCGCCTGTCGCGGCTGACCAGCTATGTTATTGAAGTAGTAGTTGGCGTTGAGCGCGGTGTTACGGTGGTACCAGTAGCCGCTGCCGTGGTATTCGGTCCCGCCACTCTTCGTGCTGAACCTGATCTGGATTGCGCCGTCGCCGGAACTCTCAGCGCCGGGCACCGCCGAAGAAAGGGATACTTCTTCGATGGCGTCAATGCGCGGACGCACAAAGGTAAAGAATCCATCATTGGATTTGGAATCGTTGGCTTGGTCAGGCAAACCGTCCAGGGTGATGGTCAGCGCTCCCCTGGGTAAACCATTAATGGTCGATGAGCGAGGTCGAGCCGGTGTTTGCGTGCCGGGCATCGCGAGCACTAAATCAAGAGCATCCCGCGAAGTGAAGGGTAGCTCGGTTATCTGCCGTCCGGTGATCGTATTGCCTATGTTCGCTGTCTGTGTCTGCAGCACCTCGCCACCGCCAACAATAGTAACCGTTTCCTGTGGAGCACCCACTTCAAGGACAACGTTGACAGTCGTCGGTGTGCCTACGTTGACTTTGACGCTGGTCAACTCGGCTTTCTTGAATCCTGATCCGCTCTGGATTGTTACTCGATACACGCCGCGCGTGAGTTGGGGAATACTGAAAGTCCCATTTTCCGACGTCGTCGCCGTGCTTTCAGTACCAGTCTCCGCATTCTTCGCAATTACCGTAGCGTTCGGTACCACTGCCCCGGTCGGATCAACGATGGTTCCGCCGATGGCGCCGGTGGTTTGAGCCTGCACGGCCAGTTGACCAAGGGAAACAAACCCCAACATCAACAAGAGATTTAGAACCTTTTTCATTTTCTGTCCTCCAGGGCTTAGGCTAGGAAATCGGATGGTTGGAACGAAACTAGACGTGAAATGAAGCGGATCCGCAAAATTTGTGCCAAGTATTAAAGTTCTCAATTTTTGGATTTTTCTTTTCGCGCGCCTCTGACTCGTCCATTTTTATGGATAAAACTTTCTGATTCTGGATGATTGGAGGACTTTGCAGACTTCAGGCCAATTTTTTCAGGAGATCTCTAACTGTGGGCGAATTCTTAACTAGGGGGACTTATGGATGTGGCCAGATTGATCCATCAGAGTAGGTTACGCGCGCGACGACTACCTGCTCCGTAAAGGGCATGGGATCTTTCTTATTAAGCATTCTCGCGCTCACCGTTTTCACAGGTGGAATAAGATAAAGTACCCAAAACTGTTTGCTCTTCCCGGGCTTGATGGTCTCATCACTGGTGAACTGATGACGCGCTACTTCCTGCTGCGTCATCGGATCCACGAAGATGTAATCCCAGTCAATAGATTTGACCGTCTTCTCACCATCATTTCTAAGCGTAACAATATATCGGTAGCCATCGCGTGGCAGCTCCTGATCGCGGGCTTTCGCTGTGGCTTCCTGGTGATTGATTATTTGGGTCTCGATTTGTCCGGCTCTACCCTTGTCCGCAGAATTCCTGGCCGCGGCGAGATCCCTTTCTCTACGCGATTGTTGAATCAACTCATCCTGAGATGCCAGAGGCGAAACCGAAGGTCTCGGCCTTATCCTCTCCTTCTCCCAACTGAACTTGATAACCGCAACACCGCTACCCGGATCTTGAGGTAAAGCCGCGGGGCTTGATCCAGTGAGGATTAACATTGAAAGGAGGAGTGCCGGCACTTTCATGTTTGTTGACTCCTTATCCTGGTGGCATAAATCGATCTGGCTGGCAGGCGTCGTCCATCTATAAGTAGGTAAGAAAAAGAGGGCGCCCTTTAGAGGCGCCCTCACAAAGTGAAAGTCTAAGAAGCACCTTCACGTCAGTAAAGTAAACCTCAGAAGGTAAACTTCCCGCCAACCGTGATAGTGCGGCCACCAAAGTTGTTATTGTTTTGGCCGAAGCTGGCGCTGCTCAGGGTGTTCACCGGAATTCCGTAGTTATCCTGATTGAATACATTCAGGAAGTCAGCACGGATGGCGAACCTCGTCACCTCGCCAATATAAAACTTCTTCTGCAGGCCAAGGTTGGTGTTGAAGTTCGAGGGTGCGCGCAACGTGTTCTTGCCGAGACTGCCACCGCCGTTAGCCATGCTGAAAGTCAGAATGTTGCCGGCGGCATTGCGCGGAACGAGAAAGCGGCCCGGTGCGGTGAAGGTGCGCAGGTTGTGCATAACTGGATCAAGAATCAACGGTGCGCTGGGATCAACGTTAGGCCGATCCCCGCCTGCCCCATTACCGTTGGTGTCGACGCCAGTCAGAATACTGAACGGCTGGCCCGACGTACCAGAGCTAATGCCTGAAATCTGCCACCCACCAAAGACCCGCTTCAAGAACCCGTTGCCCTTCGCGAAGCCGGGAGTCGGCACTTCGTAAAGATAGTTAGCAACGAGTCTGTGCGTGCGGTCGAAGACCGACACACTCCACTCAGCTTTATAGTTTTTGAAGTCCTGGGGGACCTGGGGTGATCCGGCCGTGATGGCACCAACGCCCAGCGACTCGTCGTTGTCGCTCATGAGTTTTCCGAAAGTGTAGGCTACGCCTAACTGCAGGTTACGGAGAAAACCTTCGCCGCCTAGCTTGCGATTGAAGGAGACAAAGCCGGCATTGTAGTTAGCTTTGGCCGTGCTCGCGATGAGAACTCGCGGACCAAACTGTGGAAAGTCGCGGCGTAACTGGACCGAGGGGATGGCAAGCGGATTTCCTGTTGATCGGACCAAAGCAGCCTGAGCTTCTGTCAAAGTAGCATTGTTGGCCTGCAGTTGGTTGATTCCATGGCGCGAGAGGCTTCCCGTGTAGCCTACTTCCAGCACGTAGCTGCGGCCATATTCGCGTTGCACGCTCAAGCTGTAGATGTGCGACTCAGGCGTCTTTAAGTCCACCGGGCTATTCACCCATTGTGCCAGTGGATTGAAAACCGCGGCCCCGGTGACCGGAGCAATGTTCGGGAAGACATCGACAGGATTATCGACTCGGCCGGTAACCACGCGCGGAAAGTTCGACGCGTTGACCGTCAGAATGTTGTAGAAAAGAACGTCGTAATTCTTGCGGTAGCCACCTCGAATTACGGTTTGTCCATCGCCAAACAGCCGGCCCGTCAGTCCACCTGTCGAGTGTGGACTATAGGCGAAGCCGATAGCCGGGGCCCAGTTGTTATTGTCTCTTTGAGCGGGTCCCGGAACGAGCGCGGCCAGCGACTGCGCGTCGGTGGCGCCGAAAAACCCGAACGGGTAGTTCGCCGTCTCGTAGCGGATACCGAGGTTTAGCGTTAGGCTCGGACTGACACGAAAGTCGTCCTGGAAGAAGTAGTTCTGCTGCCACTGGCGCGCGTCAAAGGAAGAGACGTTTATAGCCTGCTCGAAAGACGTTCCAACGTTATTCATGAAGTTGGCGAAGTTGGAGAACGCGAAAACCCCCTTCGTGCTAAAGGCCGAGTTATTGAACAGGTGGATATGTCGAATGTCGAACCCAAACTTAAGCCCGTGACTGCCCTTTAACGTACTTAGAGTATCCGAGAACTGGTAGCTGTTCTGGATGCGTCCCTGCGGGAAGTTGGAATCGCCGCCGATAGTGAAGAATCCAGTGATGGTGGTAGTGGGCGTGCGGGGATCATTTTCAGGGAAGCTCAGGTTCCTCCGGATGTAAGAACCGCGGAACTCGTTGACGGTGCCGCCGCTGAAAACGTGCGTCTCGCTGAGAGCCATGTTCTGGTCAACCAGGTTCTGGTTTCCCGCGAAGATTTCGCCAAATTGCGTATTGCTTATAAGGTTGGTGGAGTAACCGGCGTCGCGGGTGTAGCGGAAGGTAAGATGGTCGTTCTCGTTGAGTTTGTGGTCCAGGCGCAACAGGTAGTTGAATCCGTCGGTTGGGGCCACCCGCGGAACCTGGATCAAGCCCGTCTGAATCGCGACGCCATTGACCACGGCTGTAGTTGAGTTGATGCTCGTGAATACCGGGTTCAAAGCGTAAACCGAGTTCAGGAAGCCGAGCGAGTTGAGTACCGCGGCACGGCTCCCTGCCGACTGGCCCGCTCTCAAGGGAACAGTTGCTAGCGCCGCAAAACCGGTCGGCGTCGGAACCCTGACGCTTGCACCGAGTGATGCTCCGGAGCGTTGCAAATCCTCCTGAAACGAGGAGAAGAAGAAAGTGCGGTCCTTTCCACTGATAATAGATGGACCACCTTCGCCGAAGCGTGGCAGGTGGAGCGGACCACCGACAGCGAAGCCAAACTGGTTACGAACGAAGCGTCCCGGACGCGTCAGCCCGGCTACCTTCTCGCGGTTGGTCAGGGCGTTGAGCCGGCTGCCGCGGTAGTAGTGAAACAAATCGCCGTGAAAGTCGTTCGTGCCTGACTTTGTAATGACGTTGATCTGCGCACCCGAGTTGCGTCCAAACTCAACACTGTACGCGTTGGTCAGCACCTGATATTCCGCAACCGCCTCAGGAATGATGGTGGAGGTGGCCAGAGTGACGCTGATATCGTTGTTGTCGGTCCCGTCTATCGTGAAATTGTTGTTACGAGCCCTTTGGCCGTTAACCGAGATGCCCGTTGAGCCAGGCGCGGGAAAAGCATTAGGGGAGAGAAGCGCGAGGTTATTAATGTCTCGACCGGCGCTAAGAGGAAGTTCCACTGCCTGCCGGCTGGTTACGCTGAGTCCCATCGTGGCGTTGGTTTTGTTTAGGGCAATACCCTCGGACGCGGCGGTTACGTCGACGGATTCGGCCACATTACCAACCGTCAGTGAAATGCTGAAGGACGTTTCAGTCGCCGCTCGGACAACAACCTCGCGATTTTCGGCCTTGGTAAAACCAGTTTTCTCAACGACTACTACATAGGTACCGGGATCAAGGGCTCCGATGCGGTAGAAGCCCGATTCATCGGTGGTAGCGCTTCTGGAGGTGTTCGTGTTGGGGGAAAGGGCTTTGACGTCCGCGCCGGCGACGACGGCACCTGACTGATCGTTAACAGAACCTGCGATGGAGCCGCGCGTTATCTGGGCCTGCGTAGTCGCCGAGAATGACAACACGCAAAACAGGGCCACGGCCAAGCCTAACCAGAGTTTTAAAGCAATAAAGCTACTTCGCATCTTATTTCCTCCGTAAAATTTTAGAAAAGGTGGACGGGGAGAGATTCTCTAATCATCATTTAAAAGAATCCGAGGTGCCGAGTGACAGCGACTATGATCGCACGAGGATTCTGCAACGTTTATGCCAAGGATAAGCGAGGGCTATGGGCGCGGATTCATTGAGTTTAGGCACTCTTAATGAATGAATTCCTAAACTAATCTTGCAAATTTTGGATTTTTTTTCAAATCCATGAATTCTAGTGCGTCGACGAGGACCAGGGACGAGTGAGTCGGTACTTGTAGTCGGGCAGTTTATGCCGAGGGCTCGATTCAGACCTCGTTTCTCGAAATAAAGTTTGTTGTCCCGGAGTACATAGTCTTGAAAATGGAACCTTCGGACCTAAGACTAGTCTGCTTTTGCTGACTTAACCACTTCAAACTCAAAACGAAGTTCCTTGCCGCGAAAGATGTTGGAAAGATAGAACTCCCAAAACTTTCGCGTAAAGCGGAGTGCCGGCCAACGCTGGTCCAGATTGGTAATGAATTCCAGTCCCAGAAAGCGCCAGAGGTTGGCCAAACTTACATAAGTGCCAACCGGACGAAGTTCGACCTTCGTATAAAAAGGAAAGGGTGTGCGATCGGGCATGAAGCAGTTAAACGAATAACTGTTGAAATGATTCCTGTGAGTCGGGTCCGTGGACCAATCAGGATTCGAGTAATGCGGAGTGACGATTTTGATCAGACCACCTGGTTTAGTAATTCGGTGAAGTTCGCTAACAAACGACATTACGTCAGGCACGTGTTCGATCACATGCCGGCAGATGATCACGTCGAATCCGTTGTCAGGAAAAGGATAAGGGAGAGTTCCGAGGTCGTGAATAACGTCCGCATCGGCCCGGGGATTTGAATCTATTCCAATCGCGCCCGGGTATTTGTTTTGCCCGCATCCGACGTCGAGAATCTTCAGCGCTGGTTGAGATGAAGAAGCTCGGTTTAGCACGGGGGCAATCATGGATTGGGCATGAATAACTCGAAATCAGTTTTGTCGAAACAGAAACTGCGAGAACGACTTGAGGTCCATTGGATAAACGGGGAGACCAAAGCGTTCGGACAACTCCAACAGCTTCATTCCATCAAGCATGATCTCTTCGTCGCTCTTTAAAGTACTCTTTGGAATCACTACGAAGTCGCCGCGGATGCGCGATTGCGACGCAAGTAAATCGCCACCTGTTAGTAACCCGGCTACGGAAACATCGCCGCCGAAATAATTGTTCTCGACTCCTTCCACATACAGCCGCGTTCCAAAACGAGAGTTCATTTTTTCTATCAGCGGTCTGAGCACGGGGGCGAAAAGTAAGCCGGTGAGAATAGTTCCATTAACTGAGGCTGGTTGGCCTGGTGGTCGGCGTCCCAGACGTCTCATCAAAGCAGCGAACTCATTACTAAAAGTGCGAACCATACCGATGCCGTCTTCAATCTGCGGATATTCGCCGTAGTGTGCTCGGGCTGGCACAGAGCCTCCGGCACGCAAATAGATTTCGTCGCCCAAAAAGGCGAAGGTCGTTCCGAGGCGTTTTCGCAGATCTCCTTGAATCGCGGTGATCTCAGCAATGGTTTGCCGGCAAAAGTCAGGTGTCACGGCCGTAAGACGCGCATCGGTGTTGTAACGCGTCAGGCCCAGTGGAACAATTGCGACGCTGGTGATTCGCGGATACTCCGCCGCCAGATCATCTATGGTCTTGCGCAGGACCTCGCCATCATTGATTCCGGGACAAAGCACCACCTGCGCGTGGATTTCTATTCCTGCATCAAGCAAGCGCACCAGCTTCGAGCTGATGTCCGCCCGATGCTCATCCACCCCCAGCAGGTAGGCTCGCACTGCCAGATCCGTAGCATGGATAGAAACGTATTGCGGCGAAAGCCTTTGCTCGACAATGCGCTGCATCTCGTCTTCAGAGATCGAAGTTAAGGTGGTGTAATTGCCGTAAAGGAACGAAAGACGCACGTCTTCGTCCTTGATGAAGAGGGACGGGCGAGCATCCGCAGGATTCCCTTTGCAAAAGCAGAAAATACATTCATTGGCGCACTGACGCGGCACAATCTGTTCGAAACTGAGGCCAAAATCTTCGCCTTCACCTCGCTCGATTTGCAGTTCCCAATCTTCACCGGACTTTTTGCGAACCTCCAGCATGAGCTCGGTTTCACCTGCGGTTTGAAAGCGAAAATCGAGATAATCGCGGACGACACGACCGTTAACCTTAATAATCCTGTCCCCCGACTCGAGTTCCAGCTCGGAACCGAGACTATCCGGCGATACTTCCCCTATTTCAACGCCTCTACGACGAATATTCTGGACCGCCGGGGCTACTGCAAATTCATACATACCGGAATAATGTCCGACAAACATTCGTTTGTCGAGCGGCCGCAGCGGGGTGCTCCATTGTTCGATAAACTTGAGTTTGACGTGGTTTCAGTGGCCTCACCAGGTGATCCAGTAAAACCGAAGGGCAGACCAGAGGATAGCCGTTCACTTTAAACGTCAATTTTATTGACAATCCCAGCCCTCTTTGTTAGTTATTCACCGCGCACACAGCACCATCCTGCTTTTCAAAGCCTAATTTAGGACTGTCCGATAACCTTCAAATGAGAGAATACTGATCCGATGAACAACAAACTGAAGCCCGCTATTATTGGCGGCCTGGTTACCGGCATCCTGTCCGTGATTCCGTTTGTCAGTAGTTGTTGCTGTGTGTGGGCAATCCTGGGAGGAATGCTTGCCAGCTTTATGTACATAAAGAGCTCGCCAGTCCCGGCCTCGACCGGAGACGGCGCAGTCCTTGGCATACTATCCGGCGTTTTCGGCGGTTTGATTTATCTGATCATCGGCCTTCCCATTGCGCTGCTCTTTGGCGTTGCCCAAATGGAAGAAGGGTTCAGGCGTGCCGGTGTTGAGGTTCCTCTTACCGGAGTGGCGCTAGCGATTCTAGGCGTTTTCATAGTTATTGTTATGCTCCTGATTTTCTCAACCATCGGTGGGCTTATTGGTGTTCCAATCTTTGAAAAACGGAAGCGCGACGTAACGCCGCCACCTCCGCAAAACTTTGGTTGAGTCTGTGGTCGAAGGTCTGCACGGGCAGGTGGCAACCGCGACCACTTTCAGTTACACGAAATCCAGAACAGGACTTGTTTCAAAACACTTTAACACCAGGAGAAACTCTAAATGTCTCAACAGTGGACTCCCCCGCCGGCAACCGGTGGACCAACAACTGTTCCAAACTATTTGGTTCCGGCTATTGTTTCCATATTCTGCTGCTGGCCTCTGGGAATAGTTGCCATAATCTTTGCCGCCCAGGTAAACGGTAAAGTAGCTGCCGGAGATATCGCCGGCGCCGCTGATGCTTCGAAGAAGGCCAAGCTCTTCAGCTTTATTGCTATTGGAATCGGCGTGGTCGTGGGGGTAATCTATCTGTTACTGACTATCCTTGGGATTGGACTGGGTGCGCTTGGCAACAGGTAGCCGAGCCACGCGCTAAAGTCCAACCCGAATCTGATTTACGCTCAGCACCTTTCTACTTCTTAAAGGTTGGGTTCGACTTGGGCGTACGTCCTATAAAGATTAGGCTTACAGTGGAGAACGGAAATCAATGAGTAGATATTGCACAAAATGCGGCGCAGTTAACGACGACACTGCACAATACTGCATAAGCTGCCAGGCGCCCCTGAGCGCGGTCAGCGGCTACCAGCCAATGCAGTCGGTTAACCAGGGTGCTTCCGGCGCTATCGGTGATTGGAAGGCCATGGGCGCAGACAAAAAGATTGTGGCCGGCATCTGCGGAATCCTGCTTGGCGGGTTCGGAGTTCATAAGTTTATCCTTGGTTATACGACTGAAGGGATCATACAGATCGTCATCACCTTCGTAACGTGTGGCATGGGATCGATAGTGGGCATAGTGGAGGGCATAATCTATCTGACAAAAACCGACGAAGATTTTGTCAGAACGTACATCCAGAATAAGAAGGGGTGGTTCTAAGCGGTCTCGACCGCCTGGCCACCTTTTCGCCATTCGTTTAATGCCCAGTCCCTGGTAGTTTCGTGTTGCGTCGCGCTTTGATCTTTTACCCCCGTGTTTCCTGCTGAAGACTCCAGCCCTGATAACTTCGAAGCTTCGATGTGCCCGCTGATTGAGCCTGGCTTTTTCATGACGCTCAGCGAAATAGTAAATAGACGACTAACCGTCGTTCTGATTTGGTTGGCATTGGCGGTTGGCTCAACCTACTTGTTCCTTTTCGAGCCGGGCAAAACAGGCATATTCCTTGTTTGTCCTTTTTACGCGCTAACCGGATACGCCTGTCCTGGCTGCGGCACCACGCGTGGACTTCACCACCTGCTCCATGGCAACTTTGTTACGGCTTTTAAATTTAATCCCCTCATGATGGTGATGCTTCCCATCCTCCTCTTTGCTCTGGTGCGTCACACAAATGCCGTAATGCGCGACTTGCCAATCAGGGGAAACCAGCTTAACGCAAAGTATATCTGGCTGTTGTTTTTCGTCGTGCTGTCTTTCTGGATCTTCCGTAACACACCGCTTTATCCATTTCCTATTTGAAGTGTCACCATTAACCGATGGAGCTGGAATCGTATGCGTTTACTTCTTGCTTTAGTCCTGACTTTTACTTCTGCACCGGCTTCCTATTCGCAGCAAAAGAACACTGGACCATCCCACACCCCGCTGCGCCCGGTCCATACCTTCTCGATCGTTGCGCGTGATCCAAACACCGGGGAGCTCGGCGTGGCCGTTCAGTCACACTGGTTCTCCGTTGGTCCAATTGTTCCGTGGGCTGAAGCTGGCGTGGGGGCGGTGGCCACACAGTCCTTTGTCGATCCTAGTTACGGCAAGCTGGGCCTGGAACTAATGCGCACCGGCAAGAGCGCTCCAGATGCGCTGAAGGCTTTACTGGCGGGAGATGAAGGCCGCGAAGTGAGACAAGTGGCGATGATTGACACGCAAGGGCGCGTGGATGCCTGGACGGGCAAGAACGATATTCAGGCAGCTGGGCACATAGTAGGCAAAGATTTTTCCGTTCAGGCGAATCTTATGTTGAACGACAAGGTGTGGCCGGCGATGGCCCAGGCCTTCGAGAACACCAAAGGCGACCTGGCTGACCGGATGATGGCCGCATTGGACGCCGCCCAGGCAGTGGGTGGGGATATTCGCGGCAGGCAATCTGCCGCCCTCATTGTTGTCACTGGCAAGCCAACCGGCCAGCCATGGAAAGACCGTCTGTTTGATCTACGGGTTGACGACAGTCCGGAACCGCTGCGCGAATTGCGTCGTTTGGTAACTTTGCAGCGGGCATACAATCACATGAATGCGGGCGACCTTGCAGTGGAAAAGAAAGACAACGAGGGCGCTTTGCGCGAGTATGGCGCGGCGGAGAAACTGGTTCCCGACAATGCCGAAATGATCTACTGGCACGCAGTTGCCCTGGTAAACATGGGGCGCGTAGATGACTCGCTGCCGCTGTTTCGCAAGGTCTTTGCTATGGACCAGAATTGGGCCAGACTGACGCCCCGCTTGCCCAAATCAGGACTTTTGCCCGACGATTCGAAGCTGATCGAGCGAATTCTTGCGGTAGCCAACAAATAGATTACGAAGACGCCACTTCTAAGGGTTCCACCAAGGCAATTAACGAGGTTCAACCAATGCCAGGATCGAAGTTGCCGGATTACCTCATTGCTATTGGGTTGTTGGTTTTTGCAGTCGCAGGTTGCAAACAGGTGCAGAGTTTGGCCCAGCCAACGGTCCTCAAGAGTCCTGATGGAAAGTTTCAGCTCACGGTTCCTGTGGGCTGGCATGAGGACTCATCACTAAATGATCAGGCGAACATAAAAGCTGGGAATACTCTGGCAGAGATGTATGTAATAGTCATTACGGAGCAGAAAGCAGACTTTACTGCCGAAACCACCCTTGACTACTTCACAAAAATCACCCGAGATTCGATGATGTCAAATCTGGAATCGGCGGAGTCGTCGCCGCCAGTGCCGGTTACGATCAACGGCAACACCGGAAGACAGTATGAGCTTCACGGCGTCACCAAGAATGTGAAGCTGGCCTATCTCATCACTAATGTTGAGACAGCCGCGCACTTTCATCAGATTGTCACCTGGACTCTGCAGTCTCGCATTGACAAGAATCAGGCGACCTTGCAAAAGGTCACGGAGACTTTCCGTCCTACGCCGCAGGGTGGAACTGATGGGACCGTGCCACCATAGGAACGTCGCTTTATTATCCTTCCACTCAGTTTTCGCATGCCTGATCAGAATGACAACCTCAAGGAACGAGTGCGCGCTTTTTGGCAAGCGAATCCCTGCGGTGTAAAGTTTGCCGATGCCGCTCCGGGCACCAGACGCTTCTACGAGTTGGTCGAGGCGCATCGCTACACTTCAGAGTGGCATATTCCAGTTGCTGCCGGCTTCGTGAGCGCAGGCGGTTCAAAGGTCCTGGAAATTGGTTGTGGACTTGGAACCGACGGGGCGCAGTTTGCTAAGGCTGGTGCTGACTATACCGGGGTCGATCTGACAGAAGCCGCGGTCGAACTGGCCCGCAGGCGTTTTGAACTGTTCGACCTTCCAGGAAAGTTTCAAACGGCGGATGCCGAAAATCTTGACTTTGCAGATGAGACTTTTGACCTGGTCTATTCGCACGGGGTTTTGCATCACACGCCGGATACAGCAAAGTCGATAAGCGAGATCTATCGAGTGCTTCGCCCCGGCGGACACGCGATAGTTATGCTTTATCATCGCGGTTCATATAACTACCGGGTCAATATTTCCGTTTTGCGACGTGCGGGGGCCCAACTGCTACGGCGGGAACCCGGAATCAAGCTGGTCCATCGAATTACTGGTGAGCCGCTTGACTCGCTTCGTGAACACGCAAGACTGATCAGGACCGAAAAAGCAGCTTATCTAAGACCTGAGGAGTTTCTGAGTCAGAACACCGATGGTGCTGGCAACCCGCTGGCGCGTGTTTATTCACGACGCGAAGCGCGCGAGCTATTCAAAGATTTTTCGGAAGTAACTTTGAAGACCTATTTTCTCAATAAGCGGCGGTTGCCGCTCGTTGGCAGGCTGTTACCGCGCTCATTGGAGTCGCTGCTGGCTTCGCGGTGGGGCTGGCACCTGTGGATTTACGCTACTAAATAGAGTTTTGAACTCTGTACTTTGAACCTCGTTTACTAAAGACAGAATGAAAAATATTCTCGTAACCGGTGGTGCGGGCTTCATAGGTTCACACCTGGTCGATCGGCTGCTGTCTGAAGGCGACTGGCAAGTTTCTGTGGTCGATGAGTTCAATGACTTTTACGATCCAGCCATCAAGCGTGCGAATGTAAGCGTTCATGACGGGAATGCCAACTTTCGTCTATTTGAAACGGACATTCGAAACGAAGCGGCGTTAGAGGACGTCTTCAATCAAGGTCGCTTTCAATGCATCGTTCATCTGGCGGCGCGCGCTGGCGTTCGGCCCTCCCTGGACCAGCCACAGCTATACGCCGAAACAAATATCAATGGCACGTTGAATCTTCTCGAGTTGGCTCGTGACCACGGCATCAGGCAGTTCGTCTTCGGCTCCTCATCCTCCGTTTATGGAATGAATGCCAAGGTGCCTTTTAACGAAGACGATCCTGTTCGCCAGCCCATTTCGCCTTACGCGGCGACCAAAGCCGCCGGCGAATTGCTTTGCCATACGTATTCGCATCTTTACGGCCTGCGTTGCGTTTGTTTGCGCTTTTTCACTGTATATGGACCACGCCAGCGTCCCGACCTCGCGATTCACAAGTTTGCCAGATTGATCAGCGAAGGTAAGCGGATTCCGGTGTTTGGAGATGGCACGACCCGCCGCGACTACACATTTATCGACGACATCATTGCCGGTGTTCGGAGTGCTATTGATTATGTGGCTAAACACTCGAATAGCGATTACGAAGTCATAAATCTCGGTGAGTCGCGCACGGTCGAACTACACGAACTGATCTTGCTTCTGGAGAAAGAACTTGGGGTCGCGGCGCAGATCGATCGGCAGCCTTTGCAGCCCGGCGATGTGCCTCAGACCTACGCCGACATCACAAAAGCGCGTCAGTTACTTAGTTACAATCCGCAGACTCAAATCGAAGAAGGTATTAAGAAATTTGTTCAATGGTTCAGCCAACCCTCCTTGCGAGAGAAATAACGCCTTCGTGTCTTTTCGTGTAAGTTCGTGGATCGTGTGCTTGTCCTCTTAGGTGAGACGATCCACGAATTCACACAAAAGCACACTAACAAGAGCGGGTGTCCATGCAGGAAGACTCCTACAATATTCGAAGACTGGTTTGGAAAGGCGCCCACCTGCGCTTGTTAGTGAATTTGTTCTACAATGCTTCACTGAATTGATAGGTTATTTCATGGCTGGCACATCTCAAATCTTGACTGAACCCCTGCCTCGGGAGATGCAGCAACACACCTACGCCATTATGCGCCGGGTCGAGGAGACGCATTGGTGGTTTGCTGGGCGACGACGAATCATAGAAAGCTTTCTTGAGCGGCTTTGTTCCAAAACTAACCTGGAATCGTCCGGCGATGGTCGCCAATCCGCTCCTCTAAAGATTCTCGATGTCGGTTGCGGCACGGGTGCGAACCTTGAAATGCTGGCGCAGTTTGGCAAGGCCGAAGGAGTGGATGTTTCGGGCGAGGCGTTGTCATTCTGCCGCGCGCGCGGATTGGAAAACGTCAAACAAGGCGAGGCTGAAGCATTGCCCTACGAAAACAGTTCATTTGATCTTGTAACCGGACTCGATGTAGTAGAACACCTCGATGACGATCTCGCGGGCTTGAAAGAGATGCGACGCGTCCTGCGGCCCGGAGGGCACGCGCTCGTGTTTGTGCCGGCATTTATGTTTCTATGGGGCGTTCAGGACGATATCAGTCATCACCGGCGAAGGTACACGCTCGATCAGCTGAAACGAACAGTGCGTCAAGCCGGGTTCAGAGTGGAGCGCGCCAGCTACGCAAATATCAGCTTCTTTACGCCAATACTTATCGGCCGGCTTTTGATGCGCGGCCTCCGACTTCGTCCCGAATCAGAAAACAATATTACGATTGGATTTCTTAACGGCGTCCTGGGAAAACTATTCGGAGCAGAAAGTTTAGCGTTGCGCTATTTAAACTTTCCCTTCGGTGTCTCGATCATATGCGTGGCTCGAAAAATCGACTAAAAACGTGAGAATTTACGACGAAGAAGAAACTCTAGCTGACAAAGCCACGGTCCCGGCGCGCGGTAAAGCGCCAGAGATCTCGGTCTTCCTGCCTGTTTATAATGAGGAACCAAACCTCCTCCCGCTGCACGAGAAATTGGATGATGCGTTAACCACCCTTGGCCGCTCAGCGGAAATTATTTACGTCGACGATGGATCGAGCGACGGTAGCCTGAAGGTCTTGCGTGAATTGGCAAAGCTCGACGCCCGTGTGCGAGTAGTTGCCCTGAAGCGCAACTATGGTCAAACAGCGGCTATGGCAGCGGGTATCGACGCAGCCCAGGGCGAAGTGCTTATTCCGATGGACGCCGACATGCAAAACGATCCGGCAGATATTGTGCGGCTGCTTCAGAAGCTCGAGGAAGGTTATGACGTGGTTTCCGGCTGGCGCAAGAACCGGCAAGACAAGCTCATCACACGCAAGATTCCCTCGATGCTCGCCAATCGTCTGATCTCCTGGATCGGTGGCGTGGCCCTCCATGATTACGGCTGTTCGTTGAAGGCCTATCGGCGAGACTCGATCAAAGACGTTCGGCTTTACGGGGAGATGCATCGCTTCATTCCGATTTATGCATCCTGGGCTGGTGCGCGAGTGGCTGAGATACCCGTCGAGCATCATGCGCGGACAATGGGCGAGTCGAAATACGGGCTGTCTCGCACGATTAAAGTTGTCTTCGATCTCATGACGATCAAGTTCATGGCGTCATATCAAACCAAGCCTCTTTATATCTTCGGGACGGCGGGGTTACTGACGTTTGTTGTGGCTGCCCTTTCCACCCTGCTTGCGCTCTTGATGAAGTTTGCCTCCTGGCCGCATCATGCGGATCTGGTTCAAACTCCCTTGCCCGTGATGGCGATGGTTGCGCTGGTTTTGGGGGTCCAGTTTTTCCTGATGGGCCTGCTGGCTGAAATGCTTGTGCGCACGTATCACGAGTCGCAGGCGAAGTCGATTTACTCAATCCGCGAGAAGATTGGATTTGACTCGAAGTAATGAGTGATGAGTATAAGAGGACCAATTGGCCCTATAGGACTTATTGGTCCTATATTCATCACTCATCACAGAATTCTTTATGTGTGGAATAACCGGCTGGGCCAATCTTGACCCACTCGCCCCTCAGCCTGAGGGCGCGGAGGAACTCTTACACGCGATGTGCGATCGGATGGTCCACCGTGGGCCTGACTCCGAAGGGCTAATGGTTTCCAGCGGCGTGGCCCTGGGAATGCGGCGGCTGGCAATCATTGATCTGGTGACCGGCGAACAACCGGCTTTCAACGAAGACCAGAGCGTGGCCGTTATCCTCAATGGCGAAATCTATAACTACCGGGAACTTCGCGCCGATCTCGAAAAACGCGGGCATTCATTCAGAAGTTCGTCTGACACCGAAGTGCTGCCGCATCTTTATGAAGAGTATGCGGAAGAAATGGTCCAGCATCTCAACGGAATGTTTGCGCTGGCGTTGTGGGACTCGCGCCGGCAAAAGCTGTTTCTGGCGCGTGATCGTTTTGGTGAGAAGCCACTTTACTGGGCGGTCTTTGAGAACACTCTGCTCTTTGCTTCCGAGCCAAAGGTCCTGCTGGCTCATCCTTACGTTAAGACCTCACTAAATCTTCAGGCGTTGCGCCAGTACCTATCATTCGATTATGTTCCCGCGCCTCTTTCCATTTACGAGGGTATCAACAAACTACCTGCGGCCCACACTTTAACGCTCTGTGACGGCAAGGTCGAAACTCGTTGCTACTGGACCCTAAGTTACAAGACCAGGCAACCGCCTCCATCTGAAGCTGAAGCGGCGGAGCAATTGCTCGCGTTGCTCGCCGACTCGGTGCGCATGCGTTTGGTCTCAGACGTGCCGCTGGGAGTTTTGCTTTCGGGTGGAGTTGACTCATCGGCCATTACGGCGCTGGCGGTGCGCGCCTCGTCAGAACCAGTCAAGACTTTTTCAATCTCCTTCGCAGAATCCTCATTTGATGAATCGTGGTATGCGCGGGCAGTAGCGAAGTTTCTCGGTACGGACCATCACGAAGAACGACTTAGCGCTAACCTGGCAGCCAATCTTGTAGGCGACATCGGTTCATGGATGGATGAGCCGTTCAGCGATGCTTCGCTGGTGCCTACTTATTTATTGTCTCGCTTCACGCGCAAGCATGTAACGGTGGCGCTCGGCGGCGATGGCGGCGATGAGCTCTTTGCCGGGTATCCAATGTATCGCGGCCATCGCCTGGCCGACATGTATTCAAGAATTCCCGGTTTTGTGCAACGAGGAGTGGTGGAACCTCTGGTCCGCATGCTTCCGGTTAAGACCAAAAACCTATCGTTTGATTACAAGGCGACCAGATTTATCGCCGGAACAAAATATGATCGGGTGGCGCGACATCACATTTGGTTTGGTTCGTTCGCCCCCAACGAGCAGGAGGAGTTGCTGACAGCCGGAGTGCTTCGCGAAACAGACGGCGACATTTATCGCGATGCGCGGTCGATGTGGGAGGATTGTGATTCCAACGATCCTGTAGAGCGCATGCAGAGTCTTGATACGCGGCTCTATCTCGCCGAAGACATCCTAACGAAGGTCGATCGCGCCAGTATGGCTGTCTCGCTCGAGGTTCGCGCTCCCTTCCTCGATCCGAGAGTCGCCGAGTTTGCTGCCTCGTTGCCGGCAAATTACAAGCTCCGGGGCCGGAAAACAAAATACATCTTGAAACGCTCAGTTGAGGATTTACTGCCGCCGTTTGTGACCAGCCGTGGCAAGAAAGGTTTTGGCGTGCCGGTCGCGGAGTGGCTGAAAGGACTGCTGCGTCCCCTGGCCAGAGATCTTTTATCTCCCGAACGCGTTCGCCGGGCCGGAGTTTTCAACCCTGATTACGTTACCCGATTACAGGATGAGCACGAGCGCGGAGTGGCGAATCATCGCAAGCTGCTCTGGACGCTGCTAATGTTTGAACTCTGGCACGAAAGCTTTATCGAGACTGCTCGACGAATTGAGACTTCCGTCAGCAGCAGGCGATAAGCAGAGAACTTTAATAGGACCTATAGGACTTGTCCGTCCTATACAATTCCTCATCCATGCACAACTCAATTGAGCAAGCTCATGACGAGCTTCTCCAATGGTGCCGGCAGCACAACTTCGCCGGATTCGATCCGTTCGATGCGCTGAACAGCCGCGTCCTGCAGTCAACCTCCCTCACACGTTCCCGAACAGCGCGATTGATCTCGACGCAACTTATCAAACGTTCGCCCTTGAATCTGCGGCGCCTGGCGCGTATCCCCGAACAAAAGAATTCGAAAGGAATTGCTTTATTCGCCCTCGCTGCTTTGTCCAACTATCGCCGGCTGAAAACTCGTGAGACTGAAAAAGAAGCGCGCGAGTTACTCGACGAGTTGTTGCGAATGCAGATCGTTGGGTACAGCGGAGCGGCATGGGGCTACAACTTCGACTGGCAAAGTCGGCACTTCTTTGCTCCGCAAGGCACCCCCATGATTGTGCCGACTGCCTTTGCAGCCCGGGCTTTGTTCGATGCCTACGAAACATTTAAGGATAATCAGTACCTGGAAACCGCGCGCCGCAGTTGTGAGTTTATCCTGAAGGATTTGAAACGCACTGCGGTAGACAACAATGACGGCGAGCTTTGTTTTAGTTACTCCCCACTGGATGAGACAAAAGTCTTTAACGCGAGTTTGTTTGCCGCGGAAACGTTAGCGTGCTCGGGAGAGTTCCAGGGCAAGACCGAGTTCAATGATCTGGCTGTCCGTGCGGCTCGCTATGTGGTTCGCAGGCAAAATGAAGACGGATCCTGGGCCTATGGCGCCGGGCCCGGCCAGCTCTGGGTGGACAACTTCCACACGGCCTACGTGCTGCTTTCGCTCTCCAGAATCATGAAATGTCTGCCCGGCGGCGAGATTGAATTTAAGCCGGCACTGCAGCGTGGGTACCGCTTTTGGCGGGAGCGCTTCTTTCTTGCGGACGGATGGCCGAAATACTACCATGACACGCTTTATCCGGCTGATGCCCACGCGGCTGCAACGGCGATTGTTACGCTGATCGAGTTGCGGGAATTGGATAGCGACGCTTTGTCGCTCGCTGAAACAATTGCAGACTGGACTATTCGCAATCTTCGCGACAGTCGCGGCTTCTTTTACTACCAGCGCCGGCGCTTCTACACCGTGCGCACGCCTTTTATGCGGTGGACGCAAGCCTGGATGTTATATGCATTGGCCCGATTGTTGGAAGTCAAGACTTTGTAACGCAAACTGTTAATTTGCCGGTCGTCAGTAAGTCGGTATTTAGTGTCAACCAGCCGACCAATGGCGAGGACGAGAGTTTGTGTTACGAGGAGAACGAGAAACTTTAAAGTGCCAATCGCTTCAGATGTACTGTTAGGAAAGGATGTCCGCATCTTCCAGCCCGAGTTGGTAAACCTCTACGGGTGCTCGATCGAAGCGGAAACAAAGATTGGAGCGTTTGTCGAGATTCAGAAAAACGCTTCTGTCGGCGCTCGCTGCAAAATTTCATCCCACACCTTTATCTGCGAAGGCGTCACCATTGAGGACGAAGTCTTTATTGGCCACGGCGTAATGTTCACCAACGATCGCTATCCCCGCGCGGTAAACGACGACGGAACCCTGCAAACTGACAACGACTGGACAGTGGTCCAAACACGAGTCAAGCGTCAAGCAGCAATCGGCAGCAATGTCACGATCATGGCCGGCGTCACTATTGGCGAACATGCCCTGGTGGGAGCGGGCGCTGTAGTCACCAGGGACGTGGCGGACTACGAAATTGTGGCGGGAGTGCCTGCGCGCGTCATAGGCGATGTGCGCGAGCGCGTTTAGCGGCCGGCTTCGTCCGCCGGTTCATTGTCGAGAGGGACGCGTCCAAACTACGCTACATGATCAAAATAGGAGTCATTGGCTACGGGTACTGGGGTCCTAACCTGGTCCGGAATTTTATGGAAGCGTCCGGATCCACGGTCGTGTTCGTTTGCGATCTGCGCAGTGAACGACTTACCCAGTTACAGACCCGCTATCCTACGATTAAGACCGGCCGAAACTGTCAGGCGCTGTTTGAAGATCCGGAAATCGACGCCATCGTTATTGCAACTCCGGTGTCTTCGCATTTCGAGTTGGCCCTCGCGGCGCTCGAAGCCAACAAACACGTTCTGGTAGAGAAACCGCTGGCGGCCAATTCAGAGCAAGGGCTCCGTTTGATTGAAGAGGCTGATCGACGCCGGAAAGTTCTGATGGTCGATCACACCTTTGTCTACACGAGTGCCGTCAGAAAAATTCGCGAGCTCATTACCTCCAACGCGCTGGGTGAGATCTATTACTACGATGCGGTGCGGGTAAATCTGGGACTCTTTCAACATGATGTGAATGTGATCTGGGATCTCGCAATCCACGATCTTTCGATAATGGACTTTGTGCTGCCGCAAAAAGCCACCGCCGTTTCGGCCACCGGCATCAGCCATATTCCGGGTCAACCTGAAAACGTCGCATACATCACACTATTCTTTGAGAACCCACAGATAGCGCACGTCCATGTCAATTGGCTTACCCCGGTCAAAGTGCGACACACTCTCATCGGCGGCAGCGAGAAAATGATCCTTTACGACGACCTGGAACCTAGCGAGAAAGTAAAGGTCTATGATAAGGGCATAGTGGTTTCACAAAGTCCCGAAGCCGTCTACGAGATGCTGGTAAGTTATCGTTCTGGCGATATGTGGGCGCCCCGGCTGGACGCGACCGAAGCGCTGCAAACCGAAGCCCTGCACTTTATTGACTGCGTTGAAAATAATAAGAAGCCCGAGACCGATGGGCCGGCTGGTCTGAGACTCGTGCGGATAGTGGAAGCAGCTGAAAAATCATTACGCGCCCGCGGTCAACTGGTGGAGATTGTCTAACCCTGATTGAGTTGAGAGCAGTCCGAAAACAAAGAAATGATCCCTTTAGCAGATCTTAAAAGCCAATACCAAAGCATAAAGAACGAAATTGACGGGGCAATCTCAGAAGTTGTTGAGAGTTGCCAGTTCATTTTGGGACCGAAGGTTGAAGCGTTTGAAGCGGACTTCGCAGCCTACTGCCAATCGCGATTTGCGTTTGGATTGAACTCTGGCACCAGCGCGTTGCACCTGGCCCTCCTGGCTGCAGGTGTCGGTCCAGGGGATGAAGTCATCACTGTCAGTTACACGTTCGTCGCGACCGCCGCGGCTGTTTGCTATACCGGAGCAACCCTGGTTTTCGTTGATATCGATCCATTAACTTGCAACATCGACGTGGCGAAGATTGAGTCAGCGATTACTCCCAAAACGAAAGTCATCATGCCAGTGCATCTTTACGGAAGCTGCGCCGACATGGATCCCATCCTTGATATTGCTCGCCGCCACAATCTGATCGTGATCGAAGACGCGGCCCAAGCTCATGGAGCGGAGTACAAGGGGCGACGCGCCGGCAGCATGGGCGAGCTCGCGTGTTTTAGTTTTTATCCCGGCAAGAACCTTGGCGCCTACGGCGAGGGAGGAGCTGTCGTAACCAGCGACGACCGTTATTTCGAACCGCTCAAGCGACTGCGCGATCAGGGACAGAGTGAAAAATATTATCACCCGATGGTCGGCTACAACTACCGCATGGAAGCCATTCAAGGGGCCGTTTTGGGGGTCAAACTAAAGCATCTAGACGAGTGGAATGAGGCCCGCCGCCGGCATGCGGCTGTCTATACTCGCGAACTTGCCGGCTCTGGATTGCGTCTCCTTGAAGAGCTGCCGGATACTAAGTCGGTCCATCACATCTTTCCCTTGTTCACTGCCCGACGCGACGACTTACGTGAACACCTACAACAAGACGGTATTAGCACGGGCTTACACTACCCAATTCCGGTTCACCTTCAGCCCGCGTTTCGATCCCTCGGTCATAAAAAGGACGACTTCCCTGAGACGGAGCGGGCTTGCCAGGAAGTGCTCTCGCTTCCGATGTATCCCGAACTATCTGACGAAGCTGTACTGAGCATCGTGGATTCGGTGCTACAGTTCTGTCGCAAGTCGCGGGCAGTTCAGGGTACTGGTGCACTGTCATAGCCGTTTCGTTTTTCCTTCATTTGTCCCCATGCGAATCTGGATCGATCTGGCGAATTCACCTCACGTACCATTCTTTCGCTCGCTCGCGAATGAGTTCGTTGAACGTAATCATGAAATAGTCGTCACTGCCCGAGAGTTTGCGGAAACAGTTGAACTCGCCGAAGCCGCCGGTTTTGCTGCGCAGGTGATTGGCGGGCATGGTGGTGGAAAGCTTTCCGGAAAGGCCGGTAATCTCGTCCAGCGCGCCCTGGCGCTCGCAAGTTGGGCTCGTGGCCGAAACTTAGATCTTGCTGTCAGCCACAACTCATATTCACAAGTGCTCGCGGCGCGAGCTCTTTCTTTAAGAGCGGTCACGCTGATGGACTATGAACATCAGCCCGCGAATCACCTGGCATTTCGCCTGGCGTCACGAGTCATAGTTCCGCGAACGTTTCCCGAAGCGGCCCTTTCTCGTTTTGGCGCGCATCCTGGAAAGGTAAGGCGCTATCAGGGATTAAAGGAAGATGTTTACCTTGCTCACTTTCAAAGCGATCCGGAGTTTGAAAATGAACTGAGCAAGCTCGGTATTGCGGGCGAGGACATTCTTGTTACCGTGCGCCCTCCCGCCAGCGAAGCGCTCTACCATCGCTTTGAAAACGAACTATTTGACCAACTCATTCAACGTCTTTTAGCCACGACCTCAGTGAAAGTTGTGCTATTGCCTCGCAACGATTCGCAACGATTGGCTTACTCTAAGACGTTGGGTTCCGGGCTTATATTGCCGCCAGGCCCCATCGATGGAGCTAACCTAATCGCGCATAGCGATTTGGTCGTCAGCGCCGGGGGCACAATGAATCGTGAGGCGGCAGCGCTCGGCATACCTGCAGCATCGATATATCTCGGTGAATGGTCTGCGCTCGATCAAGAGCTTGTAGAGGAGGGCCGCATGCGAAAACTATCCACCGCGGAGGACGTGCGTAATCTGCCCATTCAGAAGAAGGGACCGACAAACGCCCGCCGTGCGGTCCAGGTGGCCGCGGAAGTAGCTGATCTGATACTTGGCGAGTGAAGTTTTGCTATTCTATGCGCCTGACAGCAGGCGAAGGAGGGGCGTAACCGTCGGGGACAGCGCTTGCCTCGTCTGCCCGCCCTTTTTAACGGTTGGGCGCCTGCCCAATCGGTCAGCTGGCGAACATGAGAGTCGAACAAGTCAAAAGCCATCTAATTGACCCGAGCGTGGTGCGTGCTGCTTCGCGCGCGCCACAGTGGATTATCCCGACGGTTAAAGCCGTACTGGTTGTCCTCGATGCATTCATCGCCGCAAGCTCTTTCGCTGCCGCGTTCTATATTCGCGAAGGCGCGCCCGTTTTTCAGCGGACCGGTGGTCAGAACCTTGCCTGGAGCTCTAGGTTTGCTCCCTATGGCGCGCTGATGTTGTTTGTGATCCTCATTCGTGTGCTGGCTCTGCGTTACTACGATCTCTACCGGCTGCGCGGCGAGTTCTCGTTTGTTGAAGATGGCTTCCGCGTATTCAAATCGACCGCGATTGGGTCGTTACTAATCGTGGCGGCGGCATTCCTGTATCGTGGTGGTTTTGACTACCGCACATTCTCTTACGCACGCGCTGTATTCCTGCTCGACTTCCTGATCGCCTTAGCAGCCTTCTCTATCGTACGTCTCCTGGTGCGTAGCGCCCAGACACTATTCAGACAGCGCGGCGTCAATCTCATTCCCACCCTGGTTGTGGGTCGTGGACCGGAGGCGGCGTTTTGTATTAAAGAGATGCGCGAACGCCCATCCCTCGGCTATCGCGTGATCGGCGTGGTCGAGAGCGGTGCCTTCGGCCCCGGAGTTCCGGGAACCTGGGGAACTTCGCAGCCCCTTGGAGCTGCAATGTATGAAGGCGTACCCGTCGTGAGCGACCTTGCCGGATTGCCCGAAGCTATTCGCGAGTCGCGCGCGAACGAGGTGATTATTGCGGATTCGGCAGTCGATGGGGACGCGCTCTTTGACGTAATGATCCGTTGCGGCCGGCGGCGCGGAGTCGAGTTCCGGATAGCCCCGAGTTTGTTCAACTGTTTGCCTAGTAAGACTGAAGTCGATCAGATAGGCGCGTTGCCGATGATCAGGCTGTTTCGCGAGCCACTCTCCGATTTCGCTCGCGGCACTAAGCGAATCTCCGATCTCGCAATTGCTTTGGTCACTCTGGCGATCCTCTCGCCTTTCTGGCTGCTGATTGCCTTGCTCATAAAACTTGACTCGCAGGGTCCTATCCTTTATGCGCAGGAACGCGTGGGGATGGACGGTCGGATATTTTTGGTATACAAGTTCCGCACCATGCAGGTAGATGCCGATAGTGAAATCCATCGCGAGTATCAGCGGAAGTTTATTGCCGGCCATGCGGATGCAAACGTCGGCGATGACGACCGGCCCGCATACAAACTTCGTAACGATCCGCGGGTAACCCGCGTGGGACGCGTGCTGCGACGGCTAAGCCTGGACGAAGTGCCACAATTGTTCAATGTGCTCAGAGGCGATATGAGTGTGGTTGGTCCACGTCCGCCGATTCCGTACGAAGTGGAAGCCTATGAACTCCGCCATCGCAAGCGTCTCGACATGAAACCCGGACTAACTGGACTCTGGCAGGTGTCTGGAAGAAATCGTCTGCCATTCGAAGAAATGGTCAAGCTGGATCTTGTTTATATCGAAAACTGGTCGCTGCTTTCTGATTTGAAGATTATTTTACGAACCGTATTAGTTATGATTCGCGGCGATGGTTCCTAACACACGATCAAAAAGCATGAATAGAATACTGAGCTTCATTCCCATCCTGTTGCTGGCAAGCGTTTCGGTGAAGGGGCAACAGGAGACTCCGCCGATCAGAAACTTCGTTCGCATGAACAGCGAGTTCTGCACCGGCGCTCAGCCGCGGCTCGAGCATTTGGACATGTTGAAGGCTGACGGCGTTAAGGCCATCATCAATCTGCGGCCACCGAGCGAGCACCGCGCCGCCGAAGAGGAAGCAAAAGCGAAAGAGTTGGGGCTGCGCTACTTCAATATTCCGTTTGTCTTCGGTGAACCTAAAGAAGAACAGGCCACGGAGTTTTTGCGGATCACCGACGACCCGGAAAATCGCCCCGCCTTCATTCATTGCGCCGCAGGTATTCGCGTGGGTGCATTCTGGATGATTCGCAGAGTGTTGCGGGATGGATGGACGGTAGAAAAGGCTGAACAGGAAGCCGAGAAGATTGGACTCCGCGAGAGCCCTCACTTGAACCAGTTTGCGCGCAAATATATTCAGAATCACCGCCAGAAGAACTGATCACACGTGTTAGGAGAATCGAAACAACCTCTCCGTTTAGAAAGGGCACTTGTGCCCCCACCGGGCGGACAAGTCCGCTCTCTAAACGGACATTTGATTCTTGCTAAGAAGCAGCCTGCGTAAAGGGAGTTGGAACATGAAAAGAAGTCGCTATCTAGGACTTGGCGTGGCGCTTGTGTTCATCGGGAGCGTCGCAAGCAGTTGGTGGTCAGTCTCATTAACTCGCACGGCCATGGCGCAGGAAACAACCGTTCAACTCCCCTCTTATCCGCTGGTGTTTGGCGCTTTCGTCGCGCGGTTCAATCCTGGTGGAACGTTTTCGCTCGAAGGTAAGGGTTGGCCATCGATGAATGGTAACTGGAAGAGCCAGGGTGCGGAGATCGAGTTGTCGATGTCCGGCGGGCCCGGTGGTTGCGATGGGCCGGGCAGATATAGGCTCGCGAACGATGGGAAGAGCGTCAGTTTCTCTCTGGTGTCGGACGACTGCAAGGTGCGGCAGATGATTCTCGATCGGAGCAGCTGGTCGCCGGCCGGAGAAGTGAAGACAATCCCCACGCGTCACATCGCGCTAACCGCAGGCGCCCGTGCTCCCTCATCACCGCGTTCCGATACTCGAAAGGGAAATTGGCCATCCTTCCGTGGCCAGCAGGCTTCGGGTATAGCGGAAGGGCAGAATCTTCCTGATAACTGGAATGGTAAAACCGGCGAGAACATCCTCTGGCACACATCTATCCCCGGACTGGCGCATTCAAGTCCGGTCGTTTGGGGAGACAGGATCTTTGTCACCAGCGCGGTCAGTAGTGATCCAAAGGCCACTTTCCGACCCGGTTTGTACGGCGACGGAGATGCTTCTAAAGATCGCACACGTCACCGTTGGGTGATTTATGCGCTCGACAAACGCAGCGGAAAGATCCTGTGGGAACGCGTGGCGCATGAGGGCGAGCCGATCGAAAAGCGCCACATTAAATCTACCTATGCCAACTCGACTCCTGCTACCGACGGCCGGGTCGTGGTGGCCTGGTTCGGTTCACAGGGGGTCCATGCGTACGATGTCAACGGCCGCTTTCTGTGGAAAGTCGATCTCGGCCGGCTTGACCTCGGCGCCTACGACATTCCAACGTTCGAATGGGGATCAGCCAGCTCGCCCATCATCTGGAACGGGCTGGTAATTCTTCAGTGTGATACCCAAACCGATTCATTTCTGCTGGCTCTGGATGCTTCCACTGGCAAGACTGTGTGGAAGGCAGACCGTGATGAGCTTCCATCCTGGGGCACACCCACAGTTGCGACGACAGATACGGGCGCGGAACTGGTCGCGAACGCGTCTAACTACATCAGGGGATATGACCCTCGCACAGGAAAAGAGCTATGGCGACTAGGTCGCAGTTCGAAGATCACGGCGCCCACTCCTATCTTCGCTGACGGCGTCTTCGTAGTTGTCAGTGGCCGCGGGCCAGAGCGGCCGATTTTTGTCGTGCGGCCCAATTCTCGTGGGGACCTCACTTTGCCCGAAGGTAAAACGAATAGTGAGGCAATCGCCTGGAGTCGCACTGGTCGCGGTTCCTATATGCCGACGCCGCTGATCTATAACGGGATTCTCTACGTGCTAGCTAATAACGGACTTTTCGACGCCTACAACTTACGAACCGGTGAAGAGGTCTATCGTCAGCGCCTGCCGCTTATCGGAAGTGGTTTCAGCGCCTCGCCCGTAGCGGCCGACGGCAAAATCTACCTTGCGAATGAAGACGGGGAGATGCTGGTAATCGCTGCGGGACAGAAGTTTTCACATCTGGCCACAAATTCCATGGGTGAGCTTCTGATGGCTACGCCGGCTCTGTCCGAAGGTGTGATGTACGTACGCTCATCAACCAGCCTGTTCGCAATCGGACGGAAAAAGTAAGTGAACTCTTTCCTAGAGCTGAGCCAGCGCCAGCTCCAAGAGCAGAATCTTCTTGATGCCCTGGTACAGCGGCTCGATTTCACAGTTCTCCGTCAGCGCGTGCGAATCATCACATGGTCCCGCTCCAGTCGATATGGAAGGAATGCCATTGAGCAGAGCGACGCTGGAATTATTTGATCCGGTAGCGGTGATGGGCGGGTCGAAGCCCATCGCACGGTGAACCGCCTCCGCTATCTTCACTAGATCAGAATCCCTGTGGCCGGGAATCACGGCGGCAGGAGATGTAGAAATAACGTCCGTCTTCAGGCTCACATTCGCACGCTTTGCTTCCTCCTCCAGGATGACTCTTATCTTTTTTTCCAAATCCGTGATTACCTCATTGCTGGTCGATCGGAGGTCAACCGTAAACCAGGCGTCCGACGCTTTTGCGTTGACGACCTCAGACCCTCCCAACATGCCAATGTTCAGATTTGACGATGGGTTACTCGGAATCTTCAAATCGTAGATACGAGAAATCGCGCGGGCCAAAGGTAGGCTGGCTGAATAAGGCGGCGTGCGCGAGCGGGTGTGTCCCCCCGGTCCGATGAAGTGGTGCCGGTACCAGTTGATGCCAATACCTGCGTAGGTGAATCCTTCGTAACCGCCATCAAGCGCAATGTAGTAATCGATCTTGCCTTTGTTATCTTCTACAAATCGTTTTACTCCGCCGAAGCTTGTCTCTTCTTCCACCGTAAAAACAAATACCAAATCACCCCTGGTCTTGATCTGTGCCGCGTTCAGAGCTCGAATCGTTGCGAGCAAGGCTTCGATGTTGCGCGTGTCATCGCCCACGCCCGGTGCATAAATTTTTCCTTCCTTCACGGTGGCTTTAATCTTCAACCCCGGCTGGAACACAGTATCGAGATGCGCGTCAAAGACCACCGTACGGCCTCCACCTGTTCCTTTTCGTACTGCGATTAGGTTGCCGGCCGAGTCGTAGTGAATGTTCTGCAGCCGGGACTGGCGTAGCAGTCTCTCCAGATACTTCGCCCGTTCTTGTTCGTGGCCCGAGGGAGCGTTTATCTCTGTAATTTGAATCCACTCGCGCAAAATTCCCGCGCGATTCCGATCTATATGTTCATTGGCAGCTTTTACCTTTGAATTGTTCTGGATCTCCTTAACCGCTTCCGTAAATGGCGAGGGAGTTTGGGCCAGGGCAGTCGGCCCTGAGAACAAGGCTGTCAACAGGATTAACCTGGGAATGGACCTGGACATGGGTTCTCCTTTATGAATCGAGTAAAGACGTCGGCAACGCGGGCAGCCCGTGTGGATGTTAGTATAGTTTAGATGACGATGACACTTGCACCGGTGTGGGCCCGCGTGGATCTCGCGTTCCTCGCATGCTTCGCATTTCGGTTTTTTTGTTTGATACCAAACTCTATGCCATCGTTGCGTGGGGTCGATCGCGCTACTACTCGGAGGTGAAGGTGGCGGAACAACAGCAGGTTAAGAGCGTGGCCGCCCAGGTCCTTGACGCCGCAATCGTCGTCTTCCTTTTCCTGTTTGCCATCTCTGCCCCATACTCGATTGCCGCAACTCAAGCGGCCTGGCTGATTGGCATGTTGTTATGGCTCGTGCGGTTTGCATTTCGTCCCCGTCTCAAACTTTACAAAACTCCCATTGATTATTTTCTTCTCGGCTTTTTTATCTTAAGCGGCCTCTCGGCACTACTGTCTTATGAGCCAATGGTCTCGTTTGGGAAACTTCGGGCCGCCAGTCTCTTCACAATCGTTTACCTGTTTGCCGAAAACGTCCACTCGCTTCGGTTAGTTCGTCTGCTGGCACTCACGCTTGTGGGTTCGTGTATGATGAATGTTTTTTACACCGCCGGGGAGCGACTTGTGGGTCAGGGCGTAAAGGTGTATAGCGTCTCGGAGAACAGTCCGCTTTACAAAGTTGGTGTCAGGGATGGTGACACGCTGCTGCAAGTTGACGGGGCGAAGCTGAGGGAACCGCAAGACCTGGTCAGCGCCCTTTCCCGGGTGGATTCGGAGCCCGCTGTTATTTCCGTCTATCGTCAGGAGTTGCGATTCAAACTGAGCATCCCACGCGGCAGCCTCCTGCCCGGCAATAGTGCGCTTGAGCAACTGGGAGTACAAAATTGGTCCAGAGGGCGCGACTGGCGTGCAGCGGGTTTCTATGGTCACTACATCAGCTACTCTGAAGTTCTCCAGTTGATAATAGCGCTTACGCTCGGACTCTTTGTGAGTTTGCCAAATAAACGCAGTGTAGCCGCAGCCTTGTTACTCTTAGCTCTAACCGGAATGTGTTTTGCTTTGATGTTGACGGTGACCCGCGCATCGTGGCTTGGTAGCGCAGTTTCCAGCATCATTATTCTTCTTCTCGCTGTTCAACGACGGACCATGGTCATCATCGGTCTGCTGGCGATGCCCCTCATACTTGCGGGTCTTTTTGTCCTTCAGCAAAAGCGTAACGTAGGCTTTCTCGATCAGAAAGACCAATCAACTACCTGGCGCGAAACCGTCTGGCATGAAGGGGTACATCTGCTGATCAGTAATCCAAGACATCTGCTGATTGGTGTCGGCATGGATTCGCTCAAAAGACACTGGCGGGAGTGGGGGCTATTTGATGGTGGCCGTCTACCTTTGGGCCACATGCACTCTAACCTATTACAGATTGCGCTTGAGCGGGGTGTTCCAGCTTTAATCCTTTGGCTGGCATTTCTGTTCGTGTATGCCCGAACGCTCTGGCGACTGCTTCGCAGAGAAGAGAAGCTTCAATGGATTGAGAGAGGTGTTTTGCTGGGAGCTTTTGGTGGATTAGCAGGGTTCTTTACCTCCGGACTTGTTCACTACAACTGGGGCGATTCGGAAGTGGTAATGGTCCTGTACATGATCATGGGACTCTCTTTGGCTATAAACCGGCAGCTTGAATTAACAAAATAACAGCTATTGACTTCACTTGGGTTTTCACTTAGAAGCCTCTAATTGAATTCTAGACTACCCAGGAGGACTACCGCCTGATGACACGAACCCTTCTAATCGTCTTGTTCATTCTAACAACACTGAACGGCGCGGTTGCTAATGGCCAGAACAAAGAAGCCAATCGAATCCGAACCAGAGAAATGTTGGCTCAATTGCTCGAGAAAGCTGGTCCCGAGCTGAAGGTGTCTTTCAATCAGAGCCAAAAACAACCATTCAACTATGTCGGCTCGTTGAAGGCAGGGCTGGTCAATGCAGAGAGTTTCGAAATAGTCATCAGCGTCACACCTAATGAGACTATTGGCTTCCGCATCTATCCGCACTACAAAAATGGCTATATCAATGTCGATAAGGCAAGAAACAATACCGCGCTCATGAGACTGCTGCTGAGACTAAGCGATCGTGCATTTCTTTTTTGGGGAGCCGATGAAGCAGGCGATATCTTCACCGGCTACACCTTCACGCTGGAATCGGGTTTTCCGGAAGAGTCTATTAAGATTGTGCTCAGAAGCATTGTGAACAGTGACAAATTTGTCGGCGAGATGCGACCGTTTATCGACGGGACCGCCTCACCCTGAACATTTCACATCAACACTAAAGTACGAAGGGCATCCCCCAGTCTTGATGGGTGATGCCCTTCTTAAACACCTGTGAAGTCGGATTCGTTGCCCTGCCCGCAATCAGCTTAGTTATTGACTCGTTTTCAATGCGCCACCGCGGAGGTTGTGATTTCCTCCAACACATGGACCGTGGGCAAATAGCTTTCGCAGATGAACACTTCGGCGCTTTGGGCGTCGAGGGGCTTGGAGAAGAAGTAACCTTGTCCATACTTGCAGCCCAGTCCCCTCAATATGTCCAGCTGTTCTTTGGTTTCAACCCCTTCCGCAACCACGTCCATCCCAAGGTTCTGCGCCAGACCCGAGATCGTTCGCACTATTTCGGCGTTCTCGTTGTTTTCAACCATCCTCGTAATGAACGATCGGTCAATTTTCAGCGTGTTAATTGGGAACCGATGCAGATTCGAAAGCGAAGAGTAGCCAGTGCCGAAGTCGTCCATAGCTAGCTGCACACCGAGTTGCCTGAGTTCGTTGAGCATCCTGGTAGCGGTGTCAACATTCTCCATTACGGCACTTTCAGTGATTTCTAATTTCAGGCTGGCCGGTGGCAGATTAGTTTCCTTTAGAATAGCGGCGACCTTGTCAATGAGATCATGTTGAGAGAACTGTTTGACGGAAAGATTCACGCACATAAAGGTCGGCGGGACAGACGGAAAGATCAGTTGCCACCTGTCCATTTGCTCGCATGCTTCTCGCAAGACCCACTCGCCAATCTGAACGATCATGCCCGTCTCCTCCGCCAGGGGGATGAAGTCAATCGGCGAGATTAACCCGCGCTCAGGATGTGGCCAGCGAATTAGGGCTTCGAAGCCACACAGTCGTCCCGTTTCCAGGGACATGATTGGCTGATAGACAACAATGAACTCTTTTCGCTCGAGCGCTCTACGCAAATCGGTTTCTAATTGGAGGAGTTGGAGGGCCTGAGAATGCATTCGCGTATCGAACATTTCGTGCCGGGCCTTGCCCATGCTCTTCGCGCGGTACATAGCTGTATCAGCGTCGCGAAGAATGTCCTCGGGCCGCTCATATTCTTTGGAGCTAAAAGCGATGCCCATGCTCACAGTGCTGAACACTTCGCGGCCGCCCAGATTGAAGGGTGCTGAAAGTTCCGTTTGTATGCGATCGGCAATCTGAGTAACGTCGCTGCCGTCGCCGATATCTTCAAGCAACACGGTGAACTCGTCGCCACCTATTCGCGCTATCGTGTCTCCAGGACGCAGACAAGACTCCAGGCGGCGTGCGATGCCGATTAGAAGTTCATCGCCTCCCATGTGACCCAATGAGTCGTTTACAACTTTGAAGCGGTCGAGATCGAGATATATTACAGCAAAGATCTGGTCCGCACGCCGTTGCAGTCGCGCAATGGCGAGCTTAACGTGGTCAGTGAAGAGCGCACGATTCGGAAGGCCGGTTAAAGCGTCATGGAAGGCGTCGTGGTGCAGCCTCTCTTCGGCCTGCTTGCGATCGGTAATGTCTTGAATTTGAAAGATTAGGTTCGGGGTCCTGGTGTGGGCGTCCTGGGAGAGCGAAGCGCTCCAGAGTCCCCAGACCTCTTCTCCCGATTTATTAAGATATCGTTTCTCCATCTGACAGGAGCGAATCTTACCCCTTAGCAGGTCTTTGAAGTTGGCTAAGGCCGGACTCAGGTCATTCGGGTGGAGGACATTCAAGTAGTCCATCGCCATCAATTCCGACTCTGAATATCCGAGCAACTTACACAAGGAGGCGTTGACCTGGAGCCAGCGTCCTTCGGGCGTCACCAGAGCCATCCCAATGGCAGCATTATCGAAAGCGCTGCGGAAGCGTTCGGAATTGTCTCTGATGTTTGCTCCGTAATGGTCAGCCTGGGGTACCTGGGTTTCAGCGTTCTTCCTATAACTTACGTAGGTGAGTAGAGCGATGGCATTGACGATAACTATGATCATGAATGCGTTATTGCCCGCGGCGACAATGCTCCACGCGCTTAAACACGCCGCAATCGCTCCCGCCAAATACGTAAGTAGCGTCCAGGAATAGATAGCACCCCACTTACGCCAAGTGGATTCCTTAATCAGGTACGCCTCGTTAAGTAGGCTTTGCGTGGTGCTCACGGCGGCCTGGATGAGCACGGCAACAGAAAGAGCCTCGAAGAAACCCAGGGAAAGCTCATGACCGGGTTCGAGGATCATTCCAAAGTTGAGACGTACCACCCAAACAATAAAGAACGCAGAAAGAGCAGAAACTGAAGTGTCGAAGAGGACAATGATTCGGTCCCTGCCCTGACTCAAAGACACACACAGAGCGGTAACAGCGGCAAAAACAATTGCCGCGTCACCCCCGAAAATTAGGATCGCAAGCAAACCGAAACTGCTGAGAATGGAGATTTGTCCCCGGCCGCGAGGTAGCGGGATCGAATAGCGGGCACTGGTCAGGAATGCCAGGAGCGAGAGGAGCAAAAACGGGGCGCCGAGTTGCGCGAGGTGGGATCGGTAGAGGGACAAGTAGAGGGACAACAGGACTGTCGCCATGCCTAAAGCGCCTACCCCTTGCATAAGCCTTTTGGGAAAACGGTATCTTTCCATAGAGCCTTTGAGATTAAGTGAGAGCGTAGGGCGAATAATGCGGGATAGCACTCAAGGAGACGGGAACCCCAGGCGCCACTATTGCAGTTTCAAGGCCAAACGCACTCACAGTCCCAATCATCGAAAACCTTGGGTTTCTGGCAGTGTTGGGATTTGGTTTAGGTCAAACGGATAATCGATCGGTCAAATGGAGATATTCAGATCGGGCATTTTGATGAGGATTTTGTCACGAACCTCCCAGGTGGAGCGTGAGCATCGTGTCCAGATAGAGACCATGTCACCCTGATTGGAGGCCGACTGAATGCCTTCAATCATTCCCTATTTAGTGCCGCGCCACAACATCGCATAGACCGTGGGAGTGACCACGAGTGACAACAAAAGCGCCACCGCGAGACCGCCGATGACGGCAATCGCGAGTGGCTGTAATAACTCCGCCCCTGATCCGATAGCCAAGGCCAGCGGCAGCATGCCAAGAATTGCAGCCAGGGATGTCATTAACACCGGACGAAATCGTCGCCGGCCAGAACGCAGCAACGCCTCGCGGAGGTTGTCTCCCGCAGCAAGATGATCCTCGACGGCATCCAGCATCAGGATTCCGTTTTTTGCTACGATGCCGACGACCATGATCATGCCCATCAGCGAGACAATATTGAGTGTGCTGCCGGTAATGAATAGTCCGGCCAGCACTCCGCCAAGCGCCAACACGGCTCCTGTAACAATCGAGATCGGATGGGCAAACGAACGAAACTCGATCAGCAGCGCGAGAAACACAAGCACCACGGCCAGGAACAGCGCGAGCGCCAGTTCCTTGAAGCTCGCCTGCTGTTCGTGGTAAAGCCCGCCGTATTCAATCGTCATACCCGGAGGAAATTTCACATCCTTAGCCAATAGACTTTTGATTTCACTGATGCCGGTGCCGAGATCCTGGCCCTCCAGCCGCCCGGTGACAGCGACAGTCTGCCGCAAGCCGTCACGATGTATCTCGGTCTGTCCTTTGTCGTAATCAATCTGGGCCACTTGATCGAGCCGAAAAAGCGCCCCCGACGATGAGCGAACCTGCAGGGCGCGCAATTTATCGAGGGAACTACGCGCCTCAGGCGGGAAGATGACGCGCACCGAGATCAGCCGATCCTGTTGCAGGATTGTAGAGCTGGCATCGCCAGTCATGGCAGTTGTTACCGTGTTTGCCACGTCGCTCGCGGTCACACCGAAGCGTGCGGCAAGCTGCGGATCGATGTTGAAGATGACTGCAGGCCCGCTCACGACCACTCCGCTCTTGGTATCAACTACATGACTTAGCTTTTTAATTGTCGCTTCAACCTCCTCCGCTTTCTGATGAAGCGCGTTGGCGTCCTCGCTGAAGAGTTTGATCTCGATCGGTTCGGGCGAACTGGTGAGGTCGCCAATCATGTCCGGAAGGATCCCGACGAATTCAATCTCCAGAGAAGGCTCTGACTTTTCAATCTCCTTTCGCAGATCACTAATGACATCCTCGGTTGGCCGCGCGTGTCCGGGTTTCAGTTTTACCGCGACATCACCTGTATTTGGCTCGGTAATAAAGAGGCCCAGCTCAAGCCCTGTGCGTCTCGAATAGCTTTCGACCTCGGGAGTCTCGCGGATTAACTGTTCCACATGTTGAAGCATGCGGTCGGTCTCCTGGAGTGATGCGCCGGGCGGAGCAAGATAGTCAAGAATGAACGCGCTTTCGTCAAACACAGGTATGAACTCGGAACCAAGAAATCGATATAGAACGAAGGAACCCACTGCGACTGCCAACACAACTACTATCACCACCCAACGATTATCCAGCGCATGTCGTAAAACCCATTCATAGCGTCGGATGATTGCACCCAGGAAGCGTCCAGTCTCTTTCTCTACCTCCTCTTCTTGCGCCCTCATCTCTCCTTCCTCTGATGGCCGCTCTTGTTCATCGTCGCTGTTCGATCCGTCGTCGCTACCTATGCGCCGCTTGACCTTCACGAAGCGCTCTGCGAGCACAGGCGTAAATGAGAGGGCCAGCACGAGCGAGGTCAGAAGAGCCACTGCCATGGTAAGTGCGAGCGACCGAAAGAATACGCCGGTCACTCCGGTCAGCAGCGTCAGCGGCAGAAAGACCACTACCGGTGTGATCGTAGAGCCGATGATCGGAACCGTAATCTCTGAGACGGCGCGTTGCACGGCTTCACTTCGCGACTGTCCGCGCGCCAAGTGGGTATAAATGTTTTCGACTACTACAATTGCATCGTCGATCACAAGTCCGATCGCCGCTGCCACACCACCCAGGGTCATCAGGTCAAAGCTTAAGCCCGCGAGCCACATCGCCAGAAAAGTGACGAGCACTGTTACGGGAATAACCAGAATCGCGACAAACGTCGTGCCCCAGTTGCGTAAGAAAGCAAAGAGGATCACAACCGAGAGCAGCAGACCGATCAAAATTGAATCGCGTACGGAGTTGATCGACTCCCTCACCAATAACGATTGGTCATAATAAGGCGCTACGCGTACATCTTTCGGAAGTTCATTGCGCATTGCCGCCAGCTCGGCTTTCACCTCATCGACGACAGCTACCGTATTGGCATCGGGTTGGCGATTAACGTTTACCAGTACGGCCGGCTTTCCGTCAGCGGTAACGATCGTGTACTGCGGTTCAACGCCAGGATTAACCGTGGCAACATCCGCCAGAGTTACTGGCGCATCGTTTACCGTCGCCACGACAATGGCGTTGAGTTCTTCCGGTTTTTTTGCCTGGCCGCTGATCAGCGCCAGCTCGAGTTGATGGTTTTCCTCAATCAATCCCGGACTTGCAAGGATGTTTGAATTGCGCACCGCCTCGACGACCTGTTGGACGGAAACGCTGTGTGCAATCAGTCGATCGGGATCCAGCGTCACATGAAATTCGCGCACCTTGCCGCCGGCCACGCCAACATTCGCAATTCCCGGCAAGCGTGCTAAACGCGGCCGGATTGTATAAGTCGCAATGTCGCGAAGACTGGCCAGGTCTCGCTTGTCCGAGGTAAGGCTGTAACCCGTGACGGGAAAGACGGCGAAAGTGAGGCGTTCCACGTTACGAATTGTCGCTGTCGGTGGCAGGGTTGCAGCGAGCTGGGAAAGGCGCGCTTGCACCAATTGCAGTGACTGAAGAATATCGACGTGCCAGTCGAAGAACAGGCTTATTTCCGAGGCGCCCCGCGCGGTCGTCGACTTGATGCGCACGATGCCCGGTATACCGTTCATCGCTTCCTCGATTGGACGCGTAACTGAGACGAGAGTTTGCGGCGCGGGAATTACGTCATTGTCAACGATGATGACTATGCGCGGAAAGTTGGTCTGAGGGAAGATGGCAACCGGCAGTTGCCACGCGGCGTAGAGGCCGGTCGCACACAATAAGGCTATGAGTACCAGCACTGCGCGCGATTGATTTGAGACAAGTCTGGCGAGTCTCATAGCGTTTCATTCGGAGTGCGCCGACTCACAACCACGCGTCCGCTCACTACAGCTCATTTCTCTTCCGGCTTTTTCTCTTCGGTGGCAGCGTTATCCTCGTGCTCTTCGCTCACTTCAACCTTCGCGCCGTCGGGCAGTGCGTAGTTTCCTTCGACTACCACCGTCTCCCCACCTAACAAACCCTCGGTGATTTCTATTTTGTCGGGAGTCCGGATGCCAATTACGACTTTCGTTTCATGCGCCACGTTTGCAGCGTCGACAACCATCACCGTTCCCTCGTTGGCATTGCTGGCCTCAAGCGAAACTGCGGACGCGGGCACCACCACCGCATCTTTCCTGGTTAACGTTGCAGCCGTAACCTGCGCCGCCCCATTAGCGCGCAGTCTTCGGGCCCCGTTACCGAGCGTCACCCAGACTTCGACTGTGCGATTCAGGGGATCGCTTGAACGGCTGATCAGTGTTACCTGACCGGTCATCGATTCAGCGGTTGTATCAGTCGGTAATACGGTAGCGGGATCGCCTACTTTAAGCTGCGCGGCAACCGTATCGGCGAACGGGGCTTTGACAATGACCTGGCTAATGTCCGCGATATTTATGAGCTTGCCCCCGGCAGCGGCAAACTCGCCCTCATATTGAAACTGGTCCGTGACGATACCGGTGATGGGAGCGCGAATAGTCGCATAGCTTAATTGAGCATCGAGCGTGGCCACGCGTTGCTGTGCCGCTTGCACGCGCGCAGAAGCAAGAGCGCGATCGTTTGGATTGATTGCCCTGGTGCGAAGGGTCACTGTTTGTTCGGCGAGGCGCAATTCGTTTTCCGCGGTAGTTAACTCCATTTGCGAGGCTTCGAGATCTTTCTTTGAGATCCCGCCTTTTTGATAGAGCACCTGGCGGCGTTCGTAGGTGGCGCTTGCAGTCCTCATCTTAGCCTGCGCATCCCGCAATGCCTTTTGGTCCTGCGCGTTTGTCTGTGGAATCGTGCCGCTGGTTACACTGCGCTCGCTGGCGCGCTCCTGATTCAGGGCCGCAATCGCTTCGTTCCGCTGGGCGACCAGGTCGCGCGATTCTAGTATGGCAACCACTTCACCGGCACGAACCAGCTTGTTCTTCAGGAGTCCCATCTGCTTGATCTGAGCACTGATCTTGGCGGCTACCGTCGCCTGCTCGCGGGGGAAGATGGTGCCCACCGCTGAGACGGGCGCCGCAATTGTTTCCTTCGCGACTTTAGCAACCTTAACGCTAACAACTACGGCTTCCGTCTCCTCCGCCGCTGTAGACGAGCTTCGCCACTTCCAAATCAAGAACACCAAAAGAAGCAAAGCCGCCACAGCAACTGCAGAGACGATTATCAAATTGCGCCTGCGCTCACGGGCCAATCGTTCCCGCCGCGCGTCGAGCCACATTTTTTCCTCTTCTCCAGTTAGAACCGAAGCTTGCTCGCTGTTGCTCGCAGTATCATTTTTGTCAGAGTCGCTCATTTGATTTCGTCAGAGGCTCTCTTACTGAGATCTGATCTGAGATTTAAACCTGGTTCACTGTCCCGTTGCCTGTCGCAGACGCGCGAGTGCCGTTTGGTAATCAAAGATAGCTTGATATAGGGCGTATCTTTGCGCGGCAAGCGTAGACATTGCATCAGTCACTTCAATAATCTGGGCTTCGCCGGCCCGGTAACGCGCTATGGACGCGTTTAGGTTGGTCTGGGCTTCGGTAATACCCGTTCCAGCCAGCCTGATGCGCGTGGCGGCCGAACTCACCTGTGCCTGAGCGGCGTAAAACTGTTGAGTAAAACCACGCAGAGCTATTGTTCGATCAATCTCAGTGACTTGAGCGCGCAACTGGGCCTGTCGCTCTCTGCTCCTGCTTGCTCCCCAATCAAATATCGGGATGGTCAGGCTGAAGGCCGCCGACATCCCGGTGTGTTCCTTAAGTCGGGGAGGCCTCAACGAATCGGTATCGAAGCCTCCGAGAATGGAATAGGAGAACTGCGGCAAGCGGTCAGCTCGTGCTATTCGCACTTCCTGTTTGGCAGCTCGTATCTGCGCTTCAAACTGCGAAAACTCCGGCCGGCGAGGAATGTCGTCAACCTTGAACTGGCGAAACTCAGAATCGACCGGCGCTGCCAAAGCGAGATCGGTTGTACCTATGGGGCTTGCAAAGTCATAACCAACGAGTACACGCAGAGACCCGGCGGCCACTTCTTCATTCGCGCGCGCTCTCTCCAACTCATCGCGGCGCGCAATTGTTTGCAATTGCGCGCGCGTCAGATCCACTGAAGCAACCTCCCCGCCCTCAAAAAGCAAAGAAGTAATTCGCTCAAACTCTGCAGCTGCGGTCAGATTGAGTTCGGCTGCATTTCGCTGGGCGGTCGCCAAGGCCAGACCGTAGTAGGCCTCAATTACAGCTGCTACCAGCGCACGCCGCGCGACCTCGGTTCCGGCATGCGCAGCCGCAAGCAGCGCACGGTTCTTCGCCAATGTCGCTCGCAAACGACCGGCAATATCTATGTCTCCGGCAACATTGACGTACGCCTGATATTCGCCGACACCGTTATTCGCCAGAAAGCTGGGCGTTCGGGGCGTGCCCGGCGGAGCGCCTAATGCCGGCGAAGTATACAAGTAACTCAAAGGCGCACTCGCGCGCGGTAGAAATGCGGCCTGGGCCTGCCGGACATCCTCTGCCGCTATCTGTTCGTTCAGTCCCGCTTGTTGGAAAGCCGACGACAATGCATTGGCCAGGCGCAGGGCTTCATCAAGCGTAATCGTACCCGCATTCTGAGCCGAGCCTGGAGTTTGTAGACCAACCGGTGGAGATGGTATTGGCGACGCCGATGGAGTAGCGGAGTTCGTCGGAGATTGAACCGACAATTTCGGTGTCACAAAGGGCGTGGGCTGCGGAGAGACATTCGGCGGCGGAGACGTCGCTGACTGCGGCGATGCGTTGGGTTGGGCGGGTGGAGCCGGCGAATGCCCGGGCGCAGCGGGCTGCTGTCCCAGCGCCAGATATCCGGAGGGCAAACTAATTACCAGCCCTAACCAAAGTTTCAATAGCGGGCTGAATGTTCGGCGTTGGCCCAAACGAGTCAACCAGCTCAAACGTTGCATCACGAGTTTCGCCGTCTCAGGTTCGGAATAGTATTGAACAGGGGTGGCGAAGTTTAGCATTCGCCGGCCCAGTTTTCCTATGAAATGGTCTATCAATGCCTGAGCGCGAAAAGACGGGGGCTTTGTTGTTGCTGGCAAAGTTTACCCCGTCTGAGTCGTGCTAGCTCACATGATTGGAAGCGTGCGGCAATTCGCTTTAGTGCTTGCCCTTCTTCTCTTCCTGCCTCTTTTCGGCCTCCTCCTGAGCCTTGGTCTCGTGCTCCACGCGCACTATTTTTCCGGTTATCGCACTTACCTGCACCTCGTCAATGGTGCCCTTAGAGTTGCGTATGTCAAACGAATAGACCAGCTTGCCATGCTCGCGCTCCAGTTCGCCGCTTTCGACAGTGCCCGCAGCGCGCTTAAGGGCTATCTCCTGAGCTTGCTCCTTCGTGATCCTGGCCTGGCTGGCAAGCTTTGCCTGCTGCTCAGCTGATTCTTCCTCTTCCTCACCTTGTTCTTCTGCTTCTTCCTTTTCTGCTTTTTCCTTCTGCTTTTGTTTTTGCCCGGCGAACTCGGCTGGTTTGACGAACGCTAATCCCGCACCAGTTAAGAGTACGGACATAAGAATTGCCAACAGAAATTTCTGTCTCATAAACTTTCTCCTTAAGTATCAACCATTGCTATTCTGAGTTTGAGGCGGCAGCACATTTTATCACCCGACAGCATAAGCCTGCTCACGCAAACCCTTCGCGACAAATCGGGCGATGCGTCTTCTACCAGCAGTATTCTCATAAACTACTACAAGTTCCACGCTAGCGTTCCACCATAGACACGAGCCCGCGGGCAAAAAAGCGGAGTAATGCGCGGTAACAATCTCGATTTCATCTTGTTGTTTTGTCCACTCCCAGCATCGAGCGCGGGATCATGATGCTTATGGTAAACATAACGCCCGATACCATAACCTATAGCGCTTCCTACCAGCACGTCAGAGAGAAAATGGTTTCGCCCGGTGTAACGTGACAAGCTCACTGCGGTAGCGAGGCCGTACGCTCCCACCTGGACCAGAGGTCGGTGATGTCCGTACTCCTGAGCGATCACAGTTGCAAGCGACCAGGCACTGACGGCGTGGCCGGATGGGAATGAGCGACCACCATCAAAGAATTCTCCGCTTGAATTATCTTCCGGCGGTCGCTGGCGCTGCGATGCAGTTTTCAATGCACTTACTACAATACTGCTATTGACGAGCGCCTCGGCCCCGAGCAAACCAGTTTCTCGCAAACGGTCGTTGTGGGCGGCTCGACCGGCCAGATACATAACCCCGGCAGCTCCGGCAGTTGAATAAAGAGAACCGAGCCGGCTGATGTCCCTGCTGATCCTCAGACGATTCAGGTTGTCTCCGTGCTCGACGAGCTCGCCGGACGTGCGCCGATCCGTGGCAATCAGGGCCATAGTAGACAGGCCCAGCGGCGTGAGCCACCTCGCATCACTCTCGTGCAAATGAAACGGAGAAGTCCAGATTGCCCGTTGGTCTTTAAGGAGGTTGACGAGGAATTTCTTTTCCAGGCTCGGCTTGGTCGTGGCTTTTGGTTGAGCATGATCCTTTGGCGGAGAAGTTTGCGCCGTAGCATTAATCGAGAAAACGAGAACGAGAGCGAACGACAAAAGCGCAGGCGAGACTGCCCGAGCCATCGAAGAATGGATACTCATTGCACTTCTCTTCCGAATCCAGGCCTATTGTTGGGTCGAGGGGAATCGTACTGATTATCTGCCTTTGACAGACCTTAGACAACGACAGACTACGCGAGCGGAACTATTCGACGAGAAATCCATGCTGACCGAAAAAATGGCTTGATGTTGAAACAAAAGGCACCGCAGGCGCTCTATGCATCTACACTCCTGGCAGGTTCTCTTGCATCAAAGGGGCAATAGCCACCCGATTTCGCCCTTCATTCTTCGCGACATACAGTGCCTTGTCACTCGCTGCATAAAGTGTACGCTCTGAATCCGCATGCGTGGGGCAAGAGGCGAGCCCAATGCTCACGGTAATATTTCCTACCCCTTCAATAGGTTGCTCAGCCAGGATGGCCAGCAAGCGTTTAGCGGCCAACTCGGCTTTCTCATCACTGACTCCAGCAAGTAATAATGCGAATTCTTCGCCGCCAAGACGAGCCGCAGTGTCATTGTTACGAGAGACCTTGATCAGCGTGGCCGCAATATGCCGGATTACAGCGTCCCCGGCTGGATGACCATACTTGTCGTTAATGGCCTTCATCAGATCAATATCAAGCATCAGCATCGTGCAAGGGACTCCGTAGCGATGCCATCGT
>Ga0070697_100000130_pt1 | contig 60094 bp, 56 predicted proteins | sample KBSK1501metaG_FD_65475 | JGI IMG/M metagenome (GOLD analysis project Ga0070697, IMG submission 65475) | Corn, switchgrass and miscanthus rhizosphere microbial communities from Kellogg Biological Station, Michigan, USA - KBS K1-50-1 metaG | ecosystem: Host-associated > Plants > Roots >... | reverse complement strand
AAGGGTAGGACGTGCGCGATCGTTCTCGTAGGTGCCGATACTGCAAACCGCAAGTGGATCAACTATGAGATCGTAAAAGCGTGGAACGACGGTCTAGGCGTCGTAGGAATCAACATTCACGGTCTAAAAAACTGTGATGAACTCACATGCGCTCAGGGAGCCAACCCATTCGATTTCATAACGCATGGTCCCACAAAGAAGCCGCTGTCCTCGATTGTAAAGTGTTACAAGCCGGCTGGGGTCAATAGCAAGGAGCGATATGATTGGATTGCCAAACATCTTGCGAACGCGGTGGAGGAAGCCATCACGATCCGCAGCAAGAATCAATAGGACCTAACGCGAATGTGTAACCGATTCGCTCAGTGAAAAACCTTCCGTGAGGGCATGAGCTAAGCATCGGAAAACACAGAAAGCGGCGGCGTGAATCCAAGGGAAATCCCTGTCATCTTATGGTTGTAATCCTTTACCAAGATGGATACGAGGACATTGCCGAGAAGGTCGCGTCAGACCTGATCGAAACCTTCTCTGATCATGTAAGGGTTGAGCTACTGGATGCGGATTCGCGTTCCTCATGGCCGGCCGAGGTTTCTTGGGACGACCTCTTAATTGTTGTGTACGACGGGAAGCCGTTTCCGGACGCCGGCAATACCTTCATTGCACAATTTCTTGAACAGAGGCCGCATTCCGCAATGCTTCTGCCTGTTGCAACTGATTCGGCTTCCCAAAAACCGCCCCAAGCGGCAGCGGCGATTAAGGCCCTTGAGTATAACGGCGCTGCGGTAGGTCCGGCCCGGGAGACTTGCAAACCGAGTTGGAGGAATGCTTGGCCTCCGTGTGCAGGGCCGTGATAGCAAAATATTCATTTCTTACCGAGCGAGTGACGGAGCGCGCATAGCGCAACAACTCTATACTCATTTGGAAAGCCTAGGCCATCGTCCCTTCCTTGATCAAGCCAGAGAAATTGACGGTGAAACTAAAATCCTTCCGGGTAGTCCGGTTCAGGACCAAATTGACGAAGCGTTGGATGAGGCCAGGCTGGTGTTATTAATTGACACGCCGGATGCGCCACATTCGCTCTGGATCAAGCACGAGGTGGATACGGCAAATGCGTTGTTATTGCCAATACTTCCATTCTGCGCCGCTCATCTGATGGTCCAAATTTCGCGACAATGGTCGGCCTGTTGAGCGATGGGTCGATCAACGAGGGGATTAGTACCATCTTCTCGCCAGACCACCTCTCTTCCTTAAAGATAAGTGGGTTTGTGATCGACGCCGGCGATAGGCCGAGTCCTCTAATCAAAAACGAGTCATCAGTAACAGTCGCCGACATGAAGACACGATGCTTCGCAGAGGCGTACGATCCAAACATATGCAAAGGTGGTATGTGTGGAGAAATCTCAAGCGACGTGCCGGAAATGACGCACTGGCAGTCACCCAACATATCGCGCAGTAATGGCCAAGCAAATTTGATCGACTTACTATCATTGTGACTCGCGATGATTTTAACTACCTCAGCTTGTCGATCACGCCAATCCCAGTAGGGAACCATGAGTAATGCATCGGCACTCTGCTTGCAGATCTCACTGAACGTTCCCATCCCCTGGTTCTCAAGCGAGGAGGTAAAGAGTTGCCGCAGTTCCACGTACGCCGACTCATCGTGAGGTATTTTTATTGAGAGAGCATCGCGGATAACATCGATGCAAGCATGCGCATCGTCCATCAAGATGCAAGAAACAGGGATCGATTGAGTTCCCGTCCCGAACTTTGTCAGGCCATTAAACAGCTTTTGAGTGGAGGTTATGAGGATCTTCCTACCGTCAATGAAATCAAAGGGGAGATCGCCGCTTTCATCCGAAACGCAAAAACTAACACCGAATTGCTCCGCCTGTTGACATGTCTGATTTATAAGAAAATTATTAGGGCAGAGATAGGCAACCGGGCCGCCGTTTTCATTGAGTTTGGATTGAAGCAACAGCAGGCCCACTAAAGTCTTACCCTGGCCCGTGTGCAGCTTCAAAACGACATCACGTTCAGTTCGCCGTTGCTGCTGCCATTCAGTCAGAACTGCTGTCTGGGCCGGTCTCAGCGGCCCTTTGTCACTGGCGCGATCGAGACTGTCATAGATCTCAAGTGGATCCAGCGGCTTGGGAATTTCTTTTCGGGCAAGTCGTTTCTTGAAATCAACCATGGTAAGACCCAAAAAAGTCAGATTCTCGAAGGGTAATTTGATGGCTCGCGTATCAGAGCAATGCTACATTGTTGGAATGATGATTTCCAGTTAGCTTCCAAGAATCGATCAGAAACCGATGAATGTGGACAAATAAAGTCCGCAACTTGCTTTTAAAGACTGCAACTCTATTTCATTCAAGAATTCGTCAATCGGACTCACTCGCCAGCCCCTCTCAACGAGGCAACGATCGTGCGCCCAACATCTGGCAACAGGCTCCGGCGGTGACACGCGAATTCCACCTGTGACGAAGCCTTCCAACAAATCATTGGACGTGAGAGTCGACGCTGTTCGCCACTTGGCAAAACCTCAGGAGGGCCGGACGTAAATGAAATCCCGATGAAACTCGCGATCCCATATTTCCATACAAATGCGGCCTTTGTGTGCCGGCTCCGGGTCGTAGATTAGTAACCAGTCAACTTCTCCCAATTCACTCCTGAAACCACCAACTGCACGGGCATGACCGGGGCTAGCAGTTCTAAGCGGATGATTCGCAAGGATCTCATCCCGCGCCTCGTCGAAATCAGGACTTGTATCCGGTGTAGCTGTTAGTACGCCAGGGAATAAACTATTGATTGCGTTTACTTGAGCTTCGGGCGTAGCGCCGCCATCCCTCGTATTCATAAGGCTGGCCAGCACGGTTTCCGGCTTATCCTTACCGTAGTGATTCAGGATCATTCGGGCGGTGGCGGCGGCACAGTTCTTCTCGCCTACCTGCGGGATCAGAGTTAGCGGAGGCCTTGTCGGCTGCGCATCTTCGATGGAAAGCCGAGCGAGCTTGATCGCGGCGGGCAACTTCGAAAAAGAATCTGGCAGCGACGGAAGTAGCGCCATCTTTCGTTCCCACAAACTGCGGAAGTAGGAAACTGTAGAACGCGCGACAATGTCATATGGAGACCATACGGTGGTTATCGACTCGGGATTATCGTCGAGTCCAAGAGAGTCGATTTGAACTACACGTTGCTGGTCTATGTCAGAAACAAATTGGCCAGGCTGGGTTAGTGAGGTATAGCGAATTCCTATGTTCGGATAGTTATAACACACCAGCCTGACGTCTTTCTCGTCACCAATTGTTAGAGGTGCTAACTCAGCACTCTTTTCAAGCTCCGCTCGCGCGTCCGCGGCAAGCTCTTCAAGGTTCAGAGATGGTCCTACGCGTATGCACTTTACCGGCGTTCGCAGGACGTCACTGGCTGCCACCCGCACCCTCCACTCGTTACCCGAGCCAAGGTCCAGTGCTTGGTCACGAAATAACAGCAGACCATCGACGTCATAGATGTCCTGGCTCCTCCATTTGAACAGCGCCGGCCCATCATCGATCGCCCCCTCGGGCAATGCGTTCAGCGAAAGCAGCGGATCGTTCCACGGGTTTTTTGGTAGAGATTCAGGATCAGCGTCAGGGTCAAGAATAAAGGAGAGCATCTGCCTGGACGCAATTATCGCGCACTCTAGTTCGGCCAAGTATTCAGGCTCGAAGTTGAACGTTGGCATTGATGCTCACCTTTGCGTAACGAACAGCTGTAGCTGTCTGCGCGTGCCTGTTTGTCTCTCGGGCTACGCGTCTAGGCCAGGCTAATCAGCGGGCCGGGCAAGCGCTCAAGTTCCGGGCCCGTCGAGAATGATCACCTGACAAGGAATAGTGGGGCTTCCCTCGTTGCCTCCACCAGTGTCGTGATGAGCCGGTACCAGCTTGAACCGCGTGCCCTCAGGACAGGGTAGTACCTTGGGGATCACTTTGTAATATTCGACAAACTCATCGTAGTTTACGAGTTCCGATTCGGGCGGCGAATCTTGAAAGAGAGGAGCGTTTTCAATGTAGATCTCATAAGTAGTATTTGGCGCCTTCTCAAGGGTCAGCGCTTGTTCATCGTTGTCATCGTTCCACTTCAACACGACTTGTTGCTGGTTGATCAGGAACACGCTGGCGCTCGCGGTAGTTCCTATCTTCCTGAAAGTAAATGGAGCCTTTCCCCCACCGGTCCGGTGATACTCCAAACGGGGCTCCGATAACGCCGCGGTGCGGAAGAAGTACTCGCCATTTCGCAACCTAATTACGTGTTTGGTTTTGAAGATGTCGGTTTCCAAAGCCCTCCCATGAAACAATGGCCCTTCCAGATTCAATAGCCAACGAAAGTCAGTATCCGGGGGTGGATTGGTCCCCTGTGCATAGTCGATCGGATCGGTCGTTACGCATTTCCAGATGGCCGGACCGATCGCCGGCGGGTTGTCGACTTCTATCGACATTCCTTCCGAGGCTCGCAGGTGTAGCGGCCCGAAATGCCTCATGCCAATAAGGTCGTCCTGACCGGCGATCTTGACACGGACCTCGATGGACAGGACGTGATCGGTGGCGAACGGGTTAACAGCGACATCGCACGTTAAGCCATCTTCTGAACGGAGCAGCAATTGACCGTTGAAGAGAATTTTTACATCTGGCTCGATGGCCGGGATCGTTGACAGGGACCGCGGTTGAAACGGCATGAATTTTATCCTCCATTATCTCGAAGTACTTGAGAGCAACTAGGGTAGAAAGATCACGGGGAAACGTTCTTAATCTATATGTCAACTCCGCGGAGTTTTGTTACGTGGTTTTAGTATTCCGTGTAGCCACCGATCGCGGTGAAGGCTGCCCAATAGTAAGGCTCGCGGTAGCGTGTGTCTTCGCCGCCGATCATTTCCAATTGAGCGCGCCGGAGAGCGGCAGTAGTCGAGAGGTGATCGAGGGTGCGATGCTGGTGGAAGCTGACCATGAGCTTCTCGGTGCTTTCGGAATCAACGGGCCAGAGGGTGGCGACTACGATGGGCACGCCGGCTATGAGAAACGGGCGCGCAATGCTGACTGCCCCTTCACCACGATACTGTCGCTCGATTCCGGTCTGGCATGCCGAGAGGACCACCAGCCGAGCGTCAGGCAGTTTCATTTGAACAATCTCACGGACTTGCCATACACCGTCATCCTTCTGATCACCGGGGTCGCCGAGCGAGGGCGCGGCCAGCGCCATCCGCGAGAGAAGACTGGAACGCTTGTCGACAATGTAGTGTAAGGCGAAGTGCAGAACGTTCGCTTTTCCGATTTCACGTCGAACCGTTTTCTCGCTGGCATTTTCGCGAAGCAGAAGACTCGGCGCATGGTAGAAGCCGGCGACCGCCTCGGCCTCTCTACCGGCTGCAGGCAAGCGGTCCAGTGTGGGAAAGGCGTCGCGATCGAAGCTCGGATCCCCGACGCTCAATAGTCTCTCTTCGTTGCGCACCACCTTTTGCCCGGCTCGTTCGGTGCAGTCAATGAAAACCGTTGAGCTTGGCGCTTGTTCCAGCGAAAAGTCTTCGACCAGATAGCGACCGGTGTCTGGAGAGACGACTGCGCCGAAGGGCAGATAATGAAGAAATTTGTCAGGGACTATGCACAACAGCTTTCCCTTGTCGAGTGACGATTCGACCGGCTTGATCAGGATGTCATAGAGACTTTGCGCGGCTCTAGCGGTCTCTGAGGCTTTGCTCGCAGAGGGTTCGTTAACCCCACGTAGATATTCGTCCACCTGTTCGTTCAGCGTATGAGCGTCGACGGTCACCTCTTGGTACGAAACTTTTAATCGATTAACTACCCAAATGATCAATTTTTTATCAAGGACGGCGTACTGAATGATCTGAGTCTGTTCCGGCATCCGTTTCTGAATGTCGAAAGATTTGAGTGAGTTGGAAGTCGTAGTCAGCCGCAACTCCGGCCCGTCGTCCCGCTCCGACACCTGTACACCCTGGCGGATGGCGTCTGCCAGCGAACGTGCTCGGCTCAACTCGGAGTATTCATAGGCCAGGCGCTCGTTTTGTTTTTTGGACTGGGTGAAATCTATCGCCAGGTCGTAGATGCTTTGCTCTACATCGAAGAACGTGTTCCGTTGGTCTTCGTCAGTTAACTTGGCGCGGTATTCTTCGAATAGCGCCAAGACTGTTTGGATTTCCTTTTCGGTGGCGTCGTCGTTTCCCTGGGCGATGTAGGCGAGAAGTTTTCCTCGATGCGCTGGATAGGTGAAATAGGGATACTCAAAGTCGGCATACAACCCGATACTGCGATCGTAAGCCGCGACAGCCTGACCGTAATCGCCGAACTGCCGGTGTATGTCTCCGGCATGAAGAGAAGAGTTCGCCATCATCTCTCGGCCGCTGGGGTCGTCAGCGACCCTCTTCGCTGCCTCGAAGGCCAGCTCAATATTAGCGAGTGCGTCCTGGTAAACCGTTAAGCTCGCATAAGTCAATCCAAGATAGTCATAGGAGCGGGAGATGATTAATGGCCGATCCATCTCGCGCGCCAGCCGCAATGCCTCTTTCTGGTATTCCAGCGCCGCCAGGTGTGAGCCCAGAGCGTTAAGATTCAAAGCGATTCCGGTGAACACTCCCCAAATCTGCAGGGGCTCAGCGATGCCCCCGTCGGCCAAATCCAAGGCCCGCCCAAAATAATTCAGCGACTGCTTCTGGTTGTTAAGCGCGCGATATTGGTCACCCAGTAAAATCAAAAGCTTTAGGACCCCGATCTTGTCCGGTATCTTTTCCGACTCCTTCAGCGCCGTGTGAGCATAATTGATTGACTCCGAATACTCGTTGTTGGTAAGCCGAATACTCGCGGTTCGGTAGAGACTCTGGTTAAGCAGCCAGCGATAATTTTTTTGTTTGCAGGCCGACCGGAGACGGGCAAAAATCTCCTCGCTTCGCTTGAGATCACCCTGAAGCAGGTAACAATGGCCCAGCAGGTATTCGGTGAAGGTCGCTTCGCTCTCGTCTCCAATCTCTTCGAACGCTCTCCGCGCCTGGCCGTAATGGCGGACGGCGCTATTCAAATTGGAACGGAGGAAGAGTTCGTAGCCTTTCGTCAATTGCGCCCGCGCCTGTCCGAGGGCGCGACGCTGCTCGAGACTAGCACTCTCGTAGAAGCGGACCAGGTCAGACGTGTAACGGTCGTTGGCTCGGAGAGACTCTAGCTGGCCCAGGTATTCCAGCTTCTGAAGTTTGCGACGCGCCCCGGTGGCGTCACCTTTGCTTTGCAAGTCGAGGTAGGAGTCGAAGAGGCCGTTTGCGATCGTATTTCCGGCGGACGTATAGCTCCAGCTAACGACTGCCCAGGCCTTGTCGTCATCCCTTTGCTCAAGGGCGCTAAGAAAATCCTGTAGGGCGTGATTCTCAGATTGCGAAGTTTTTTGTGGCGTTTCCTTCAGCACTTTGAGTTGCTGGCGCGCCTCGTCCGCCCATTTAGAATTGGGATCTCGTTCAAGATAACGCTGCCAGTCGGACTCAGCCCGTCGTGGCAGCTTCATTTCTCGGAGAAGCAGCGCACGGTTGAAGAGGGCCGGCAGCAGAGAGCCATCCAGTTCCAACGCGCGGTCGAGATGTTCGAGGCTTCGGCCAAACTCTTCGATCTGCTTGCCCCGTTCCGATTCCAAACCGCGGGTCTTCCCCAACTCAAGCAGAGCCGCCCCCAAATCGCTGTGGACCTGAGCGTTGCTCGGATCCAATTTAAGGGCCGCCTCGAATTGATCAATGGCCTTATCGAATTCCTTTTCTGACAAATAGTACTTGCCCAGGGCGTGATGCTCCGCGACGCCTGGATGATCGGCGGCACTGAGTAGCATGCCCCGCGCGCGGTCGCGTTGGAGGTAGTCGATTTTTGGCGACCCGCCTCTTACCTGTAACTCCGGGGCATATTCAAAACCTGAGATACGGGCTTCGAGTGGCCGCTGGTCACGGTAGGCTGACTGAAGGGCAACCAAACCCTTGCTCACGTCAGATTCGCTTCGGCTTGAGCGCCAAATGCCTGCGCTGATACCTAATACCACGAGCGCGGCGGCCGCGACCGGTACGTAGAACTTGTACAGTTTGGTCCGCGAACGCAGTTTCGCTTTACGTTTCTTCAGGGCCAACGCAAATCCGAGCTTGTCCTGACGCACCTGCGATTTGAGGAAATACTCTTCAAACTGCTTCTTATCGGTCGTCGGGAGTTCACCCTCAAGATACTCGTCTATGAGTTCATCGGTAACAATATCCAGTTCAACACCGTAGTCGGCCACAGCAAGCAGACGGAGCTCTACCTCCTCCTCTTCTGCTTGAGCAAGGCGGCCGAGCAAGTAATCCCTTAGGCGGTTTTGTTCGGTTAGAACGATGACTGGCGCTCCTTTTGATGTCTATCGCAGATCAGCGCTCATATCTAATGAGCCTCAAGACGTTTTTTGTTTTCCCAAGAGGGTTTTACAGCAATTCAGGACACACTTTTCCAACGCGGCTCTTATGTGGTGCGCCCGCGTCCGCAGCGCGCCTTGGGTTATGCCTTGTTCCTCTGCCATGCGGTGATGATGCGTCGCCTTTTCATGTCCCTTATACAGGTAATAATCCAGTATCAAATCCCGCTTTTCAGGTGTCACAAACTTCAGACACTTAAGAAGGCAGTCGTACTTATCGCTGGTCGTGGCCGGCTGACTCAAGAGTTCAGGAATGTGATCCATGGGCACCTCTCTTCGTCTCCGCCTCTCATGAATTATATTGCGGGCCACCCCGTGAAAATACCGAACCTTAGCTCCTTCATAGGTAGCCATGATTTCCGGCAGTTTCTTAACCACCCGGTCAATTGTCAGGTCCGCCAGATCTTCGGCGTCGCTGAAGCCGACGGAGACAAATATCCGTATTAAGCCAGCGCGGATGACTTCATATTTCTGAGCCGCGACTTCACGCTCCAGGTCTAGCCAATCCAATAGATCGTCAAATGGGTGGTATGAGTCAGCCAATTAATATTCTCATCCGCAGAGGCCGCTGAAAGGACGACACAAATTCGAATTTCGAACGGTAATCTAGGAATTAAGGAACAGCGAAAATAGCCCAAGCCAGCCACGAACTTCAAGGATTTTCGGGTGTCACACAGCCACCGACTTCCAGTTTGCTGCCCCGTAGCCTGCCTCAGTTAACGCTTCTTCAGGCGCTACGGCTGCCTTTACCGTTCCTCTGCGCCCGCATTTTTAAAAATGTGCCTCTTTAGCGTACTTTGCCGGTGCCTCAAAAATATTTGACACGTTTTCTGAACGCACGGGCATAGCTGAATAGAGCGGCTTGCGATGCAAATCTGCCGATGACTATTCCAGACTCAGGAGACCAAGAGATGAACAATATACACAGTCGCCTATGGATCGCTTTCCTTATGTTGTATCCGGTCGTAGCGCTGGCCCAGGACAGCGCCGTGTCCAAGCTCTTTCGACGCGACACAGGCGGAACACAAACCATCACCATCGACGTGCCCGCAACGAGAATTCCCAAGCCGGTTGAATTCAATAATGGCACGGAAGTGACAATCAGAGTCCCGAAGCAACCGCCGACAACTTGTGTTGTCGCTACTAAACGCGAGGAGCTAAAACCAGAGCCCAATCCCATCGCCCAGTTCCTGAAGATAGTCACCGGCATCGGGCCGTTCGCCTTTGACTTTCAAAGAGACGTTATGGGCCTCCGCACCGAAGCTGAAGCGAGAGGAGTTCAAGGACGAAACCCCAATCTTATTTGCCCAAACCCTGATGATCTCGTTGTGCCCGGCGACGCAGAGGCGCGGCAAGTCGAGCGGTCAATAGGCAACCTCCGTGAAAGCCTCCTCAGAAGCAGTGGAGATTTGGAAGAAGTGAGAAAAAACTATCAGGCGACGACTAAGGGTGGCCTCAAACTGGCATCCTGTCAAAACAATCTTTGCGATAGTGCCGGCGCCTTTAACAGCGAGAAGGACAGGCTCGGGGGCGAAATCGAAACACTGCTTAGTACGGCGCTGCCCACTCTTGAAAGTACCGAGTTACAAATAGCGTCGCTCAAGAAAGTGCTTTCCGACCGCTATAAGACTCCAGGCGGACAGGATGAAGCGAACTGGATCAAAAGTGTCAACCAAAGGCTCGATTGTCTCGTAGGCGTGGTCGAGAGCCTCAAACAGGTGCGTGAAGCCCTGGCGGCTGTAAGGGCGGATTTGGAGAAGTTTCGTAACCTGCTGGTTGCGCACCAAACATCGTTTGAATTCTCGAAAAAGCTTCCGGCCGATAACAACGCGAAGATCACCGGCACAGTTACTTGCTCCAATTTCTTTACCAAGCAACCGATTGATGATCCGGTTCCCTTCACGGTGACTTATCAAAACTTGCCTTGGGCCACCGTCTCAGCCGGCATCGTCATTTCTTCGCTCAACAAGAGACAGATCGGAACTCAACCCATCAGGACAGGCACGGCACCGGACGGCACACCCACCTTCCGCGTGGCGTTTGCCGAGACCGACACCGCGAATAGTCAAATAGTGCCCTTCTCGTTTTTCAACTTCTACCTCTCCGGGACAAGAAAGTTGAATTTGAATCTGACTGGCGGCATCGGTCTGAATCCAAACAACGGCTCGAATCAGGTGGAGTTCTTCGTCGGCGGAGCTTTGGGATTTAAGAACCTCTACTTGCACCTAGGCGGACACGCCGGCCGCTGGCAAGAACTGGGTGGCGGCTTCGCAATCGGTGAGACAGTGCCCGACAAGTTTCCGGCGGTGCCGATAGGGCGCCGGTACTCAATGAAACCTGCGATCGGCATCTCTTACAGGTTGCCGTTGCCATAAGTCTCGGTGTTGACAGTTAACACCTGGCGATTCCATACGCACGGCGATCAGCCCTTGTTGACTAAGATTTCTTTTTAAAGGGAGCAAACTCATGGACACCAGAAACACTGCGAAGAATCGAACTCTACTGAACCTTAAGAGTCTGCCGAAATTGTTAATAATCGCGAGTGCGGCCTTCTATTTGATTGGCTGCGGCCGTCAAGAGTCCACAAACAATGCGAGCACTTCTCGGCCGTCGCCGACGTCGGAAAGCCAGGCCCGGGCTGAACTGTCAACGCCTTTTAAGCTGGGCGAGGCTTCTTTCAGTTCTCGGCAGGCCTTCGTCGAGAACATCACGCCCAGATGCGCCACTGAGGAGCCGCCGGCGGTGGAGCGTCGTTCGATCGAGCAAACGCTCAGACAAATGAACGAGGTTTCTCCGCAGGAGCGCGCGCCCGGCTCTGTTGAGATCCCCGTGTATTTCCACATCCTCACAAATGCTGCAGGGACTGAAGGAAACATTTCAGACGCGGATGTGCAGCGACAAATCGACATACTGAATGTTGCTTATGCAGGCAATGGTCCAGGCGGCACCGGAGCGCCAACCCCGTTTCGGTTTAGGCTTGCGGCGATTGACCGAACCGCTAACGACGAATGGTTCAACATGCCCTTCAAGTCGCAGCCGAGTCCAGCCGAACGAGCGGCAAAAGCAGGCCTAAACAAAGGCGGGAAGTCTGCCTTGAACCTCTACACCGCGAGGCTCGCCGATCAGACTTTGGGTTGGGCGCGATGGCCTTGGGATATTGCAGACGGAGTTGACGGGGTGGTCATCCGCTATTCAACACTACCAGCAGGGAGTTCGGTTCCTTACAACGAAGGGGACACGGCAACTCATGAAGTGGGCCATTGGCTCGGCCTCTTTCATACGTTCCAGGGTGGATGTGAAGATCCCGGCGATGAAGTCGATGATACTGCTGCTGAACGGTCGCCAGCCGGAGGTTGCCCTGCGGCCAGAGATACGTGCCCGCAGCAAGCAGGAGGGGATCCGGTCGAGGACTTTATGGATTACAGCGACGACTCATGCATGTTCAAATTCACCCGCGGACAGTCATCACGCATGGATGACGCACACTTTAAGTACCGTAAGTGATCTGGTGAAGCCCCCAACGCGGAACCGTTTGAGGACGGATGCGGCGATTGGATCACTTCGTATGATGAGTCCAGTCAATTATCTTGATTATGTCCTTGCCTTCTTCTTTACAGACCCAAACAGTCGTTTGAACGGTGCCGGCGTGAGTGGCCAAGGCCGATTTGATTTCCTTCAATTCGGTATCTTTGATGGGGCGACCCTGCAGGAGAAACTTAATGGGGTGGCCGGCGTTCATCTGAGTTAGCTTTTCAGTTGTTTCCCACTCGGTCCGCACCACAATTTCAGTTGATTCAGCACTCTGACTAAACGATAGCACCTCACCTTCATAGAACGTTGTCTCATCGCGTGAGCACCCCTCAATATCTGGTATCGCGATGCGTTTGTCTTGAATCCTGGAATCCTTCGAAGGCGACTTGGCCTGCTGCTCGGGTTTTCCTGCCAATTCCTGGAGTGGACGAGGTGCTGGAGTACAAGAAGCCACCGGTACCGAGCAGCTAAGCGCTAGCAATATGCAAGCTGGAATGTTGGCCATCTGGAACGTCTCAACAGTCAATGCTATTTTAGTTGAAGATCCGCGTAACTTGTAGTGTGCGCTGTTTGGGCTTTTAGGTTGGCAAAAGCAGCGTTACACTTTTGCGAACTTTAATAACCAAGGACTGACGACGCCATGAGCAAATTCATTCGAAAGTTGCAAACTTTCAATAAGCTCAGATAGTTTCCGGGAAACTGAATTTAACAACTTACCGTCGGTAAAGTGGCAGACTTTAATATCCCGGATCAACCGAGAGAGATAGCGTGATGAAATCCAGGCGGTACCGGAGGAAGTTCTTCCCGTGTGGATTCCACGAAATGAACAAGAAATAGTAAGCGCTGCGGCGAATCGCAGCTTGGAAGAGACCGTAACGTTCGACGCGAAAAGAGAGATCCCGTCTAAGAACTTTGAAACGGCAAAAGACGTTAGTGCGTTGGCAAACACAGCTGGCCGCGTACTGCTTTACGGGATTGGTGAAGATCAACACGGTCGCCCAACCGTGCTCAACCCGCTCACACTTCAGGGACAACGTGAACGAATTGAACAGATCATTCGAACTTCTGTGGATGAAGTTCCTAACTTCACACTCTTCTCAATAGAAACGAAAAGTGATTCCTCGAGAGGCTATCTGGTCGTATTGGTACCCCCTTCAGAGCGCGCCCCACATATGGTTGTCGTAAGAGGTGAGCGGCGCTTCTATGGACGCGGCGAAACAGGCAATTATGTGTTGAGCCAGGCGGAGATCGCTCGATTATACGAGCGACGTCGAGTTGCAGAATCAGACATCCTTCCTAGTCTCGAAAAGCTAAATTCTATCAGCCCCCTCTTAAGACAGGTGGGCAATTTGCCCACCTGCACCTAGTCGCAAAGCCAGTTCTACACAATGACAACATCTTGGACCGCGCGCTCTTGACCGAAGGAACTCATTCAAGTTTGCTTCGTCTCTTGATGGAGAAGATGCTCAACGCAAATCTTTTTAGAAACAGCTATATTCCGGACCTTGGACATCCGCCCAAAGGATGGAAAAGACAACCGGAAGGTTATGTTGGTCGAATTGACTATCGCAGCGAACTTGATGCTTTGTCGGAGGGACACATGGTGCAAATCAAGATCAACTTGGATGGAAGCGCGTACCTCTTCTGTGGTAGAGCAGGAGAGAATCAGCGGAATGGACATCCACCGAAGTGGTTTTTTTCTGGAATTGTTGCTGGCTGCATAACCAAAATGTTGTTACTGCTCGGGGAGTTGTATAGCAGAGCATCATATTTCGGCATGGTGGACGTGGCGATAGCGCTTACAGACATAGAAAACTGCGTGCCCTTTGAGACTTAGCACCGTTTTCATGTCCTTCCCCGGTTCGAAGGCCCGGATTACAAAAGGCTACTCGAGTGGCCGCGAGCTTACTGCTAGACGACCCAAAGCAGCCGGCAGCTGCCTTGTTGATGCCTCTCGTCGATTCAATTTCACAGGGTACCGATCATCCGTTCGATAAATAGCCGGTTCGGGAGGTGATCGAAGAAGGCCGGAATTCAAATCTATTGACCGAATCGATCGGTCAAACAACGTCGATCTTATTTCCAGGAGGAGTATTTAATCATTAGTGAAGACCTGACACCGGGTTATAACGAGCTGGTCCCAGCGTACGAGTTACTCTTGCGTCTCTCGGTAGGCTTTCCTAAGAAGCATGTAGGGATCGCCAAAATGCAATTTATTTAGCTCTTTTGGCGGCTCCGCTTCACTAACAGGATCCAGGGGGTGAGGTTCAATACCGGAGATTCCTCGTTCTCTCAGCGCGGTTTTCCACTCCCAACGAACCCATTTTGATTTTTTGGCACTAGCAGCCCAAAAGAGCAAAAAAAGATCCCTATTCTTTATTTGCTTTTCGAGCTCCGCTTTCCAGGTTTCGCCTGGCCGAAGATCTAAGCAGTCCATCCATAAATCAAAGCCGCTTCGGCAAATTTCGCTTGTTCGATCCAGAACCCGTTGGCGATCCTTAGACGCGTATGATGCAAATCCGGTGCTAGCCGGGGTTTTCAACACCTGCATCGGTGCTCCCTGAGAGGCGCTAGAGTTAATGCCTAGATCCAGGACAAAGTTCGCCACTGAGATACCGCCAATTAACACATTGAAGTAAAGAAGCGTCCTTTTGATCTGGATATCCGACGGAGCTTGAACACGGAAATCGATAATCTCTTTGCTACCTTGCCAGGTAAATTCTTCCTCTGGTGACGAAATCAGCAAGTTAGGCGAAGAAAGCTGAATCGTGACTCGGGTCCCGAGCTGCCAACGTGCTTCTCTTACTGCCAGGTAGGTTTCAGAGTCCGGAGACAATTGCTTGAGTTTGTTTTTGACAGCTTTTTCAAATTTCTTGAGATACGCGGCAAAGCGCACGGTGAACAATTCCCCCGGCCGAACCTCTCGCGGTGCGGATGCTCCGAGCAGAACCGGTTGAGGCCGGATGATTCCGCCTTGCTCGTCTATCAGGCGAAGATCAATCCGACCCTTTTGATCTCTCGCATCGATAAACGCCTTGCTTAACCTAACCTTGACTTTCTGGTTCTTAGCGAATCTCTCTCCAAAATCTTCCATCAGGTTCTTCCAAAAAATCAATCCCGTAAATTCCCTGGATAGCCTGACAAAAATGCCTCGCTCCGTAATGTTACTGATCTCACCTTCCACGATTGAACCCACGTGATTGTCGATTAGAGCGTCCCAACTAATGTTGTACGGGAGACGGTCACTGTGATCTTCCCTATGTGCCGGTGCCCGCCGCGCGGGGTGTTCGGCCTCTCTCTTAAACTGGTCAAACGTTTTCCCGTACCCCTGGATCTTTTTGCCATAGTACTCGTGCCTGAGCATCAACTCCTTGTACTCGGGATTGTCGTCCTTGTATTTCAATCGACCCAATGCCCCGCTGATCTTGGCTTGTGCGTTAAAGTAGTCTCCCAACTCATCGTGGTATTCCGCCCACGATATGTATAGATGTCTATTTTCGCTATCGGCCTTCTCTGCTGTCCGGAATGCCTCCTCAGCCTCCCCATATTCGCGGCTCTTTTGATGCAACACAGCGAGTTCCGTGTAAATGAACGCCTTGTCATCATCGGAGTCGGTGAGAGTCAGCGCTTCGTTGAGCTTTTCACTTGCAGCCTCCAACTCACCTTTGCTGCGTTGCATGATTCCCCACTGGTTACGGATAAACCAGTTATTAGGCTCCCTGTCGTCCATGATTTGGAATAGAGTCTCCGCGACAATCCACTCCTTGCGCTCGACGGCTTTAAGCGCGCCTTCCAGGAGGCTTCTTACTTCGGGTGAATGGAGGTGAGGCTTGCGGCTACTTGTCCTAGTGATCTGCTTCATCACTTCCCGAAGCATATTCTGTAATTCAGTCAAGCTTTCTTCGCTGTTCGGATCGTACTGGAAGCTCACACGATGGCTGTAGATATTGAACGGAAGGCTTGAGTAGCTTTCCTCGCGGATCACAATTACACGATTGGCGTCTTTGATAGCCAGCGCGAGGCCGAGTTCCCACATGACATTGGGCGTCAGACCGGTGATGTCATAAATCAGGATCTCGGCCTTCTGAATGCTTGCGAGAATGTCGCGCAGGGAATCACTGGGATGCTTAAAATCCAGCGAGCTTTCGCATATGAGGTCCAGAGAATCAGCTGCCTTTTTGATGTAACGGTGGTAGACATCTTTGGTCTTTTCCGGCAGCAGGGCAAAAACATAACCTGGCTGAATCGGATTTGGGTTCTGCTCTAAGAATTCCTTTATCATTGCTCTACCTCAATTCCTCGGGTCGGTGTGTCGTGAGATTGGACCTGTTTTATGTGCCGCGAGATGTCGCTCGCTACAAAAGAGGAATTAGCGGACACTACTTGCCAACAATTCGGAAGTTATAGCGACCAAGGTATACCGTTTCATTATTCTGAGTCAGTCCGTTTAGCCTTAGCTGATAGTCTTCGGGTGCTAGTATTTTGGCAGGCACATAAATCACAACCACTCTCTCACCGCCAATGGTTATGGCTTTCAAATCGGTCAAACTGAATAGTTCCTGGTTTTCGGCTGTTTGAAGTGCCGCCTGAAACGATTGGTAGGCGCCGGCGCCGATTTGCAGCCTTAGCTGCACCAGCTCTTCTGTCTTTGGAATGGTGAACGCTTTAACTTCTTGCTCGTCCCGGACGAGGCCGCCCTTTAAAGGGCCAATAATAAATCCCTGATATCTAGTATTAGCGCTCAGGCTTTGTTGGGCGTTCAATCTTTTTAGTTCTTCTGCCAGCGACGGCTGCGGATTGGAAGTATGAATGCGCCAGACAACGAACAACGTAGTTCCGCACGCCATCACCAGAATGATTGCGGCTGAAAGGTTGACTTCTAAAATTACCGCCCATAGTTGACTTGCCCTTCTACGACGCTGCGGCGCGATCGGCGTCGTTTCGGCCGGCACCGGCGGTGAGTTGGCAGACGCATGCACTCTGGCAGCAGCACGAAGTCCTCTCGTAAGGTTCAACTGGTCGATTTGTAGCTGGTTGGTGAGAATGTGTTTTTCAAACCTCTTTCGCTCATCCTCAGAAAACTCTCCCGCGATATAGTCTTCCATTAGTTCACTTTCAACCCCAAGCACCAGCTCCAGATAATCGGGGTCGGTGATAAAACGGTCTTCAACAATTCGTTGCTCCGCCTCGTTGAGGTAACCCAACAGAAATTTTCGAGCATACTGTTGCTCTTCATGAGGCTCTTCCATTCAAACTTCCTCCTCTCAACTTCCCAGCCTATAAAGCAAGGCCGTTGTGCTAATGAACCCGGCCACTTTCCTGCAGGCGTGACTGCACACACTTCAAGAGAAATGAACGAGTCCTGGATACTCTGGTCCAGAGGGCACTGCTGCTCAGTCCGAGCTCCGTTGCAAGCTGTTTACGGTCCTCGAGCTTGGTCTTTGGATCGAACTGGTAGTACGCCAGGATGATTTTTCGATCTCTTTCACTCAGTTGCTCCAAGCAATAATTCAGACATTCCAGTTTCAATTCATCGACATCGACCTCTTCCGGGTCGACAGGATAAATGATACCGCCCACGCCGCTCTCTTCCTGGAATTCCAAAAACCTGGCTTCTTCTCGGGTGACCTCTCGCAACATCGTGTAAGCCACTCCGTAAAAGTATCGCGCCGGATCTCCAGAATACTTCTTCACAAGGTCAGGAACTTTCTGCTCTACTCTCCTAATAACCTCTCCGGCCAGCTCCTCAACCCGCCTGCCCAAGCGCCAGGTAAATATTTTTATGAGTCTTTCCCAGATCTCTTGATATTTTTCCCAAGCCTTGTCCCTATCCGGGTTCAGCCACTCTAACAACCTCTCGAAGCTTTCGTGATTTAGGGGCTCGTCGTCAGCCATTTAACATGCACCATGAGGGTGAAGTGCTTCCAGAAGCTTGTGAAACATAGCCTACTCTGGGCTATCGGGCAGCCAGTCTTATTCTCATCCGCCTTCCCGCATAGAGGCCTGATAACGCCAACGCCGCTAATATCGCAGCTATGATTGGCGTTTTGCTGGTGCTAGTACTATCAATTCTGATACGTTCTCCGTATTCGCCTTGGATCACGAAAGCAGCCCAGTAATACGGGTGGCTCCATTGCGGAGTGGCTTGCAACTCCTGCTTTGCTTTTCGTAGCGCAGCTGCCGGTGGCAAACCCTCTTTTAACATTCCGCGATAGAAATGGTTCATCAACTCCGCAGTCGCTTCGTCGTCAACTTTCCACAAGCTCGCGACGACGTTTCGTGCTCCACCGCTCATGAAGCCTCGAGTTAAGCCGACAAATCCTTCCCCACTGATCTGTTTGCCGAGCGCTGATCGACAAGCACTCAATACAATCAAATCAGAATCCAGCTTAAGCTTGTATACGTCTGACAGCCGCAGGAAACCGCTCTGAGTGTCACCATTTTGATCAACTAAGGAGAGGACGACTCCAGACAGTTCAGGATGTTCACTGTTGATGATTCCATGGGTGGCAAAGTGCACAATCTTGTACCTATTGATATTAGAATTCAGCGCTGCGGTCTTATTAGCTTGAAACCCTGTGATGACGTTGGTTGAGCCTGTAGGGGCGGCTCTTACAATCAACTCGGCTTCTCGAAGTGTCGACGGCAGGCGCGCTAGAGCGAGCTGACCATCGCTCGCACCGAAATCTCTAACGCTTCGTCGCAACTCGGTAGTTTCAGGAGTGTTTTCATTTACCTGGCGTCCGGCATTGAGGTGGACCCTGGGATCGTCTCTAGTAAAAACCGGGTCGGCCAGCACTACGATCCCCTTATGCAGTGACTCAGAAGAGCCTTTTGCTCGTCGTAAGGCCGCCAACATTGAAGCCGACTGTAGGTATAGAATTTCATGGTGTCTAACAAAAGTTTCGTGATCTGCTGCTGAGCTGTTGCTGATTGCACCGGACGATGAATAGGATGGGTTCACAGACTCGATCGGCAAAGCTTCAAATGGGAGGTATTGCAAGGCTCCTTCGGCAACTACTATTAACCGCTTGGTTCCAAGGTGGTTGGCCACTGGTTTCAGCAGCATCTGGCTAAGCACAAGAGCTTTAGTCCAATATTGCTTGTCGGCTATTGCAACACGCTCTTCATAGTGTGCTTGCGTCTCGCCCTTTACCGGTTGCCTCGCGGTCAAAAGCTCATACACTTCAGCGGCGTTGGTCTCCAATGTCGACCGGGCCGGCAATTCATAACTTGAAAACGAATCCGAGGTAATAGCCCAGAGATAGCTTCGCTGGTCTCCCAGGGCGTACTCCAGCAGAAGTGTATTGCTGGCCCTCAACTCCGCCTGAATTTCCTCGAGATGCAGCAGGACTGGTTGAGTAAGCACCTCGTACGCCGAGCTCTGTTTTCGAATTTGTGCCTGGATCTCGTCATAAGCGACCGTAAGCGTCCGGATCTCCTTTTCAACTTCCTCAACATCACTCTTGTTAGGCGTGGCACTGAGCAATCGCATTTGATATTGGGCCTTGGCATCGAGCTTTCGTTCAACCGAGTCGGACTGCTCTATTAAGGCAGGGTCTGCGCCGCCTCGAAGATCTACTCTTGCCTCGGCGAGCATCTCCAGCAAAGAGCGTGCGCGGGAACGTTCGCTGGTGAAGAAAGCCATCGACGCGAAGCCTTCGCCCGGGTGATGCTTGTCCATTTCCATAAGTAAATCAACACATAGTTCGTAATGCTTATGTATCGATGCAAAATAAGAGGCTCTCAGATCAGGCCTACCTGCATTTATGCGCAAACCCTCAATGAGGTCTATCGATTTTTTCAACCTAGCCAAAGCTTGACCAGTATCACCAGCCTCACGTTCGGCGCGAGCTAACTGGTACAGCGTTGCAATTTCTGAATTGCGGTCCTGCGCGGCCTGGATCAATGTCAGGGCTCTCTTGTAGAGATCAAGTGCCTCGCGAGTGCGGCCGGCGGTAGCATAAATATCAGCTATGCTGTTAAGCGTGTTCGCTTGTCCCCGCTTATCGGCAAACTTGCCATAGAGCCTCAATACTCTTTGATATTGATCAAGCGCTTTTGCGGTTTGGCCCGCGGCGTTATAGGTTGCCGCCAAATCTCTGAGAACATAGGTTTCCAGTCTCTGATCACCTACTTTTCGGAGCAACCATAGACTCTGATGGTAATACTCCCGAGCTCGGTCGATCGCGCCGAGTTTTTTGTGTATCGCACCAACGTAAAACTTTCCCAGCGCTTCATAGTCTAGATTGCCGATCGTCTGGTAAAGCAACATCGCTCGCTCGTAGTTGTCCAGCGCTTCTTGAGGCTTATTTAGCCCTTCATAAGCTGTGCCGATCCCGTTTAACGTAGCGGCCTCGCCTTCTTGATCGCCGATGAAACGAAAGATGCCGAGCGCCTGATTGTGTAATTCCAGCGCTGCTTGCTGTTCGCCAAGGAAGGAATGAACTCCTCCCATTGCAGTGAGCGCCAAGGCTTCGCCTCTCTTGTGGCCGATGGTGAGGGAAAGTGACAGAGAGTAGTCATACTCCTGGTTGGCGCCTTTCAGATCACCGAAATTGGAGTAAAGGTATCCGATGTTGAGATGAGCCAGTGCCTGCCCCTTGCGGTCACCGAGAGTGGTCCAGAGCGCGAGCGACCGGTTGAAAGAATCCAACGCTTTCTTGACGTCGCTCAGGGAATAGTAAACTTCACCAAGGCTGTTAAGCAGTTGTGCCTCCTTTCTTTTGCGTTCGTTATCGTCGCTGGCTAATGGCAGCTTACTAAGAGCAGACATTCCCTGCTGGAGACTAGTGAGGGCTTTCTGATTCTGGCCCAGATAAATGTAGGTGTACCCAATCCTATCAAGGACTCCAATCGTGCCCAGCAAGTCGTTTGAGGTGCGCCTTATGCCAAGAGCTTCATTGTAAGCGGTGAGGGCCGGGCGATATTCACTTAACGCAAAGTGCAGTTCGCCGAGGGTTTCCAGCGCTTCGGCTGCGTCCCGTTGGCTTCCGATAGACTGCCAATACAAGTAAGCGACGGTGTACTTATTGATCGCTTCACGGAGCGATTGCTCTTTCCACTCGGCACGCAACGTTTCACCTTCAGCCTCAGATTTCATGGCAAGCTTTCTAGTGTCGTCTTTGGTAGCGGAAGCCTGCGGCTCAACCGGACGGAGAATGCGCCTTTGCGATGAGTATTTTTGCCTTCCTAACACGGCGGTGCCGTTCGCCAAGATAAAGCACACGACCGTCACCATTAGCTTCAAATGGCGTCCAATCTGTAGCTGCTGCTGTGCGGACATGAGTCCTCCAGGGTGTGACTGGCAGGGTCAATATCGAATTCTGCTTAAGGCTATCTCCGTACTGCTCTCCGTACTGCGATCTTCCCGCAAATAGTCCCGCTCCGCGTCTTCTTTCGCGCCTAGACTGGACTGAACCTTCAGACTCGCACTGAACAACCAACGCGGTCGCCATCGACTGCGTAGCTGCACGCCATCGGGTTTCTTGGAAGCGTACCCAGGTTAGTCGCAAACGCGGATTTGTCCCGCAGTTGTAACCGTAAGGCGCCGCCATTCTAGCGCACCATGGTTAACTATCGCCTATCGAATGCTTGGAACGTGAAAGGTTTCCGAACGCTATGAAGCACCTTGCCTGGAAGCGAGCCAGCATTGGTCTCCGTTTTGGAAGAAGTGTGTAGCGCCGACTAGATTGATAGAAGACTTTGCTGTGAGGGCGTAGGACCGCAGGTGATGTGAAGTCTCCCAAGGAGTGGTGTAGGAGCGGAAAACGGACAGACTGACCCGCTTGTTTCGTGGAACCTGGGGTCGCCCTCCGAACAATAATCCAGAGAACGAGTCAGGGCAACTTCCTCTAGAAGCTAAGCAGCCCTGACAGGGGTGAGGATTGCGATTCTTCCGGGTGACTCGCAGTGGTCCAGGCTGATGAGGATACTAAAAGGTAATTCAGCCCTGGGAATACACCGCGAAGAAGACTACTTGATATTTTCTTTTGACTTATTTTTCGGACCACCCTTTGTTTCGATCGGGCCGCCTCTGGCGTCTGCATAGCCTCCGCCCTTATCTGACTCTTTTTTGGGCGGGCCCTTCTGCTCTGTTTGCTTACCATTTGTTTTCGTTTTCATGGTCTCTCCTTTCTGGAAATTCGTTACTCAGGAACAGGGTGCTAACGGGGCGTTTCCGTTAGTGGTTTGTCGAGCTTGTGACCACGCGTCTAATTGGATCAAGGTGAATGACGTCTTTTCTTTCCTGGCTCGCGTAGTCAACTATGTCCGCTGTGCCACCAAGACCCTTTGCCGGTTTACCATCCCAAACCGCAATTAACAGTTCCGCACGGTCGACTACTTTCTTGCCTGCTTCAAAATAAGAGTCTTCATCAGTTTGTTTTCTTTGAAGAACGGTTAATGTTGAAGCCCTTTCCAGTAGCCGTCGGTACTCATCTCTCTCATGAGCTTGAAGCTTAAGTTCGTATCCAGCGAATGGCAGCACAACTTCAATGGATCCGTTGTGCTGCAGAACGACTCTTGCGAATAAGCTATCGGCGCCAACCGCCAGACTGGTTATGCCAATAACAGGCTGCGGCAATGTGGCCAATAACTCTTCAATCTTCGGTTTGACCCAGTCCCAGGCTTTCGGGTCTTCGAGCTCTTGATGCCCTGTAATTCCTACCCTCACGAGGTGATCCTAATGGAATGTCTACAACCGATTATTTTTTGCAAGTCGCCAGTAAAACTGACCCAAAGGAGTTAAGACTACGGAACCAGAGTTCAATGCCGTAAAGAAAAGATCCTGACCCTCGACAGTTTGCAAAAGCCGTGCATCACGCAGCAGCTTGAATTTATTGAAGAGCTCTACTTTCTCCTGCCTGTTGGATCTGTGTGTGTATTCGTAACTCGGGTTGAGGCGGTGAGCGCCATCAGGCTTCTTAAACAAATTCGGAAGATCCGTGAGCACTTCGTGAGGCAGCGGCGCCTTGCACCGACGTAGCGAAGACGTTCTGGAGGTATAAGATTTATATATCGGCCGCTGGTCCCAGGCGCCTAGCGCCTGATCGACGTAACCGTAGACAGAAGCGGGCGAGACATCTCCGCGCACGTCCGCGGCGCCTCCGTTGAGCGCGCTGATGACCAACTCCGTAAAGACTCCGCGACCCGCTACCTCCTTCGCAACTCCCTTCGGGCTCGAGGCAGCAAGGATAGTCACGCCTTCGCGGATAAAGGCGTTGCCTTTCAACATTGCCGGATCGCCAAGACTGCCCGCGTAACAACAATCCAAAATCAATACTATCTCGCTGGCCTGCGAAGCATTCACCAGCGTCAACAGAGTGTCCATAGCTAAACCCGGAATTGTGCTGTCTCCGTCGTGGACCGCGATCTGGCCACCAGTCTCGGTTTGCGCACCGTGGCCCGAGTAGTAAAAAAGTATGTCTCCCTTGAATTCCTTGAAGAGCTCGTCCCATTTTTGTTTGAGAAACCTGGCATCTATCGGCTTTTTTCGCGAGCTGGTGAAAAGTTGGCAGTCATAGTTGCGAGTCTTATCTTCATGACACGCCACCACCTCGTACATCCTTTTTGCATCTTCAACGCAACCGTTGAGCTGGGAGAAGTTCTTGTACGCGTCGACGCCGATGAGTAATGCTCTTTTCATTCTTTCCATAGCGCCTCTATGCTCACCGTATTCACGGCTCGGTGATCTTTTCCGCAAACGTTTAGAAGTAACCGTTCGGTGCAATTATCCGGTTCTGGATTGGAATTAGACCGTTCACGCCGTTCACCTTCTATGCAGAGCGTGCAAAAACCTTTCATGAGATCACTCAATGGTCTTCTGCGAGTCTGAGATCAATCCTGCCTCTTTTATCTTTGGGGTGAATAAAAGCCTTGCTTATTTTCACCTTGACCCTCTGGTTCTGAGTGAACTTCTCTCCAAAGCCTTCGTTTAAGTTCTTCCAAAAGATCAGACCGGTGAACTCTCTGCACAGTTTCACGAAGATGCCGAGCTCTGTGATGTTGCTGATCTCACCCTCAACCACGTTACCGACATGACTATCTACAATGGCGTCCCAACTTATGTTGTACGGAAGCCGTCCATTTTCCGGCCAGTCGGGAACCGGTTCCGGTAGTCGTACTGCCTCTCTCTTGAACTGCTCAAAGCTTTTTGTGTAAGACGGGTTCTTGATCTTTCTCTCGTAATAGGCGTGTCTTGCCATCAGCTCCTTATAATTTGGGTCGTCGTCTTTCCGCTTAATCCTGGAGAGGGCACCGCCTATCTTGGCCTGAGCGCTGAAGTAATCTCCCAGTTCGTCATAGTATTCGGCCCAGGCTATGTACAGACGGTTGTTCTCACTGTCAGCCTTTTCTGCTTTTCGAAACCAGTCGTCAGCGTCTGTATACCTGCGGCTCATCTGATGCAGCACCGCAATCTCCGTGTAAATGAACGCCTTCTCGTCATCAAAGTCTGTATGTTTGAGAGCCTGGTTGAACTTGGGGCCGGCAGCTTCAAACTCGCCTTTGCTGCGGTGCATGATTCCCCATTGGTTGAAGATGTACCAATTGTCCGGTTCTCGTGCGTCCATCGTTTGGAACAGAGCCTCGGCCGTTATCCACTCCTTGCGCTCAACTGCTCTAAGCGCGTTGTCCAGTAGGCTTTTCACTTCAGGTGATTGGATGGGAGCCTTGCGGCTGCTGGCCTTATTTATTCTTTGCATCACCTCCCGAAGCGTCTTCTGTAATTCAGTCAAACTTTCTTCGCTGTTCGGATCGTACTGGAAGCTGACCCGATGGCTATAGATATTGAACGGAAGATTTGATTCGGTTTCTTCACGGATCACTATCACGCGTTCTGCATCCTTAATTGCGAGACCAAGGCCGAGTTCCCACATCACATTGGGCGTAACGTCGGTGATGTCGTATACGAGAATCTCCGCCTTCTGGATTCTTGCCAGAATGTCGCGCAAGGCATCTCCAGGATGCTTGAAATCCAGAAAGCTCTCGCACCTAAGTCCCAAAGAATCCGCAGCTGTCTTTACTTGGCCGTGATATATGTCCCTCGTCTTTTCAGGCAGCAGGGTAAAGACATACCCAGGCTCAATAGGATTGGGGTTCGCGTCCAGGAATTCTTTTATCAGCATGATTGCCCTCCAATGAACTGAGTTTGCCCGTCCCCTAGCCAGGGATTGGCATACTGTGGATTACGACGCCTTGCTCTTATCAATGCTACGCAACATTTCCGGAGACTCAGTCTCCTTGAAGCATTCCTCAAAAATGGCTTGCCCAATAAAGTTGATAAAGGAATGCTGGAACGGCTCAATGTAGAACTTGATCCTCTGCAGATCGGCATAAAAGGTGGTCTGAATCTCCATGGGAAAGAGTCCATGCCAGAAACTCTGATAAAACAATCGTAGTGAGACTTCTTTAATCCTTTGTCGATGGAAGGCAAGAACGGCGGGCTCAACCTGCTCAACTTGCTCTAACCAATTCAACACCTCTCCCAATTCTCGAAAGAGCCATAGGAAGTAGTTATCGATTCGACGGTTCAGATTATTAGGGGCCTTCCTGCCACCCGAAAACTCTTTCGCGAGGCGTAACACGTCTTTATGAAGCACTTTCAATTGCTCGTAGGAGCGCTCAAGATGAAACGCGAGCGCCGAATTCATCAGTCTATTCAGTTCCAGATCGGATAAATTGATGAATAGCGTCGAGAGTCCCTTCTCGTACCGCGCAATCTCGCTTAGGTCAGATTGGACCAACACGCGCATTGCCAACATGAAGAAATATGCAGTCTCCCTTGCAGAGAGTTCACGCGAGAGCAAGCGGTGAGAAGACCAGTTCCTTAGCATCTTCATTTGGAAATGAGCAGTTTTATGGAATTGTTCTTCCAGCCAGCTTCCGAATTGGGGTGCTACTCTGCCTCTCACGTAGAACCACTTGCTCTCTTCCCACTTGGATGACAGCTCTGTAATGAAGATCCTGTTCAGGTCACGTTCATTATTGCTTTGGTATGACAGAAAGAAGCGTTCTAATCTTGTTATGTAATCCATGGCCTCGCGTCTTAAGGCTTCGGAATCGTAGTTAACAGTGGCAGGTATCGTCTTGTAAAAAATGAGACGAGCGCCCAATTCTGAAGGGTCCATCGCCGCTATCGTTTCCTTAACAAAGCGACAGCCATCAATAACGCCTCTGCGCAAAATCAAAGATTGCTCACTAGCCTTCTGAGCCAGCCATTGTCTTAGCTGCTTGAATTGAGTCGGATTCTTCTGGAAGCAGTGCGCTGGTCTCTCCAGAAGTATGTCGCCGCAGTATTTGGTAAACGAATTCAAAGACTGTCCTTCGGCCGTAAAGAAGGCGACGTTATCGTCTGAAAACCCTTTCTTAATTAGCTGGTGATAGATGTAAAACCCAGCCTGCTTATCAAAGTCAGGTCTATCGATTCCTGGCGGCAGCTCGTCATTAGGCGTGGCGTATGATCCGAGATTGATATCGATTAGCGCGATGTCAAAGTCTCCTCGGTGCCACGCATCCACTTCTTTCCAATGAAGATAAGACTTGCAAACGTGAATTTCGTGCAAAGTGTGTCGGCCAAATAGCTCGGAAAGCTGAGCCGGGATGTCCGTAATCTCCTCGTGATACTCGTCGCTCAGGTCAATGTCTTTGAAGAGCTCACAGAACATTTCCTCAATCACTTCGGAAGGGGACAACGGGCCACCAAAATCCTCAATCCACAAGATCTTCATGTAGGCTGCCTCCTTCGAGAACTCTGGAATCCACGCAAAGGTCGATTGTGAAAACGTTGGTCTCAATCTTCCGCAGCAGCCGAATGCCTTCAATCATCTGTGCCAGGCTGTTCACGAAGGCGAGGCCCTTCTGTGTACCTTTTTTGCTGGTGCTGGCTGCGCTGAAAGTGTTGCGGCAAGACAAGACGAATGTGTCATCTCGTTTTGTCCACTTAAGTTTGATAGGTTCTCGACAGTCTGTGTACTTTAAAGCGTTGTATACAACCTCGGCGCAGATTGCGAACAGGAAGGGGCGTCTTACGCCGCTCGGATCAAAACTGGGCTCTGCGCCTTCAATCTCTACGGATATAACGGGAAGGTGTTGGTCCAGCCAACCCAGAACTCGTTTCAGGTCAAGAGAAGGGTCTTCCGGCCAGAGAATCTCATTCAAAAAAGTCTCGCGAATAGTCGCGAGCGAACTCTCGTCCTTCATTGCCATGATTCTATTAAGCTGTTCCATATTAAATTCTTCGAACAAGAGACTGGCGACAATCTGTCTAAGCACACTCGAGAACAGATCTCCTAATGATAAACTGCCCCTCTGGTCCTCCTGCCATTTTTGTCTGAACTCATCTGGTTCATTGATGAACATTCTGTAGGTATCCAGTAAGTTCGCCATCGATGTGAAGATGGCTTTTACACGAACGATATTATTGATAGCCTTGTAAACATCACTCTCGTGATATCTCGCTCCCAAAGCCAACTGAGCATGCTTAAGTACTCTTTCGACGGTTTTGGGACCTCCGCTAATTGCACTAAATAACGTGTGCGTTAAGAAAGACAGCATCAACCTTTCGGCTTCGATTTGAGTTTCAGCCTCTGTGAATGCCTTTTCGATAGCTTGAAGGAGTTTTTGGCTTGTTCCCATGCCCCCCTTTTGGATCCAGAAAAACGCCTGCGAATTCAAAGCTTGAATGGCTTTATCATTGTTTCCAAAGCCAGTTAGGATTATGACGCGCGTCGAGGGACTGCTCTTTCTGATGTCCTGGAGAATTTCCATTCCGTCCTTCAGAGGCAGACCAAGATCGGTGACTACGACGAGGAAATGTGTCTTTTGGAAAATCTTCCAAGCTTCTGCGCCATTTTCGGCGGTAAGAACTTCGTAACCTTGCTTCCTAATTTTTTCTGCGAATCTGTTGAGAAGGACCTTTTCATCCTCCACCAGCAGAACCTTACGATTAGTCATGATCACCTCATCCGGTAGGCAGGCAGATCGTAAATGTTGTTCCATGGCCCAAGTCACTTTCAACTTTGATTGTGCCGTTCATCTGTTGAATAACACTGAAGCACAGCCATAAACCGAGTCCTGTGCCTTCCGCCTTTGTGGAAAAAAGCGAATCGAATACCCGTTTGAGATTGTCTTTTGAGATGCCCTCTCCATTGTCGGCGAAAGTCATCGTGATTTTCTTGTCAGTGATGGGTGCCAAACTCACGATAATCTCAGGCTTTGGTGTCGATGCGAGTGCATCTCTGGCATTCGCGAAAAGATTAATGAAAACCTGTTCAAGCTCGACCCTGTTTCCATACACGACGGGGAACTGCTGTAAGTGAACCGTATCGTCCAGTTGAACTACTATTCTTCGGTTCTCCAACTGCTTCTCGAACAAGCCGTACGCGCTGAGCAATACCTCTCCAATGATTAGGGGTTCGCGATCTCTCGCGTCATTTCTTATGAGCCGGTAAAGATGCTCAATTAACTCGTGAATTCTGTTCGCGCTACAGCGAAGCTGTTCGAGGTCATCTGCAATTGCGAGATCATCAGCTGGCACCCTTTCCGATAAGCTCTCAATGGAGCTCTGTATGATCTCTAAAGGGTTGTTAATCTGATGTGCCAAGCAAGTTGCGATCGCATTCAATGTTGTGATTCGACCCGACGCGATAAATTGCTTATCGCCATTCCTGAGGCCTCTTCTCGTACGAAACTTATCCGCCAGGTGCTTAAGCATCTCTCGAACACTCGATCATGAGTTACAAGACTGAGTACCTGTTCTCCATAGAAGCAACTCCTGTTTGAGTTCACCTTTTATGAGGAACGGCGAAAAACCTGTCACGGCCCGGCCTTGCTGGCGTATTTCGTGAGCAAGCTGCAGTCGAATAGAGTTTGGTCAAAACGCGGCTGAGTTCTGCGGGATGCCCTCGACACGCCTGATCACAGTCAGGGGATATCTTGTCCCAACTAGATAATCTTTCAGACAAGCCTTCGTGACCGGATTTCGAAAACTCGATTCGGATTGAGCAAGGTCTTCGCGCGATAACCATAGTGGTTCCATCCAGTCCTCGGTCGCGCGTGCTTCCTTGCATGCCTCTTCGGCTGAGATTTGACCAACAAAACAAAACCGAATTGACGTGTTGCCCTCTGGCGTTTGCCACACGTATGTGCCCAAAAAAGCAGTCAGCTCAATGTCATAACCTGTCTCTTCGTGGACTTCCCGACGAGCTGCGGCCAGAAGATCTTCACCCAACCTCACTCTTCCTACCGGTTGGTTGAGCACTACACCTTCGTCGGAGCGGTGTTCACGCACCATCAGAAATTTGTTGTCGTATTCGCAAATTGCGCCACATGCCACCATGATATTTGTCTGAGTTTCGTTGCTCACGAGGTTCCCTCCTCAACTCACTGATCCAAAGAAGAATTAGAGACTGGCAAAAAAGTGAATCCGCGTACACGAGCGCATGAGTGGCCCGCCCGTCGGGGCTACGCCTCCTATGTAATAGGTCTAAAAACCTTTCGTGCTGATAGTGGTTCCCACAATTCGGGCCGCAGGACTTTCACTTGCCTCTATATTTTCGATATGGTTGAGGGATGAATGCTGAGGGCAAGTACCAATTGGATCCTTATCGCGAGACGGAGTCGTGAGTTTTTGACAAGGCCATCCGCGACGTCAGAGTACTGGTTGCACTTTAGGCCACGATTAACTTCCGATTTGTACTTTCGGCCAAACTATAATGCCAAAACGGTTTCGGTCAGCGATCGAAGGGGCGCGATTTTCTTGATCCTCACGGCCAAACTTTTGGTAAAGTCGCAGTTTTGTAACTTGACCCATACTTTGGCCGCGCCGGCCAGGGTACGGATCATTTTTGCGTTGGCCAAACCTAAATGGGCGCCCTTATTGGAATGAAGTAGACCTTATTGACGCCAGGCCTCTGCTGGGCGTAACTTGATCGCCGTTCGGGCTTTCTCGTTGCGGAACTCAATTATTCTCGTTTCCTTTGCAGTGGTTGTGTTGACTTCTTTCTTAAAGTTTTGGATAGGTAGAAAAGTTAGTTCGTTCTACTCCCAAGACCAAGCTTTCAGATAAAAAGTATCGACGCTATGCCGTCCTGGGTCTGGGCTATGACCATATTTTCGGCCTTGGCATGACTGGCATGGGGGACCGCCTATGACATTCTCAAACACCCTATGACACTCTCAAACACAATGAATCGTGGGTTCCCTACCATGACGTCCACAGATATTCGACCAGCTTGAAAAAGCCAAAAGCGGCAAGCGTCAATAGGCTGAGAGCGCCGATAAGAGCTCCGCCAGCCATATAAATCCTAAAAGAAAGCCGCTCTAACCTCACAAGCCGCCTTTCTATTTCCATCTTTGGACCTCCTGTCCCAGTCCTATACCATAGTTCCCGGTCCCAGCTGTGCGGAGGGTGGCGGAAGCACCCCCAAAAAAGGTATAGCACAGTTAGAAACGATATTTTTTAGCTGGGGTTTATCTAATAACCCCGAAGTCCTTCATTGAAGGAAATCAAAATCAATTTGTTTGATTTGAAAAATGGTAGGTCGTGCTTCGCACTATTACGCCGAAAAACAGAACGTGTCAACAAAAATCGTCTTCTAAGCGCTAAGTAGACCATAGCCTTAGTGGCTTATTTATTTGCTTGACTTGCGGGTAAAGATAGGGACCAAAACAGCGGGTCATATAGTTGATGAATCCATCATGAACATGGTTTCATATTGACAACCTTTGGCAGCGAGGGAGCCTCAGGAATAGACAGACAAGCTGTCCGGAAATTTGCGTTCCTGTACCTGCGTTGCCTTCGCTTACGCTCACATCGCCGAATCGACGCTGATGGAACATCGTCAACGGACTTAGAGGTTATTTAAGGTTATTTAATGTTAGTTTGCCAGCAGTTTTAGCGGCAATTCCCGTCCCATGAGCGTCGACGACATTGGCGGCGACTCCAGACGTCTGGAGGAGGGCTCAGTAGCCAAACGGATGGCAGGAAAAGGTAGTGCGAGACAACGTCTATCGGTAACTGGAAAGATAGCTTTATCCTGCAGACTTCGTATGTCAGTCAAGGGTGCAGTTCAACTCCTTCCCCTTTTCATTGCCTGGCGTCTGATAACTACCGTTCAGTTTCGAGGTCTTCTTTACTGCCTCGGCTCTAGATACGATGAGGAGAACTAGCGTCTTGTTTTCCAGGGAAGTAGATGGCTAAATCGTCGCCCTTCTTCGAGCCACGCTACGTCGAAAGGAGGTTGAAACCTGCCCCCAGCATGGCTATCAAGAATGTAAGTAACTAAGGCTACACCTTGTTCAAATGATTCCACCTCCAGCGGGATTTCGAAGTGAATGAGTGTATTTGTCCGGCTCGTTGCGATCAGTCCTCCCAGCGTGACGACTGGTCTAAACCAACGGTTAAGACCTTGGCTTGCTTCAAGCCTAAAGGCACCGAAATCATAACTTAGTCCCGGCGTCTCATCAGACAACACGTTGGGATCTTCCTCAAACCCCAATGTTCGCAAAACGTGACCAATCGCCACGGACGAACCCCGAGATGCCGGGTTCGATTCACATCGAAGTTGAGTCTGAGTCGGAGCCGATAATTCGTCGGATTCGGACATCTTCAATCTCCTTGCGCGTCGCACGGAATCCTCGAGCAACTCCAACGAGAGCAGGAATTATTACGAAAAGGAATATCTCAGCAGCCATTTCACGTCGCATTGACAGCGGCATTGGTGTCACGGACTCATCATCAAGCCTTTTTTCGAGACCACCTACCGAAATGGCGAGGGGCACGACGCTCACAGCGGCAACACAAAGTGCAAAACACCATACTCTAGCCAGAATACTTGCCGTATTGTCATGTGCTAGTCGAAATGAAATCACCAGGAAGCGTACGAGGCTGGAGATAGCCGCGATCGCGATTAAAGAAATATACGGAACAAAGACGGTAACGATTACCTTTTCCCAGTCCATTGTTGTGGTATTCTTCGGTCGTGATTCTTAAAGGAGCGCTAACCTAGAATGCGCTCTGGGAACCATGGGTTCCCGGCCAACCAAGTTGCAAGCCTCAATGTAGTCCTAAATAGGTCTAGACACAAGCTAGTGCCATCAGCTGGAGGGAGAAGCTGATGGGCCGCATGAAACGACCGGTTCCCGCTAGCCTGGCCCGCAAATTACTCCTCATTAGACGAGGTCTTAATCTTTCTCAGACAGAAATGCTAAGACGTTTAAGATTGGACGATTCTTACAACCGTAGTGCGATCTCTGGATACGAACGAGGCGAGCGCGAACCACCATTGCCGGTGTTGCTGCGATATGCAGAGGTTGCGAACGTATGTCTGGATGTGTTGGCGGATGATGGGCAGAAACTACCTTCCGCGCTGCCCGTCAAAAAGAAAACTCAGCGATGTTGTTAAGGCATTTCTTAGATCAAAGGTCGTTTGCGTAACGTCGTTACATCAACGTCAAGAAAGTGTCGGCGACTGAAGGTCTAAAGGGATAAAAGCAGCGTTCCAGAAAACACATAAACGACATTATCGGTCCCGCAACCCGTAGCGTTAACGCCATTGCTACGCTACAAGACAAATCATCAAAGAACACTAAATCTTGTGGTTTGCTCCAAAAAGTTTAGCTTGGGCCAAACCACTATCCGTAGTGTGACTTCAATATTGGACCTTCATTCGAAAATATCCAATGAGATGCAAGATTTCTTTTATCATCCGGGATTTCTCTCCTCTGAAATTTTGTTGACGAAGCTTGCGAACCCCCTATAGAGTTCGCGCTGCAATTCGCAACTTCATGCTCACGTGAGCTTCACCCCGAAAAGCTCGCGTCTGCGATTGACTCACAACCGTAGACAAACCCTTTCCCTAACAACGTCGTGCTGAATCGGTGTCTTCTGGCATATCGGCTCAACAACAACGTAACCATGCTGGCCGAGATGCGTCGACCTGTTCCTTGCGTTCAATAAACCACTCTAACCCGCGTCAAGCTTTATCTGAATGTGATAATCAGCATCCGGTTTTCCAACCATCGTAACGATTTTACCGGTGACGGTCTTACGTGGGTCCAGGACTTTCAATCGGCCCTTCGGTGAGTCGAAGCGCCTTGGGTCGCCGGTGTAGACGTGCTTCCACAAACTCTCATCGCATCGCGGCTCCGGCGGTAAAGCGATATGCTCTTCACTTGTGTGAACTAAGGCGCTACGCCGACCTTTCGGTTGTGAGCCGAGCATGTTCGACAGCTTGGAGGTGAAAGTCCTCTATCCAACCTGATGGAGGTGAAGGATTAGCGAAGCGCAAGGGAGTCGTCGCGAGGCGGGGTCTGAAGGAAGCGTGGAGCAAAGGCGCGAGCCGATGAACAAAAACCGGATAGAAAGAAAACCTATCGGCAGCGCGTGGCAATATCAACGCCGGTCCTTTGTGTTTCTTTCATTTTGGCGACTAGAATCGGTTGACTGCGCCGAGCACCTGAACGTTAATCTCAATTAAAGAGCCTGCTGCTGAGTGTGTCGATATGGTCGGTTCAAAAACCGTTTGGAGCCGTTTCACGACTCTCCTTCGCAATCTATTTCAAAGAGGTGAAGGCCCTGATGTGGGGGTCCCGCCTCATAGGGTCTACATTGGTCCGGCGGAGCACTACGAGCTGCTTTCTGCTCGACACTTCATGCTGCTCTTCCTCCTGGGAATGCGTGAGCAGCACACCTTTCTCGATTTCGGCTGCGGATCGCTGCGCTCTGGGCGATTGGTCATGACTTACTTAGCGAAAGATCGATACTGCGGAATCGATCCGAATCGATGGCTGATTGATGCGGCTATCGAACATGAAGTCGGTGCCTCGATGGTAGATATAAAGAGGCCACGATTCGCATTCAACGGCGACGGCACAATGACCTCCTTTGGCATCTCGTTCGACTTCATCCATGCTCATTCGGTTCTGACGCATGCATCACCACAACTCGCTCGAACGTTTTTCCTTGAAGCTGGGAAGGTTCTGACTAATAAAGGAATAGTTCTAGCAACTTTCTTGCGAGGCGAGGTCGACAACGAGCGTTCGGAATGGGCTTACCCTGATCTCATTACGTACCGCCTGGAGACTATGCAGCAATGGGCTGCGGACGCTGCCCTCCAATTGGTGCCGATCCGATGGCCGCACCGCAATCAGACCTATTTCGTGGCGACGCGCCGAGAGGTCGATCTTGGTGCATTGTTCGACGATGCTCTTGACAACTATGGGATCCGCCTAGGAGATATCCGCCGGGATGGATCGCCAGAATGGAGTTCTGCTACTTAATAGGCTCCGTGTAGTTGGCTGGAATCGGAATAACAGAAAGCGGCACAAGTCGAAAAAGGGGGACTCAGAAATACAAGGCTACCCATCCAAGGTAGAATTTTGAATTGAAGATACATAGCAATGCCGTTAACCTAGATGTCTTCAGTCCGAAGGGCGTAGCTAGTGCGAGGTTGTAATAACTCGAAGGTTCCGAAGCCTCCGCGAATGCCAATGTGGCGGCCACCCATGATCCGATATATTCCCACCAAATCTGACCTAGTCGGTGCTTTCGTTCTACTGTTCTTGCTTATCCCATTGGTCGCCCTAGCCTACATAGGCTTCTTTACGAGGTATATGGCGGATGATTACTGTACAGCAGCCCGTATCAACGAGATCGGTTTCCTTAAGTCCCAAATGGTTTGGTACTCCAGGTGGACAGGAAGGTTCTCTTTCTCTTTCTTTGTGGGTGTTGCAGAGCTGATCGGGCCGTTAGTAGTCCGGTTCTTACCACTAAGTGCGCTGATCTGTTGGATATCTACCACTGGCTGGTTGGTATATCAGATCGCTGTGATCGCGAGGTGGCCGCGGCCAATATTAACTTCAATGATCCTAGCCGAACTCTTTGTCTTTACCACCCTGAACAGCACGGCTCATATCGTGCAGTCGCTATACTGGCAGAGCGGGATGTTGACTTACACGGTGCCGCTCATCCTGTTTACGCTTTATGCAGGAATCATATGCCGTGCTTTGAGATATGGGCGACGGACCAGGGCTATTTCTCCAGTGATAATTGGCGCCTTTGTGCTGATGTTCATAGCTGGAGGATTTTCCGAAGCATATCTTTGTATGCAAACATGTGGGCTTCTGATAGGAGTGGTTATCTGCTATAAACTCGACCCAGGTCCATACAGGCGGGCGGCGCTTCCACCGTTCATTGCGGGAATGGTTGGATCTCTGATAGCGGCTGGCATCGTTATCCTTTCCCCCGGCAACATCGTACGGCAGAGCTATTTCCCTAAGCCGCCTGATGGATTTAGACTCGTTGAGCTTTCGCTGTATTATGCCGCAGGTTTTATTCCCTATACGATTATCCGCTCACCTTTGACGATTCTGTTGTCGGTGATGCTCCCGGCTCTGTTCGGCTACTACCAAGGCATCAATTCCAACGCTGCCTCCAAGGTAGATTTTAGAAAAGTCGTTCATTTACTCTTCTCACTGTGGCTGGTCGGATTCATTCTAATCCTCGCATCTACCGTGCCTGGTATTTACGGAACGTCTAGTTTTTTGCCAGAACGGGCGCGCCTTATTCCGCAGTTCGTAATAATCGGGGTAGCAGTCGCCACCGGCTACTTCTCAGGCGCAGCGCTGTCTCAACGGCTTTCTGAGCTTCAACATAAGGCCTCATCGTCATTGGCAGTTGGCTCTGCCTTGATGATCGCTTTACTGCTGTTGGTGACTATCTCGGCAGCTCGAAGGACCTTCTCCCTGGCCACCAGAGCTAGAGATGGCGCCTTTGCATGGGATCGGATGGATCTGGAAGTACGAGTGGCTAAAGGGCGGGGAGAATCTGACCTGGTGGTGCCGGCTGTTGATGATTCCGAATCGCGGCTTGGGGCACGTTGGACTGAGCTTCAGATTGAGCGGGATGCGCAGAATTGGAAAAACAGATGCGCTGCAAAATATTATGCAGTCAAATCTATCAGAGCTCAATGAGTTCCCCGCGGTGCTATTGCGCATTTCAAACGCGCGTGCAGCCATCAACATCCTCTACAATATCAAATTGCGAACGTGGTTTCGCGAAGGTTTGCATGTGAGAGAGTCAAAGGCCTCGCGAAACTAATAGCCGTAATCATCTCTGACCTTCCTCTCTAGCCTCCTTGGGACAAGACACGGCGTCAGTATCAATCGGGTTGACAGACACCTCTTAACCGGATACAGTCTGCAGCCGTTACTCTACTTTCTCTCTTTCTCTACTCGTTCAATTGTCCTTCAATTGTCTTCACGAAGTAGACCGCCTTCGTTTGCGTTTTGGCTCAGACAGCGTTCGTCTCTAACTAACGACTCTTTCTTAACTAGTTTCGCAGCGAAAAACTGTCAGCTTCTTTGCTGTTCAAAAGACGTAACTAACGGATCATGGCCTGGCCGTTTTTCACCGCGAGCATCGTTCGACCTTCATCAGATCAAGGAAAGATTCGTAGACAAGGATCACCCGTCTACATTGCAACGTGGCATCTACAAAAAAATTTTTGAAAGGTTAGCAAGACTATGATGTACATAACTCTACAGACTTCGCGCAAGGTGCTCTCGTGGTTTCGGATAATGCCGATGGCGTTTACGGCCTTTGTACTGATCATAACGCAATCGAGCGCGACTCACGCGCAGTGGACCATTCCAGACGCTAGCCAAAACATCAACAACACCAATACCAACAACGTTGGTGTCGGAACCCCGACTCCTGCGTACAAGCTCGAAGTCGCGAACTCAGTGGCTAAAGCCCAGATCCGGTTCGGAGTAGGAACGGTCGATTCGGGTGGATTTCTGTTTAGTAGCGCCGCATCCCATGCGGCCTTCTCTGCAGGCGCAAGTTGGAACAGTGGTTGGGTTGCTCGGTCTTCCTCAGCGAGCTTCTTTGAGGCGAACGCGGGCCAACTAATGTTCTACGCGAACAGTGCCCTCACTACAGGTACGGCTTTCACGCCGACCGAACGAATGCGGATCACCTCTACTGGATATGTCGGCATTGGCACGACGAGCCCAACAAACGCTTTAGTAATAGGAAACGACATCGGGGTACTTAGTAATCCGACGAGCACGCTTGTTGTTGCCAACAATTCAAATAACTCATTAATCACAGTGGGACAAGATAGTCTAACTCGGTTACGTATGAAGTGGAACTATGATGCTACAACAACCTTAGCTTACGGCGTTGTTGGCACACAGAACATCAACAATAGTCTTGTGCTTCAGGATGTTGGAGGCAAGGTTGGAATCGGTACGATTTCGCCGACCACTACACTTGATGTCGCGGGCCAAATCCGTTCAAGCTCGGGCGGATTCAAATTTCCTGACGGCACTGTACAGGTTACAGCAGCAGGAATCACCGGTGTCGCCGCCGGCGCGGGACTAACCGGAGGTGGTACAAGCGGCTCCGTAACACTGACCAATTCGGACCGCGGGTCCTCCCAATCCATCTTCAAGAATATTGCCAACTCGACTGGTACGACGCAGTTCTCGGGCCGGGTCAAACACCGATGCACTACGTTTCGAAGGAACAGGCGGGACGAGCGTGGCGTTCGATGCGGCAACCAAGAGAATTATTATTAGCGGCTCAGGCGGTTCGGGCTGGACCGATGGGGGTGCCACCGTAAATCTGACCAACTCGTCGGCCAAGGTTGGTGTCGGGACGTCGAGTCCGCTCCAGAGACTCCAAATCGGCAGCAACACCTCCGCTAGCACAGCCACCCCCGATACCATCTCCCTGGGCGGAACCTATAGCAGCGTTGCCCGGGCCAATCCCAAGCTGCGCTTATTCGATAACAATGCCGGGAGCGTTTACGGCCTTGGCGTCTCTGCCAACCAGTTCGACTTCATGACACCGACAGGTACTAGTTATGTATGGAGCGTCAACGGCGCGGAGAAGATGCGACTGGACGATTCTGGGAATATCACGGTTGCGGGCAGCATAGCCGCCAAGTATCAGGACGTCGCCGAATGGGTTCAGTCTTCGCAACAACTCTCCGCAGGCACAGTAGTCGTCCTCGATCACACGCTGCCAAAGGAAACCAATTGCCGATACGAATAGTTAATCACTTCGGTTCATAGTCGGCACTCGCAGCAGGTACGAGAAAAGGCATTTGAGTAAAGGCGCAGCCTATAAAGTCTTTAACAGACCCGCTAACGCGCACATACTAATGAGCAGTAGCAGAAAGATTCCGCAAATTATTAGTGTCAGCACCGAGCAACCTGATTTCAGGTTTAAGTGTCTACAGCGTCAGATTTTGAACCATCAAAAGTTTGTTATTGACGTAGCTGAACACGGCTTGATCTCCAGCCCTCAGCTCAAAGTCCGCGATTCCTTTCTTTGAAACTCAATTAAATGTTGCCCGCCATTAACATCAATCACGCGCACTGAGTACGCTCGCGTGTTTGCCCGCTTATCTTGACGGGAGTTTTTCGAACGGACGCGAACTATCCAAGCGACGAAAGCCTTCTTACACTTCGGACAAACTATATTGTTTTGAGATTGGCCTGTATGGAAGTCAAAAAGTGTATGCGTCTCGCAGTTCGGACACACCAGTTGGGTTTGATTATTTGACATTGGATGAAACTACACGGCAGGACTCAACTCAAACCACTCCGCAACTCCGCCATGATGTGAGCAAGTCCCTTGACGATGCTGACTAAAACTGTAGGAACCGTCACGGCACCTTGCGCTTGCTCCGGCTGGTTTACTATCCGTAAAAACTGGTGAAGGCACGCGCACTCCATCGACGTTCACATAGCTCTTGCCAGATAAAGGCGGTGAGGTTGTGCGCGGTCGCTGGGCCGTATCTGTTACCGACGACTGCTCCTCCGCATTTCCATATAGGAGAGCAATAGCATTGCCATGAATCCAGGCTTCCGGGCCAGCCTTCCCATCTCGGACTCGATACCACGGCCCAACCGCGTTCGAGCTGACCAGCGTTAGTAGATCGCCCTTCTCAACCGTCTTAACAACACCGCCTGAAATAGAAGGTTTATCCCGCAAGTTTGCCTTGGTTGCCTTGACCAGCACTGCCAGAGCAACCGATCTCTCGGTTTGCGCTGACGTACTGCCGCTCGCCTCTACGCTTCGGGCCATCGACAAGTCGCGGCTCGGTGCTGACGAACACGCCAACGTCAATGTCACAAACACGAGTGCGACATACTTATGAAGAAATCGCATGTTCTTGATCCTTTTTGGTGCCACGCCATTGAGGAGGCGGGTCAGACCCAAAAGACTTACTGACCTAATAACTTGATCTTGGTGACAGGGTGAATCTCAAGCCAGTCATGTTCTGTGTCCAGCATGTGAATACCAGTCACTTCAACGTGATCACCTTTATTGGGTAGGCTGATTTTCTGGTGGAAGTTTTTGCAAGCTTTCATCGCGCTCTTCTGTGTCACCTTATTGACGCAGATTGGCTCGAACACCAGGTTGCCGCCTTGAATTGAGTCGTTCTTTTCGTTTATTAGGTCGGCGTCCTGACCAGGATCAAGTTTGAGGCGAACGTGGAAGTCCCCATCTTTTTCTTTGAGCTTCTTTACTATGACTCCAGTCACCGTGATGCAGCCCTTTTGCTCTACGAGCCTGTCTGGATGGTAGACATGCTTCATCAAAGTCTTCGAGCCTGTACAAGTCTGACCAATCGTCGTGAGCGATAGCAGTGGGAATAAAGTGAGCATTAGCAATCGTTTCATGGCGTGAGCCTCCGGGAGTTGAGAGCGCGAGGAACGAGCGGCTTATATCACATGTTCAGATGCCTATGGAATAGTAAACCGGAAAAAAGATATAACATGGACCACGCAGCTGGTTTGAGTTTAGGACACTACCCGAATTTGGGTGATGCTCCGCTAGAGTGTTGGGCATCCAGCCGAAAAGTTTAACACCACTTTAATGTGCGTTTTTAATAAGTAGTGATATAAGCCGGATCGCCCAGCTACTTTAAGCAACTGGACAAGCGGGGCTAGTCAGGGGACTTCAGCGAGCAATCGCGATTTCCCCGGCTTCCCGCTTTCCTTCTCACAAAATACCTTGCATCTCTAATGATGTCAGGTGCATAAGACGGCGTATTCCTCGCTCAAATTCTCAATCCTTGGAGGCTCACATGAAATACGCACGCGCCCCGTTCGCTTCTCTTCTGGTTCTCGCGTTCGCTTTAACTGTAGCTGGCTCCCTTGGCCCTACTCCGGCCAACATTAGCCTGACGTTGGGAAACCCCAGCGATGCCACGGATGACCCAAGCAATGAAGACAACTTCTTAATGGCAAAGCCTCAGTACGTTCTTTCCTTCAATAACTCTAAGGGCGGGGCAAACTGGGTAGCATGGCATCTCCAAGCCTCTGATATTGGAAACGAGTCACGGGGAGATTTCCATCCTGATACCAGTTTGCCCGCAGGCTTCAAGCAAATAACTAAAGGTGACTACACGGGCAGCGGATATGATCGCGGGCATCTCTGCAACTCAAAGGATCGGACTAACACCAGGGCCAACAATGATGCCACGTTCTTTATGACAAACATTCTCCCACAGGCGGCAGATAACAATCAGGGACCGTGGGTCAAGCTTGAGAATTTCGAGCGAGAATTGGCAGGACAAGGGAAAGAGCTTTACATCTACGCGGGTGCCTTCGGAACTGGCGGCACCGGGAAGAACGGGTTTAAGCAAACGATAGCAAATGGCGAGGTGAATGTTCCCAAGACGTTTTGGAAAGTCATGGTCGTTCTGACAAAGGGAAATAATGACCTAAGCCGCGTCAACGCAAACACGCGAGTCATAGCAGTCTGTATGCCCAATAAGCAGGGCATTAGAAACACCCCGTGGCAAAAGTTTGTTACCACAGTTCACAACATCGAAACCGCTACTGGGTATAATTTTCTCTCCCCAGTTTCTTCGGGAATTCAACAGACAATAGAAAACCGGAAGGACTCAGCGGGAACAGGAACAGCGAACCCCTGCCAGTAATTCCGGCAGCTCTGGCATCAACCTGAAATCACAGTCCAAGCATTGTGATCGCAGTCTAAGCCCAGATTAACCAGTCTAATGGCGGGTGTCGAGTGTATCCGTCAAGCATCGGATTGGGAAAGCTTGCAAAGACTCCAATGCTGCACGCAATCCAAACTTGCGAGTTGGGCGTTGCCGAATGAATGTGATGACGCCCGTTTCTCATGTTGTTATTTCACTTGAGTCATCCAAAAGGCGTGCGGTGGATTGTGGCATAGGTTCGTTGATCCGTCGACAGCGCCGATACAAAAACTCTTGCATCTTCACGAAAAGCGTCCACTGAGATTTTCTGTTGACAGCCGATGGTCCTTGCATTAGATTCCGCAGCGTAATTTCTCAGTTCTCTCGTTGCACGTGCGACTCACTTCTCGCTTAAGCCTCGCGTCAACGAGGTTCGGTACAATAGTTTTGACTCTGGTTTCCTCTGTCAATCCAGGAGACTTGATCTTGAGGCCTTCAAGTTCAATGTAGAGACAAGGAGTTCCATCCTCTTCTTTCCAGGAGCATCCATGTCAACGAAAATCTTTTTGATTCCTCGTCTGAAATCTTCGCAATTGGCATCGACTAGCGATGGGCCAGGCTTGAACCTGTTTATTCGTAAACTGACTAATAGATGGCGAATCAAAGAGTTCCTGGCACGAATAGCAGCAGTATCGACGTTTGCCTTATTGTGCCTCAGCGTGGCCCACGCACAGACGCCACCAACCACCACCACCTCGACAACTGGGTGGACGCCGCTGGCTCAGCAACCCGGTGCTCCGGCAGGATCCTACTCTCTGAGTGGTTTTGATAACGTCAATCTCTACAACGGTCATCTCAATTTCCACCTGCCTCTTTTAACCATAGGAGGGAGGGGTCGCGCTGGATATACGATGATGCTTCCGATCGAGCAACACTGGAGGCCGGAAACCGTGGCGGTGCCTACGTGCAACCAGAGCGGCTGCACATACTACGAATCGGATTACAGGTACATCGCGAATCCAGTTTGGTGGACTGGACTATTACCACGTTACGGACCAGGTGTGTTGCAAGGTCGTCATGCCGGAAGTGGGAGCGCGAGTGCCGAAGGCTGCAGCGTTTCACCTTATTACTTCACTTTGACTCGTTTAACCTTCAGCGCTCCAGACGGCACCGAATATGAACTTATAGATGCGCAAACCGGAGGTCAGCCATTGCAGGGAGGCGGCAGCAGTTGCTATGGCGGACAATCAAGGGGCAAGGTATTCATCACCAGGGATGGCTCAGCCGCAACGTTTATCTCCGATGCCGATATCTACGACGAAAAGCAGCCCCAGGCTCCTCCCAATAATGTCATTTCGCCATCGGGATATCTGATGCTGCGCGACGGTACTCGCTATCATATTGTTAATGGCCAAACTGAATGGATTCTAGATGCGAACGGTAATAAAACAACCTTTACTAATACCGCTGGTGGTCTCGACATCTACGATTCGCTAAATCGTCATGTAAGTGTCGTCTACGGAAGCCCCACAGTAATCACTTTTAAAGGAACAGGTGGAGTTGATCGAACTATAAAGGTATACCAGGACCAACTTCACGCAGCGCTGCGAAAGCATCCCGACGGTTCAACGGAATATTCTATTCAAACGTTTACGCAACTCTTTCCTAGCCTGCAGAACGTTCAACAGGGAACTTTTGATATTCCTGTAACGACTGCGGTTGAACTACCAGATGGACGCCAATACCAATTTCGCTACGACTCATACGCGAATCTGGCCCAGGTTATCCTTCCCACCGGCGGCCGCATGGAATATGACTGGACCACTGGATCGTACCAATTCGGTGACCACGTCAAGGGTATTTATTCGCGAGTGCTTCAACGCCGCACGGCCGTCAACAGTACAACCACCACCTATGAGACGAAATCTACTTACTCAGCTGCAGTTACTTACGATGGAACTCAACATTACACGACTGTAACAGTCGATACGTTGGATCCGAACAACAGCAACGCACTGCTAGCCAGAAGCAAGCACTATTTCAATGGCGAGTGGCTTCCGAGTCTTTATGGGTCGGCCACTGATTACGCTGCGTGGAAAGATGGACGCGAGTACCAGACAGAAGATTATGCAGCAAATGGAACGACAGTCCTGCGCCGAGTGAACAATAACTGGCAGCAACGCGCGGCAATCAGCTGGTGGACGGGCTCAGCTAACGATTCGCCCGGCAATGACCCGCGAATGGTCGAATCAACGACGATACTGGTTGATACGAACCAAGCCTCAAAGCGAAGCGCTATTAACCCGAGCGACGGGACGGTGGGCTTTGATCAGTACAACAATCAGACAGATGTTTGGGAGTACGACTTTGGCACAGGCGCGCCCGGAGCATTGGTCCGCCACTCACACACCAACTTTTTGACTTCCGGCTATGACACGCTGAACCCGGTTTGGAACAATCCAAACCTGTCAACCACGTATCACCTCAGAAGTCTGCCAACACAAACCTCCGTCTATGATGCCAACAATAATGAGAAAGCCCGCACGAGCTTTGAATATGACAATTACACGCTTGACGGCTCCGATTGCTCGCATAGCTTTCATTGCTCGCTCCAGCCGAGAAGTAATATTAGCGGTCTGGACAGCAGTTTTACACCTAGCTTCATTTCTCGGGGGAATGTAACCGCCACCTCCAAATACGTGCTGCCCACCGGCACGCCGATCACTTCTTACAGCCAATATGACATAGCGGGCAATCTGATCAAGGTAATCGACCCGCGCAGCACAACCGGCAACATCATCGCCACCACCATCGGCTATGACGATAATTTCGGAGGTCCCGATGGTTCACTTGGCGAGCGGTATACCTTCAGCGAGTTAGGCTCACAACAAACCTTTGCCTTCCCAACCCTGGTAACAAACGCGCTGGGCCAATCTAGTTTTACTCAATTTGATTATTATTTGGGGCAAGCTATTAACCAGCAGGACTTCAATGGGATTATCGTGGCAGGTTACCACAGTGACCTTCTGGACCGCTTGACTCAGATCAAGCGAGCTTACGGCACAAGCGTGGAGAATCAGACGAGTTTTGAATACGATGATGCCACTCGCATCATCACCACGAAGGCAGACTTAAATACCAACGGCGACAATGCTCTGACAAGCAAACTAGTGTATGACGGCCTGGGAAGGACTATCGAGTCGAGACAGTATGAGGGCGCCACAAACTATATCGCCGCCCAAACGCAATACGACGGGGCTGGCCGGGCTTACCGGACCTCTAATCCCTACCGGAGCGGCGACCCGCTGCTTTGGACCACGAGCGCCTTCGATGCCCTCGGACGGATGACCTCGGTAACTACGCCTGATAGCGCCGTAGTGACCACGAGCTATTCAGGCAACATAGTCACCGTTACCGATCAAGCCGGCAAAGCCCGAAAGAGCGTCACGGATGGTTTGGGCAGATTGGTCCAGGTTTATGAAGATCCGAGCGGTTTGAACTATCTAACTTCTTACGGCTATGACACGCTCGACGATCTGACCTCAGTTTCGCAAGGAACCCAAACGCGCACCTTCACCTACGACTCGCTCAAACGCCTGAAGTCTGCGACGAATCCCGAGAGTGGTACGATCTGCTATGGCACAGTTGTGTCCAGTCAGTGTCAGGCAGATGGGTACGATGCCAACGGCAATTTGATTTACAAAACCGACGCGCGCGGAGTCCGGTCCACCTATGGCTATGACGCGCTGAATCGCAATATCAGCATTACTTACACTAACGATCCTGCCGGCACGCCGAGCGTGACGCGGATCTACGACGGCGCCACCTATGGCATAGGAAGGATTTGGAAAACGGAAACGGCAGGGACAAGCGGCTCCCGTACTACCATCAACAGCTACGATGCACTGGGTCGCCCCTTGAGCCAGGATCAGCAGTTTTCTACAAGTGGAATTTTTGGTCCTGCGTTCACAGTGCAGCGCACCTATGATCGCGCCGGTCACGTGAAGACCCAAAACCATCCTTCCGGCCACAGCGTTACCTATAACTACGATGCTGCCGGACGACTCGCCGACAAAGACTCTCAGAACCTTGCCTTCACCGGCAACCTGGGCGACGGCACGCTGCGTACTTATTCCAGCGAGATTGTTTATTCGCCGCTGGGCGGTATGACGAATGAAAAGTTTGGCACCGAGACGGCACTCTACAACAAAACGATCTACAACAGCCGTGGCCAAGCGGCTGAAATTCGCGTGGGCACTTACCACCCGACGGACAGCACCTGGTGGAACCGCGGCGCCATCATCAATCATTACAGCGACAGTTGCTGGGGCAGCTGCGGCGGCAGCAATAGCACCACGCAGATGACCGACAACAACGGCAACCTGAAGAAACAGGAGGTCTATATACCGAATAGTGATTTTCCGAATACCCAGCAAATCAGTAGTTCCACAACCTGGTGGCAGCAATACAACTACGACGCACTGAATCGACTTGATTGGGTTCGAGAAATTTCCTCCAATGGGGCGGAAATCTGGAAGCAGGACTTCACCTATGATCCATATGGCAATCGCACGATTGATCAAACGAACACCTGGGGCCCGGCAACTGGACCGGCCATCAACAAGAAAAACTTCACCGTCGACACAGCGAACAACCGTCTGGGCGTGCCCGCTGGACAAAGCGGCACGATGAGTTATGACAACGCAGGCAATCTCACTACTGATACTTACAGCGGTTTAGGCGTGACGCGCGCGTATGACGCCGAGAACCGCATGACGAGTGAGACGCAGGCTAACAGTGTCCTCGCCGGTAGTTACACTTATAACGCCGACGGCCAGCGCGTGCGCCGTACGGTCGGCGGTCAGCCGTCGGCGGTCACTACCTGGCAGGTCTATGGGATGGAGGGCGAGTTGCTGGCTGAGTACGCCGCGAACACGGCGGCCGGGAGTCCGCAGAAAGAGTATGGCTATCGCAACGGGCAGTTGCTGATTACGGCCGCTGCTCCGGCAGGTTCAGGAGGCATCAACGTAGCTCTGGCGGCCAATGGAGCAGTGGCCAGCGCCTCGTCGAGTTACCCATCTTCTGCCAATGAAGACGACAGTCCGGCGACGGCGAACAATGGTGATCGCACCGGCAAGGTAGGTAGTATTCCATCGGTGTGGAATGATGCGGCCCCGGCCAATAGTTTTCCCGATTGGTTGCAAGTAGACTTTAACGGCAGCCAGAGCATCGGGGAAATTGATGTTTTCACCATCCAGGACAATTGGCAGAATCCGTCTGAGCCAACTGAATCAATGAGCTTCAGCAGCTACGGGCTGACCTCATATGAGGTGCAGTATTGGGATGGCAGCGCTTGGATTACGGTGCCAAACGGAAGCGTGACTGGCAATAATAAGGTCTGGCGGAAATTCACCTTCTCACCGATAGCAACCAACAAAATCAAAGTGTTGACGCATGCCTCCGGTGACGGCTACAGTCGCATCAATGAGCTCGAAGCATGGACTGCCTCAAGTGAGAGTTCCTCAGCACAGATTCAGTGGCTGGTGACTGACCAACTCGGCACGCCGCGCATGGTTTTTGACAAGACCGGCAGCCTCGCCGCGACAAAGCGGCATGATTATCTGCCGTTTGGTGAAGAGATCTTCGCGGACACCGGTGGCCGCACCACAGGAGGTTATCCGGCATCTTCGAATTCAAGCGATGGCGTTCGGCAGAAGTTCACCCTCAAAGAACGGGACATTGAAACCGGACTCGATTACTTCCTCGCAAGATACTACTCAAGTGTTCAAGGGAGGTTCACTAGTCCAGATGAGTTCACTGGTGGGCCGGATGAGTTGTACACGTTTGCGGAAGACGCCTCGAACAATCCTACCTTCTACGCAAGCCTAGAAAATCCGCAATCTCTAAACAAATATCAGTACGCTTACAATAATCCGCTGCGATATACGGACGCAGACGGCCATTGCCCCGTTTGCGCAGAACTGGAAGAACTTGCCGCCTCACCAGCGGGTCAATGGGTTGAGGGCAATCTTGATAAGGTTGTCACTGGCGTTGGGGCGGCGGCTACAACCGTAATTGTTTTGGCTAGTGGCGCTGGTAAGGCAATCCTGGATCACGGTGGTCAGTCTGCTATGCGTGCAGACATGGAGGACTTGCGGATAACTCACCAGCAGCAAAAGAGTACTTCTGACGCTGGTAACAAGTCCGATTCAAAACCAAAGGACAAATCTCAAGACTTCACTCCAGCCGACAAGCGTAAAATAGACTCTAAGACCAGCGGCAACTGCGCTGATTGCGGGCGGGAAACTGAGTCTATTCAAAACAAGAGGGGAGTACCTACGCCAGCCAATCAGCGACAGCGCCATCACGACCCACCAAAGAGCCAGGGCGGAACAAGAGATTCCGAAAAGAACGTACTACTTTGCCCGGGATGTCACAAAGAACGGCATCGACAAATTCGTGAGATACAAGCAGATCGGAAACGCCAGCAGTGATGTTCTTGGGAGGAGCCGATTATGGACCGAAAGTGGGAATTAGTATTCGATTGGTCAGTAGAGATATGGTTTCGGATTGAAAAGGACGGGGACGGCTATCCTCAATCAAAAAGTTGGGAACAACTATTAGCATGGCCAGTGCTAGAACGAGATGATTACTTCAGCATCGAGAGCATACCGTTTTTTGTGAAAGGCATTTCGCGAGGAGACATCGTTCGAGCAAAAGTGACACGCAACAGCGAGGTTCAGGAAGCGGAGTTCTTTGAATTTGAAAATGTGGTAGACCGCGGTGGCCACAATACCTATCGGCTTCTCCTCCGAAACAAACGACCAAATGATCCCGACTCGACCGAAAAGGAGCTCCTCGAAAAAGGACTAGCGGTAGAAATCAATGATGGCGATTTTTTAGCTATAGACGTTCCGCCAACGGCAAATCAAAAGGAAATCGACGATTATCTGATTGCGGAATCAGAGTCAGGGAGGTGGGGACTGCAGGACGGATTTGTCACGTCTCGGCCGGCTTAGTAACCCAGTCACTACGCCGCTCTCAGTCGGATGCGGGCGGGTGTGCGGGTTCCAATTACCCGTTCTTAACCGATAAGGAACGCGATAATGAAACTGGACGGATACGCCGCAGACTTAGGTTTTTGCGCTTTTACGGTCCAGCGACAAAAAGGCAACGCAGGGGTGGAAGTTCACCACCGCGATGAATCCGAACTCATTTTGTCTTTCATCTTGGTCCTTACTTGTGCTGATGGCAGTATTATTCCGGCGCTGTGCTTCAATCTTCCCATTCCACCTTCAAGTGAAGAACGAAACCCTCAGTACGTTTCCAACCTTAAGGAAGTGGCTAATTGTTTAGGCCTGCCTCCAGAGTATGTGTCCTCTATCCGCTAGAGTTTTTTCCGTTCACACGTTCACAGAGTATGTGTCCTCCATCCGCTAGAGTTTTTTCCGTTCATAAACCTGAGCACATAATCGAAACTAGCGGGAATCTGGTTGCAGCCGTTTATCAGCTTTGGACCATCCATAGAAGCGAACCCTCCCTAACCAATCCAGGTGTGAGGCGCAGACGATTCAAAGGTTGAATAGTTATGTCCTGAACAGGCGGGGCCAGTGAGATTAGTAATGGTGCTGAGGGAGGGATTCGAACCCTCACGGGATTACTCCCAATGGATTTTAAGTCCGTTGGACGGCATCTTACCTGATCGTACGAAATGAGATCGTAAGCGAGAGGTTGGTTTCTCGGATGGCATAAAACCGCCTTGGATTCATAAACGTGCAATTGTTCCCGTAGATTCCAAAAGCATTAAGCAAAAAGAGAGTGAATCAGGCTCGGTATTCCTAAATTATTAAGCTCGGTTTTCAGCTGTTCCGAAATGATTAAGCAATGCACATCGGTAGTGAGCGTCAGTGGAAGCTCAGTTTGTTGTTGAGTCCAAAATGATCAAGCAGCGTGGGCGTATATTGAGGGAACCGATTGACATTGCATAGAAAAGCCCTGCAACCATCAGCAGGGCAGGTATCGTGAAAATGGTAAATGATGCTTATTGACGTGTCACCAAACCAGTGATCGAGACGAGTGAGAATTATTGGAATGTTCCAATCCAAGTGTTGGATCGCTATGCTAGACACTCAAACCCTGGGCCCGCGCTTGCTTTGTCAACTGCAGCGCAAATCCAGTTCGGCGGTCGCGTACCTTGTTAAGGAGGGGTCTTTTGATCTCATGTATGAAAGCCGGCTCCATTTTCAAACGGAGCGATAGCAACGCCTCACGTGTAGTAGTGCGCTCCTTTTTAGCGATAGCCTCAAGGTATTTTGACTCCTCACTCCCGCTCAATTGCGAACTTTGGTAACTTAGATCATGACAATCTCGGCAGAAAAAGCAGTAACTTTCACGTGGCTTGTGAAGAAGTGAGACTCTTTGATCGCACTTTGGGCAGAGAAACCACCATCGAGTACCGCCATAGTTTGGCGTCGTGTGACGCAACGGTATCTGTTGGTGCGCTTGCATGAATACGCGCAATTCCGAATATTCCGTGTGAATGGAATAACTAGCGCTCAACCCATAATATTGCCAGTGCCACGTGCCTTTCATGTCATGTAAGGGTCCTCGAGGAGTACCAATTGTTAAGCACTCTTCGACTCGTAGTTTCCGCATTCAACGGCCTCGTCGGACTGAAAGGGAGGATATGCCTTGCGTATAGGTGGTTGTGCAAATGTATCCCAGTCTCGGGTGAATGCCTGCGACTACTAAGCGTGTAATCAGGACATCAGCCAAGCTTTCAGTCATGTCGCTTTCTTCTAAAAGACGTGCACGCCATTCCCGGATGTAATTGAGATCACGACTGATTGTTGCTGGGTCTACCAAGAAAGCCTTAGCTAATGTTCGACCAATTCCGTAGCGCGGCCAGTTCAATAGTACTAGCATTCCCATAATCTTCAATTGCCGCTCATCGCGCGCCCGTTGCCGGCGTGCGTGGTAACGACGCCGTCCAGCCGCACGTTGACAAACCTCATCTAAGGTCTTTGGAATCCAACAGTGAGTCATGGAAAGTCTCCTACCCCGCAGTATTTATTAGGACTTGAGCCAGTTTAGGTATGCTCAACCGTCAAGGTTAATGCTGTCGCTCAAGCTCAAGGACGCTTCATGCTTTGTTGAGGCGGCGGCAGGTTTCTTAGCCCGAAGATCTTGCATAGTTCCTTGATTGCTTCCAGACTGCTATACACTTCAATGTCGATGACTTGTTCTTGGATCGCCTTTCCCTTTTTTTGCGGAACCAGGCGGGTTCTTGTCTTCAGTTTCTTGATCAGGTGTGAGATTCCTTTCTCTCTTGCCCGCCGCAATATTTCCGATTCCGGTAGAAAGTCAGCCAGATCCACTCGCATGTGACTCACCAGAGTGCCAATGACCTCACGACAGTCCAAGTGGATAGCTCTCAAACACTCCTGAATTTGTTCTTTAGTGTATAGCGATTTTATGATTCTATAGCTTATGCCTTGACGAGCGTTCTTGGAATAATTGGCGTCACTTGCGGACTTCGCTACACTCTTACCTTGCAACATACCTTGAACTATCAGCTCCATAGGTGCTGTGGACTTTGGTTGTCGCTGCAAACCTGGCGTATGTCGAGCACATGGCAATATCGTTTGGCGGCAGGGTTTTCCGACTGCCGTGGGTGCACCGCAGAGCTTTCTCTTGTGCTCGAGTGTAGGATTGCCGGATGGCTGTACCAGTTTGAGAAGCGCAGGCTTGGGTGCATCGTCGTTCGGAGCCTCGACCCCTACTCTCGCCTTCACTTTTTCCGCCTTCATGATGTCGCTCCTTTCCGCCCTTCGTACTCGTGGCAGTAATGTTTGTGGAATTGATAGCGCTTGCATGCCCAGACATTAGCTGTTAAACTAAGCTCCGTCAACTCCTTAATTTGCAGGCTGTTGGGTTGATTGTAGTCTCGCGCTCATCTCCCGCAGTTAAACTGACCCGAGTTAGATAAACGTTATGCAAGAGTGTCCTAGAAATGCTCTGATGACCTCCACTGGCAAGCAAGCGTTACGTAAAAGACCCCCACCAGTTGGAATTGCTGAACTACTGTCTGCTGTGAACAAGCTGCCGCGGTCGTCCGACGAAAGCCTACAGCACCAGATGGTGTCCAATTCCCAGCTAATCGAGGTTACCGCAAATGACCTGCGCTATCTTATTTTCATCGCGAACACTCGAACCTGTGAGTTTGATAGCGCGAGAATGTTAAAGGTGCTAGAAGAGGCTACTCAGCAACTAAGTCCGGAGTTGCAAATCTTCGTCAAGCCAGAAAGAGAATTACTGACAGATGGTGGTAAAGCTTGGGCTAATGCTATTGGGTTCTTCTTGGCTTTTTGCGCAGCCGAAGCCTCGGGCCACCTCTTTTATCCGGATCCAGCCAGTCTAATATCCGAACAACACCGACCGTACTTCGGCTTCCGTGAAGTAGAGGCCATGCGCCAAAGATATCTCTTTCTTTTTGCCGTGAGAGAGATTTTTGCGGCGATAGCGAGCGCCCACGTCTCACTAGATGGGGCGCGCCGGTGGCTTGTTTACGCGCAAGAGTCTTCCAGCCCTTCATCGATCCTAGGGCAAGTGAAAGTGTTGGTAGGGTGGTTTGATATCAACGAGAATGCCACGAATGCCAAAGACAAGACTCATTCACTGCGTTTCGTGAGATCGGAAATAGTTTCAGTCTTAGAAAAGATTGAAGTCGAGCGCATTCGGCTATGCCCGATCTGTGAGCAGTTGTTCTGGGCAGGTCGACTTGATCAGATTGCCTGTTCTCCACGATGCGGGAATACATTGAGGGCAAGGCGATGGAGGCAAGAGCCCAGTTCCAACCAAAGAAATCGCACGGGAAAACTCAAAACATCGAGCCCCGGCAAGGTCGAATGAAGAACGAAGATGACAGAGTTCACCCTATGGTGAGCCGCTTGTCACCTTGGGTGGCTTTTTGTTGGGAAGCTAAGAGATTCTTACACGAACCATGTGCTCGAATTTCGAAGAGGTGTCACTACAGGAAAGAGCGCTGCCTCGCTTTCTTAAGGTGGAAGAGGTGGCGACGCTCCTCCGTTGTAAAAGGCGAACTATCTACGACATGGTTGAGCAAGAACGGATTCCGTATCGCAAAGTGGGAGGAAGGCTATTGTTCGATGTAGACGAAGTCATTGAATGGACGAAACTAAAGAACTAGAACTTGCGTCGCGCCGGTTGCAGGAATATATTTCAAGCCGTTCTCCTGGCTGCAACCGGAAAAGGGGAACTGCAATGTCAGTTTTTTTGAGAGGAAGTTGCAAACGTGCTCACCGCCATTCAGGTGAGTGCAAGCATTATCACTTTACTTTTCGAATTCGTGGCCGGCGGTATCGAGGTGCACTTCCGGAAGCACGAACGAAGTGGAACGCGGAACAAGCAGAACTGAGAATACGGCAGGAAGTGTTTGAAGGGCGTTTCGGAAAAACAGAGGTTGGCGTGCGCAAGATTTGTGATTTCATCGATCGTAGTTATTTGCCGTGGGCTAAAGCTAACAAGCGCTCATGGAAAGACGATGAGTACAAACTTCCCGTACTGAAAGCTTTTTTCCAGAACACGCCCCTTCGCGACGTTACACCTTTCTTGGTTGAGCGATTCAAACAAGTCAGATTGGAGACGCCGACAAAGCACGACACACCGCGTTCGTTGGCAACCGTAAGCTTGGAGATGGCTTTGTTGAGTCGCATTTTCAGCCTAGCTATGGATTTCAAAGAAGTTGAAGCAAATCCTTGCCTGAAAGTTTCAAAGCTAAAACTTGATAACCAACGGTATCGGTATCTTTTGCCAGAAGAAGAACCCAAGCTTCGGTCAGTGCTGACGGGTCAAAGGTCTCATCTAGCGGAGTTGGTGCCTGTAGCGATTGGAACCGGTCTTCGGAAGAACGAACAATTGTCGCTTCAGGTTAAGCAGATTGATTTTGTGCGGAACCTGATTTTGGTGACAGGGACGAAGACGCGAAGGAATCGTGAGGTTCCGATGAACTCAGAGGTGCGAGAAATCATGCTTCGATTATGCCGTTCAAAGACATATAACGATTATGTGTTCGTCAGTCCCAAGACTGGCGGCCGCTTAACCGATGTCAAAAGAGCATTTCGAAAAGCGTGCTCGATAGTAGGGATCACTGGCTTGGTTTGGCACGACCTTCGAGCAACGTTCGGAACGAGGCTGGGCGAAGCTGGGTTTGACGCCTTTACGATCATGGCGCTTCTCGGGCATAGCAATGTTCGAACAACTCAGCGGTACGTACGAGCGACCGAGCGCAATAAGCGCGAAGCGGTTCAAGCAGCGGTGTTGGGCACTCCTGGCCACAATTTGGCCACAAGGGTAAATGCAGCGCCTCAAAATCAAGCAGTCGCTTGACCTGCTTTGGAACGCTACGCTACTCTGCATCAAGCATTTAGCGTTACCAGACCTTTTAATATGGGGCCGTAGCTCAGCTGGGAGAGCGCATGACTGGCAGTCATGAGGTCAGGGGTTCGATCCCCCTCGGCTCCACCAATATTCGCATAACGAAAGGGCTACTGGTGCACCAGTGGCCCTTCGTGTTTTGTCCAACTTTTGGCGCCGGCCTTAATGCGTAGCCGCCTGGCCTTTAAGCGTCCCTACCAGACCGGCGAGACCGAGGACTATCGATACGATCGCGATAAAGAGGTTGAGGGTTGGGCCGCATTTAAGACAGCTTATTCCACCGGGAGTGATCATTAGCCCGCCCACGATGATGATCCAGGCCCAGGCTAATACGATGATAAATTTAGGCATCTTTTCTCCTTAGTCGTGTACGCAAGTGGAAAGGAACGGTTTGCGAGGAACTCTTTTTTCGAAAGCGACGTCTCACGTTTGGGGATTCGGCGAGAGTGCAAACTGGCGCAGGCTCGCGAGAATTCGACCGCTCATGAGAACGCCGGGACAATATTCCTGTCCTTCATGAAAGTCAATCTTTTTCAGGAGTGAACTCTTCCGACTCCGACTTATTGAACCTTTCCCGTGCTGGTTCCATCAATAAACGGACGCATCTCGCCGACAAACTTATCGCTATTTACGATGCTGCGCAGAACAATCCTGATTGCTTCTTGCGGAAAGCCTGATTCGAGTGTGAAGGTGTAACCGGTGAAAACGTCGCCGGACTCATCGGCTCCCCAAAAAAGAAACGCGCGGTCGCTCAGCCGCAGTAATAGCCGCATGAGGCCCGCCCGATCCTTGACGTTATCAACGTTAATGTAGCCCTTGTTGTAATGAGGGTAGATGCGGAAACCAATTGTGTCTTTGGGCGTTACACTGATAACGATCTCAAAACTCTCGGTGTTCACCAGTCCGGTCTTTAGTGAGCCCGTATAGTTGAACGGCTGCTTTTGACTCTGTTTGAAGTCAACGTTAATCTCCGCACCGGTCTTTTCCAGCAATGCGGCTAACTGTTCTCTGGTGCGAATGCGAGCAGCGGCCTCATCGTCTTGTTGGCCATAGACGACGGAAACACTGAGCGTGGAGAGAATGAATAGGACAACTGCGAAAATTCTTTTCATTGGGGGATCCCTTAGCTGATAGTTTCAAATTCCAACACAAAACCTTCTAAGTGAAATTCGCACCGAAGTCAAACTTCAGAACCAGCGTTTGCCTTCTTCAGTAGACGAAACAGAGGGTAACTGACTGCGAGCAGGATGAGCGCGTAGATGCTATAGCGTGTTCCTTCTTTTAGATCTGCTGCGATTGCCCCGACCAAAAACAAGACTGATCCAACTAATGCGAGGCCGGTTGTCCAGGGATAACCCCAGGCGCGATAGGGTCGTTCTTTCGACGGTTCGCGGCGGCGTAACACGAACATCGAAACAAAAGAGAGCGTGTAGTTTGCCACAAAGAAAAAGGCCAGCACCGCAATGACTTTGTCGAAAGTTTGGCCAATGACAATGAAAATCACTGCAACCGCCGCACTGGTAAACAAGGCGACGGCCGGCGTGCCACCCTCATTAACATCCGAGGCCTTCCTCGCAAAGAGTCCATCGCGGCTGATGGCAAAGAGCACGCGCGTCGACATCAAGTGGTAGGCGTTGATCGCGCTGAGCATTGAGAGAATCGTTAAGGTCAGGAAGATCGTGTTGCCGTGTCGCCCGAAGATTACCTCCGCGGCTGCTCCGGCAGCTAAGTCCTGTCCAGCGATCTTCGAAATTGGCAAGACGTAAAGCAGCGCGACGTTCACCAGCAGATAAATTGCAACTATGGTGAGCACGCCGCCAAACATAGAGCGCGGAACGTCACGCCCGGGATTCTCGACCTCCTCCGAGAAATACACTACGCCGTTCCAGCCGTCGTAAGTGTAGATCACGCTTTGCAGCGATAAGACCAAAGCAGTAAGCAAACCGAGACTCGTTGAACTGCTCAGGTGTTCTGACCTGGTCAGGGAACCTTGTCCGCCAAATATAAAAGCCGCGATGATGAGTACCAGGAAAGCGAGCGCCTTCAGCAGGCTGGTAAAGTTTTGCGTTGTGCTGCCCCAAATAATCCCACCCCATTGCAGGACCGCAAAGATGATAGCTATAGCGGCCGCGATAGCCGCCGCTCTGCCATCGCCATTCAATACGGGAAAGAGCGCACCCATAAACTTTCCAATCAAGAGTGAAACGGCGGCGGCAGAACCACAGGTAGAGATCCAGTCGCTCCAGCCAACAATGAATCCGGCGTATTCACCGAGTGCGTAGCGCGCAAAGACATATTGTCCGCCAGACTTGGGAAGCATGGCGCCCAACTCAGCCAGCGAGATCGCGCCGAGCAATGCGTAGAGCCCGCCCAGGATCCAAACGCCGAGAAACAGCCATGGATCGGGCAACTGCGAAGCTATGCTACCCGGCGCGCGAAAGATTCCGGCGCCGATGGTGTTGCCGATGATGACAGCGATGCCAAAGCCGACGCCCAGTACACGCAGGAGGCGACCGCGTTTTTGGGTATTTGAAATAGTCACACTCCTGGGATCCGGGGAAGAAACGCTTAAATTGCTACTGGGATGTCTGCCGGATGTTCGAAGTATCGTTTCACGTAGTCTTATTGTGGCGTGAGCGTAACCTTTTGAACAGCCCCATTCATTGCTAACTGCCCAACGAACTGGTTTCCCGACCTGCCCTCAATGGTTATCTGAGCATAGAATTGGTTCGTTGTCCCTGAGTTCTGATCGTAGACTGAACCGTTAAGTGTTAAGGTTCGATCCGCGAGCGAATACTGCCACGTTCCCTGTTCATTGGCTGCCTCATAAGTGTGGTCTTCGTGCAGATCAAAACCTCCTTGTATGAGGTTCTCAGTCTGATAGGTCCAGCGTCCGACCGGTTCAAAGTCGGCGGCGACAGGCGCAGGGGCCAACGAAGGTTGCGCGGAAGGAGAGTATGAGTAAACGGGAGCGTCAGGTGACCCGCCGCTGTTGGAGCCGCTTTGGTTGGAAAAAACAAGCCCCATCACAACCAGGAAAAGTAGACCAACCCCTCCCAGAAGCAAGCCGATAACTGTCCACAGCAAGCAATTGCTTTTCCCCGCTTTCACTGGAGCAGTAGACGTCGGTGGCGGTTGTTCACCGAATGCGAACTCCAAACCTTTGATCAGTGTCCCTACATCGTGATCAAAGTCAGCATCCGATATTTGAATGGCATTACGATAAGACAGCGCTGCAAGATCTGCGGGAAGCGATTCGACGGGCGGCATTTTGGCGTCCCGCACCAACACTGGAATTACTGTTATGTTGCGCTTCAGAGCCGTGGCGATCTCGTGTCGCACATAATCATCCTCACGAAACAGCCGACGCCGAGAGGCGTCGTCGGCCATCATCAACCACTCTTTGCCTATTATGGCGATGAGCGCGTGGCAAGCTCCGACTCTCTCCTGAATCACGCGAGTAAAGTCCGCACCTGGGCTGATGCTGGTTACATCCATAAAGATGCGATTAGGAAACCGCACATTGAGTCGGTCAAAGACCCGTCCTGCATAGCCCTCTGCATCGTCGCGCCGGTAGCAAATGAAGATATTCTTAATTACCATGAGAATGCCCCTGTTGGGGTGAAATCAGAGACTCGGTGACGGTTTCCTGGGCCAGAAAAAAACTGCCTGACTTAGAAGGAATGAATATGCGGTTTCGTGGCGACGGAGACCAACGAACCGAGGCGAGAGTATTGGAATCCAACCAGGGAATCAAGATTTTTCAGAAACTCCCTCTGGTTCTTCTACGAATTAGGTACCACCGAGAACTTTAGAGTATCGGCGTCGCTGTCTTACGCCTGGGATTGAAGAAAGGTGTCTTAACTACCTTAGCGAGCACGCGATGACGTTTAGCTTCAACCGTGGCTTCAAACTGGAGTAGCGTGCCTGGCTTTGTGTGAGGCTGCTTAACGGTAGCCAGCGCTATCATCTTTTTCAAAGTTGGCGACCAGGTGCTCGAAGTTGCTTTGCCGACGTGGGTTCCATCTTTGAATACCGGCACCGCGATTCGCGAGGCAATCGGGGAGACAGCCGGCGGCAAACCGACGTTCTCATAAAGCTGCTCAACTTGCGGCCAGTCGATCTCGAGTCCAACAATCTCCCGCGCGCTGCCATTTTTTTTCTCAGCCAGTAACGCGGCTTGCCCTATAAAACGATTCTTGTCTGTGTGTACCAGGCGGCCGAGTCCCATCTCGAAAGGCGAATATTTCTGTTCGTCGATCAACGCCTTCTTGCTGCTGTTGAAATCGACTTCAATCAGCAGCAAGCCGGCCTCGACTCGGGCGACGTCGAGGGCGAGCATGCCTGCGGGATGAATATCAAAAGCCTGACCAGATTCCATTAAGGCGTCCCAGACCCGCAACGCCTGATCGGCTGCAACCCAGATCTCATAGCCCAGGTCGCCGGTATAGCCAGTGCGCGAGATCTCGACCGGCACGCCGGCAATCACTCCGGTTGTAACCCGAAAGTATTTTAGGTTTTCTATGTCCGCCGCTGTTACCAAAGCCTTCAGCAAACGCCCGGAAGTAGGGCCTTGCAGGGCCAGAGCTGCAACGCTCTCGGAGATATCTTCAATGTGAACATCCATTCCGGTTGCGTTTTGCGTAAACCAGCGCAAGCTCGGATCGGCTGCCGTCCAGCGATAAGTATTTTCCTCCAGACGAGAGACCGTGCCGTCGTCGATAACCTTGCCATATTCATCGCACCAGGGCGTGTAGACAACCTGGCCCACCGAGACCTTGCGCAAGTCGCGCGTGATGATTCGGTCGACTAATCGAGTTGCATCCTTTCCCCAAACCCGGTACTTGAAGAGCGGCGAGATGTCGATCAATGCCGCTGCATTCCGGATCGCGTTGTACTCGTGTTCGTGATGAGGTTCGTATGAACTGACCGCGTAGTAGCCCGACCACTCGCGATAGTTCAGGCTCTCGCAAAGTGGGAAAGTTCGCTTGTGAAATGCAGTTCCGACGGGCATAAGAAATGATCGATTCCGGACCTGGGCGGGGAAAGGCTAGTTTGTGGTCAACTCCGGCACGTTCTGATCCTCGTAGTTCTGAATAAGCACTCCAACAATCTCCATCAAAGAAGCCAGCGGGTGTGCCTCGTCCTCGCCAACTTCATCGATCAGGTTATCCAACAGCGCCACCAGGCGACGATACTCCTCTTCTGAATGAGGAACGAAAACTGTACCGGCAAGGGATGACCAGGCGTTTGTCGTTTTACTAACATCGAGGTTCTGCATGCTCATTCTTTCCACTTGCCTCTGTCATACTCGTCGTGAGTCAACACAGCGCGTATATAGATTCGTTTGCGATTATAGTGGATCGCCGCAATGAGACGCACCTTGTTTCCGCCAACATTGAAAACTGTCAGCTTTCCTACCTGATCGGCAGTCGGAAACATCAACTTCAAAGCTGGCAGCGACGAAAAATTGTTTCTCTTTACTGAATCGTACCAATTGGCGAGGGCTGTTCTGGTTTCAGGATATTTCTCCGCGAATTCATTCAGCCGCTTGCGGGTTATCACGTGCATAAGTGATGATACGCTTCCATTTTAGTAGTAACGCGATTCCATAATACGCATGAAGAAATACGACGTCATAGTCATTGGCGGCGGACATAATGGTCTGGTTAATGCCGCATATCTTGCACGCGCCGGCAGGCGTGTGTTGGTGCTCGAGCGGCGCCACGTGCTCGGCGGCGCGGCTGTCACTGAAGAAGTATTTCCCGGATTCAAGTTTTCCGTTTGTTCTTACGTCGTCTCGTTATTGCGTCCGGAAATTATTCGAGAACTCGACCTACCGCGACACGGGTTGGAGATCCTCCCGCTCGACGGCACCTTCACGCCGATGACGAATGGCGACTACCTTTGGCGGGTTAACGATCACGCCAAAACCCGCCGCGAGATCGCCCGACATTCAAAGCTCGACGCCGAAGCCTACGACGAATACGGCAAAGCCATGCTTGAAATGGCCCACTTCGTTAAGCCGATCATGAGCATGACGCCTCCGGATCCGATGTCGCTGAAAACGAAAGGGCTGCGGGATTTACTATTTTTGGCAAAGCGGTTTCAGAAGCTTCCGGACGAAGACCGTTACAACCAGGTGCAATTGATGACCATGAGTGCGGTCGACTTTCTCGATCAGTGGTTCGAGACTGACGTGCTCAAGGCAACGATGTCAGCTTCGGGAATCATCGGCACGTTTCTGGGCGTCCGTTCGCCCGGGACGGCCTACGTGCTGCTCCATCATTATATGGGTGAGATCGATGGCGCTTTTCGATCCTGGGGCCTGTCGCGCGGCGGCACCGGCGCGATCTCAAACGCGATAGCTGACGCTGCGCGCGAAGCCGGCGCAGAGATTCGCACGGAAGCGGCGATTGAGAAAATTATTCTCAAGGATGGACAAGCCAGGGGCGTTGTCCTGAAAAACGGCGATGAGATCTTCGCTGACGTTGTCTCGTCCAGCGTCGATCCGCGTCTGACGTTTATGAAGATGGTTGGTGAGGAACATCTGCCCGAGGATTTTGCCGATGATTTGAAGCGCTACAAGTATCGCGGCTCGTCAGGCAAGGTGAATCTCGCGCTCGATGGTTTACCGAATCTCACGGCCCTGCCCGGCGCAGGCCCGCATCTGCGCGGGGCGATATCCATCAGTC
>Ga0070697_100000129_pt1 | contig 60132 bp, 54 predicted proteins | sample KBSK1501metaG_FD_65475 | JGI IMG/M metagenome (GOLD analysis project Ga0070697, IMG submission 65475) | Corn, switchgrass and miscanthus rhizosphere microbial communities from Kellogg Biological Station, Michigan, USA - KBS K1-50-1 metaG | ecosystem: Host-associated > Plants > Roots >... | reverse complement strand
CATCTTGCGCTGGATCCATTTTCTGGCGGGTATCACCTGGATCGGATTGCTGTACTTCTTCAACCTGGTGAACGTGCCCTTTATGAAGCAGGTGGATGCGGCGGCGAAGCCAAAGGTGTTCCAGTACATGACGCTGCCTGCGCTACAGTGGTTCCGCTGGAGCGCGCTGGTCACGGTATTTGTCGGCTTCTGGTACTGGGCGCAGTTCCTGGTGGGTGCAGCCGCGCAGCGCGAGAATGCCAGCCCGGCCAGCACTATCGGCTTGTTTCTGCTGGTTTGGATTGTGGCGTGGGGCATTTTCTACGCGGTGATTTTGAAGACACCCAATCCCTGGGTGGTAGTGCTGATCGTCGTCGTGCTCACCAGCCTGGCGGCGTGGATATTCGTCAACCGCACTCCGGTGGGCGGAGACGATAATCACGTGCTGTCAATCGGCGTGGGCGGAGGGCTGGGCCTGTTCATGATGCTAAATGTGTGGGGCATCATCTGGCGGAACAATAAGAGAATCATCCAAGGGACGCTCGCGGGGGCGCCCCCAGCGAATGCCGCTACCTTGGCACGCCAGGCATTCCTGGCATCGCGCACCAATGCCTATCTCTCCATTCCCATGCTGTTCTTCATGGCCGCCAGTTCGCATTACCCGATCTTTGGAAGTTGAATTTGGAGTCGAGCAGTGTGGACACAAGCTTTCTGCACGGTTGTGCGATAGATGCAGTCCGATACTGGGAGCGCGGTCGGCCTGTCTACAACCTTCCACTCGCCTGCGTGGTGGTTCTTTACTTCGTCCTTAGCGGAGGAGACGGCAAGACGCGCCGTTTCCCTGAACTCTCTGCTGTTCCTTTTCGCTTCATGGTTGGCGGAGCCGTCGCTGCGGTATTGACGCGCTCGTGGGCTCTGACAGCTTTTTGGGGTCTGAAGTAAGAGCCTCGGCTTGCAGCGATAATAACCCTAGCGGAGAGTTATTCCTGCCGCTTGCGAAAGCTCCCGCCTGCTTTGCTTGGAAATTCGTGGGATGCGTCTGCGCGCGGCGGAGCTGGCCAGGCGGTTGGCCTCCATATTCGCTTCGCGGGTCACGTGCGAGATGGAAAATTTGATGGAGCGCGCCAGTTTCCTGCAAATCCAGTTCAGCGAATAGAGCCGCGGGCTGCGGCAGATGTAAATGCCGCTCATCTGCCTTACCACTACCTGCGAGTCGGAAAACACGTGGAGTGCGCTCGCCTTCAGGGTCAGGGCGCATTGCAGCGCTTCCAGCAGCGCGACGTACTCGGCAACATTATTGTCTTGCCGCCCGATCCATTTGGCGATCTTGATTCGCCTGCCCTGGGCAAACTGGATTACCACGCCAATTCCGGAGGGACCTGGATTCCCCAGTGATCCGCCATCGATGTAGGCCACCAGATCTGACATCGCTCCCCGCCTTCAACAACATGCTTTAAGAGGCTTTGTGACGTCAAGATGATTTTGTGGTTCGTTTTCCTCTACTTGGGATTGCGCAGTTATTGTGGAAGAAGCTGTGGAAAACGAGGACGTTCGATTTTCCGATCCAGCAACCGCGCTGCTGTCAACTAATTGCGCAGTCACGGGTGGCTCCAAGTTTTATTCGCGTTTGCACCGAAATGCGGCGTTGACATTTCGCGACGAAGTGTCTAAGGTGACTCCCGTCGACGGCTGAAAGGGTTGGCGAAATTAAAAATAGCCAGTCCGAAGTAGGCTGAGTGATCCGTGTGGCGAGGCAACTCGCTGGACGACCAGACCCGAAAAAACCGGCTTACTCTGCGAGGAGAAGCTGGGGTTTGGAACTGCGAAAGCAGTGATCGCATCAAGGGCTGTGACGGTGCATGCTTCCACGCTGTTGGCTCCCTCGCAGGAGCTGACGGCTAGAGCATAACCAATGTCATGGCCCTTTCTATTTTTCCCCTCTCGATTCCTCCCCCTTCTCCCACGGAAAGCACGACCACAAAGAACACGACGTATCACGAAGGAATCCAACACTTCAAATTCAGTGCCCCCTCGTGCGCGTTTACCGCTGTTAGTTCACGGGCCTTCCGCAGCAGTTCCCCTCGACGTCCACTCTCCCCACACGGTAATCTAGAGGGTTTCAGGCGGAGGGTCGGAGCGCATGCGTGAGGCGGTGCAGCGGCTGTGGCCGGAAATTCAGTGGATTGAGAACTCCCAATTGCGCGAACAGGTGACGCAGACCTGGATCAAGGCGCTGCAGCGCAGCCCACTCAAGCCAGACGATCTGAACCGTATTCCGTTCACATTGCTGGTCCCTATTTGCCCGACCACATTCATGGAGCACAAACGCTGCGTGGTGCACATCGCGCGCCGGAGCGCAGAGGCGATGCAGGAGTTCATGGGACGCGCGCTGTCTATTCATATGGATACGGTTATTGCCGGGGCAATTTTGGCGGATGTGGGCAAGCTCCTCGAATATGAGCTCGGTCCTGACGGCAAAAGTCGTCAAAGCGAGCGTGGCGAGGCCCTGCGGCATCCGTTTACCGGGGTGGCACTGGCCCTGGAGTGTGGAGTGCCGGACGAGGTTTGCCACATTATTGCGGCGCACGCGGCGGAAGGCGATTTGGTGAAGCGCACGACGGAAGCCTATATCGTGCATCACGCCGACTTCATGGCGTACTTGCCGTTCAAGAATCCGAAGAATTTAAAGGTGAAGTGAGGAAAAGCAGGTCCTTCGCTTCGCGCAGGATGACAAAGATTAAGTTTCAGGGTTTCAAAGCGTCACAGGGTTCAGGAGAGGGCATGGTTGCGAAAGAAGCGATGGCGGCGAAGGAGACGATCACGGCGAAGATGTCGCGCTGGGCGGCTGGACTGAAATACAAGCAGCTGTCGCAAGATGCCGTCTATCAGGCCAAGCGCTTTCTATTGGATTCGGTGGGCTGCGCGTTGGGGGGGTACCAGCAGCACGATGTAAAGATCGCACTGGAAGTTTTGGATGAAATTGCGGGGCGCGGCTCCTCAACCGTGATCGGGACTGGCAAGCGTATGGATCCGGTATCGGCGTCGCTGGCGAACGCTTTGATGATCCGCAGCATGGATTACAACGACATTTACTGGAAGCAGGACCCGTCGCATCCCTCGGACATTTTTCCGGCCGCGCTGGCCGGTTGCGAACGGGCAAAGAGCGATGGCAAGGAATTGATTGTCGGGCTGGTACTGGGACACGAGTTCGAGATGCGTCTGTGCGAGGCGGCTTTCCCCGGCATACGCGAACGAGGATGGCATCATGCCACGCTAACCGCATTTGTTTCGCCGATTGTCGCCGGACGTGCGCTGCACCTGGGATGGGAACAGATTCAGCACGCGATCGGGATCTCGGCCAGCCGGCAGTGCACGCTGGGCGCTGTCACCGCGGGCAAGCTAACGATGATGAAGAACACGGTCGACCCCATGGCCACACAGAGTGGCGTGGTCGCGGCGCTGATGGCGGAGAAAGGCTACACCGGGCCGGAACACGTGATCGACGGCAAAGAGGGCCTGACGCATTGCTTCGGGCCGGAGTGGAAATTGAATCTGTTGACCGACGGGTTTGGGGAATCGTGGCGCATCACGCAGTGCGGCATGAAATTCTTCCCCACCGAGGCACTCACCCATGCACCAATCTCGGCGGTGCTGGATCTGGTCAAGGAGCACGATCTGCATCCTGACCAAATAGAAAAGGTGCAGATCCGTTCGCTGGCCCGGGCGGCTGACATCTTGTCCGACCCAAGCAAATACGATCCGCACACCAAAGAAACCGCCGACCATTCCCTTCCCTATGTGATCGCAGCCGCCATCGTGGACCGACAGGTGACGCCAGCGCAGTTCGAGATGGCGAAGATCATGGACCCGAAGATCAGGGCGCAACTGCACAAAGTTGAGGTGGTCGCCGATCCGGAGATCGAGAAGGTGTTTCCGGCTCTGCAGCGGGTGATAGTGAATATCGCGACCAAGGATGGACTGACATTCGAGAAACAGCTCGACTATCCGAAGGGAGATCCTCGGAATCCCTTGGCCGATGCTGAGATTGAAGAGAAGTTCTCCGCGCTGGCGGAAGGCGTATTGTCGGAGAAAGCGCAGGGGAGGCTGAAGGGTGCAATCTGGAACCTGGAAAATGTCGGGTCGGTTTCAAAGTTGATGGCGCTGATGAAGGCGGATGTTAAGAAGACGCCGCCGCGAGCGAAGACGCGGCGGGCCGCCGGGAAGAAGCGGCGGTAGGTAATGCGTAGGGACAGCCGCGGCGGCTGTCCCTACGCAAAGGAACCGATACCCGGACGCAGGCAGGAGAAGCATATGGGCCAGACCATCACTGAGAAAATCGCGCAGAAACATCTCGCCGAGGGCCCCGATCGTCCGCTACGCACCGGAGATTTCGTCTCCATCCGGCCGCACCATGTCATGACGCACGACAACACTTCGGCGGTCATGAGCAAGTTCAAGGGCATTGGCGCGAAGAAGATTCATGATCCCAGGCAGTTGGTGTTCGCGCTCGACCACGACATCCAAAACCAGGACGAAGCCAACCAGAAAAAATATCGCGCCATTGAAGCATTCGCGAAGGAGCACAGAGTCGATTTCTACCCCGCGGGCTCCGGCATCGGACACCAGATCATGGTCGAGCGCGGATATGTGGTACCCGGATCATTCGTGGTGGCTTCGGATTCCCACTCCAACATGTATGGCGCGCTGGGCGCGGTAGGCACACCGATTGTGCGCACTGATGCCGCGGCGGTATGGGCGACTGGGGAGTTCTGGTGGCAGATTCCACGCAGCATCCAGGTCGCACTCGAGGGCAAATTGCCGCAGGGAACGACGGGCAAGGACGTGATCGTTACGCTGTGCGGCCTGTACAACCACGATGAGGTCTTGAATGCCGCTGTCGAATTCAGCGGCCCGGGAGTAGCGTCGCTGTCAATGGACGCACGCTTCTCGATCTCCAACATGAGTACGGAGTGGGGACCGCTAGTGGGCTGGTTCCCGGTGGATGAAATCGCGATCAATTACCTGAAGGGGGTGCGCCAGCGCCTGAAGGTTCTGGGCGTGGAGCGATTCACCGAAGAGGATCTTGAGACCTGGGCCAAGAATCCTCCCCGCCCCGATCCTGATGCGGTCTATGCTGCGCGCATCACTCTTGACCTCAACCAAGTCACACCGCATGTGTCCGGTCCCGACACGGTGCAGGTTATGGCATCGCTGGCCGAGATGGAAAAGAAGAAAGTCACGATCAACAAGGCTTACCTTCTTTCTTGCGTGAATTCGCGCGTGGAAGACCTGGAGGCGGCAGCTAGAGTTCTGAAAGGCAAGAAAGTCGCACCCGGCGTGAAGTTCTATCTTGGCGCGGCAAGCAAGTGGGTGCAAGAGGAAGCGGAGCGGCGGGGAATCTGGCAGACGTTGTTGGATGCCGGCGGGAATCCGTTGCCGGCAGGGTGCGGACCTTGCATCGGCCTCGGGGTTGGATTGCTGGAGCCCGGCGAGGTTGGCATCTCTGCGACCAACCGCAATTTCAAAGGCCGCATGGGATCGCGCGATGCGAAGTGTTATCTCGCGAGCCCTGAGGTGGTGGCCGCGTCGGCTGCGGCGGGTTACATTCGCGGTCCTCATGAATCGGCAGATCATGCGCCGGCCCGCAACATCACCGAACTCGCCGCCGGAGCCACAGCCGAGAAAGTCGAGATCCTCCCCGGCTTTCCCGAGCGGGTTCGCGGGCGGCTGGTGTTGCTGCCGCAAGACAACGTGAATACCGATGCGATTTACGGCAAGGATTACACTTACCGCGACGACATGACGCGCGAGATGATGGCCAAAGTTGCGATGGAGAACTATGACCCGGAGTTCGCGTCGCGCACGCAGGCCGGAGATGTAATCGTCAGCGGATTCAACTTCGGAACGGGATCGAGCCGAGAGCAGGCTGTGACCTGTCTGAAGGCCAAAGGAATTCGTTTGGTGATTGCGGCCAGCTTCTCGCAGACATATCTGCGCAATGCGTTTAATAATGGATTCCTCTGTGTAGAGGTTCCAGAGTTGGTGAAACGCTTGCGCGAGCAGTTCACCAATGAGACCGCCGGCAAGCAGAAGACGATCATTCCCGGCGATGAGATTGATATCGATTTCACTTCCGGCGTGATCCACTGGCGCGGCGAGAATTTCAGTTTTCCTGCCTTGGGCAGCGTTCCGCAGTCTCTGGTGATTGCTGAGGGGGTAGAGAATCTAGTCGCGAAGCGATTGGGATTGGCGTAAAGAATCTAGCCACAGAGGGCACAGGAGACACAGAGGAAATTGGGCTTTGGTCGCTCTTATCGTTCGTACGGAAAGCAAGGTTCAGAAGAGAATGACGCCTCTCGTCACTTTCGTTTTCCTTTGTGGTAAATAGGGTTTGTCACTTCTGCGTCCTCCGCTTCCTCCGTGGTTAGAACTTTTTATAGGAGCTCATGATGGCGAAATACACTGTAGTCTCGATGCCCGGGGATGGCATCGGGAATCAGGTTCTGCCTCAGGCGATTCGTGTCCTCAAGGAAGTCGGCTTCGACGCTGAGTACATTCACGCCGATATCGGCTGGGACTGCTGGTGTGATCAGGGCAATGCGCTGCCCGATCGCACGATTGATCTGTTGAGCAAGCACAAGCTCGGCCTGTTCGGCGCCATCACCTCCAAGCCGAATAAAGAAGCCCAGGCTGAACTGAAGCCTGAGCTGCGCGGCAAGGGATACGTGTACTACAGCCCGATCGTGACCATGCGGCAGAAGTTCAATCTCGACATTTGCATGCGTCCGTGTATCGGTTTCACCGGCAACCCGTTGAACTACATTCGCAAGCGCACCGACGGCGGCTTCGACGAGCCGAAAATCGACACGACGGTGTTCCGACAGGGCACGGAAGGTATGTACGCCGGAGTCGAATGGACTAACCCGCCGGAGAATGTGCGCTCGGCGCTGAATACACATCCCAAGTTCAAGAATTTTGCGGGCGTTCCCGGGCCGGAGCTTGCGGTCAGTCTCCGCATCATCACGAAGAATGCTGCGCACCGCATCGCGACGGCGGCATTCGAATATGCCAAGCGGCGCGGGTTCAAGGGCGTGACCATCTGCGAGAAGCCGAACGTGGTGCGCGAAACTTCCGGGATGATGGAAGAGACGGCGAAAGAAGTCGCCAAGAATTATCCGGGGATCTTTCTGTGGTCTACAAACATTGATGCCCAGCTTATGTGGCTCAACAAGAATCCCGAAGACTACAACGTGATCGTGGCTTCCAATCTCTTCGGCGACATTTTGTCGGATGCTTTCGCCGGACTGGTCGGCGGGCTGGGCTTTGCGGCATCGGGCAACATCGGCGATGAAGTGGCTGTTTTCGAGCCAACCCACGGATCAGCGCCGAAGTATGCCGAGCTGCATCCCCCGATCGTGAATCCGATTGCGATGATTCTTTCGGCGGCGATGATGCTCGATCATGTCGGCGAAAATCAGAAGGCGGACCGCATCCGCAAGGCTATTGCCGAGGTGGTCAAGGAAGGCAAAGTGCGAACCTACGACATGATGCGCATTCCCGGTGGTTCGCGCTCCATCAGCCAAGGCGCTGCTTCGACGGTCGAGATGACGGATGCGATTTTAGAAACGCTGGCGAAAGAAGTGCCGGTGGGAACCATGGCGTAGGCTACAGCAGAAATCAAAGGCCGCGGGCAGGAGTGCCCGTGCCACACGAGTACCGCGGCACACGAAATATGAGCAGTTCGACAGAGACGAAGACGGTTCGCTCGGCGGAGGCGGGACACTGGGGAAAAGATGTCCGCTCCGACCTCCATGTCGCGCTCGAACCGCAGGATCGCGGCGGACTGGAGATTGCTCTGGAGTCCCGCGTTGCCGCTTATTACAGGGATTCCATCCTGGCGCAGACGCGGGAGGTGCTCGAGTCTCTGGGAATAAATCATGCTCGGGTCACAATTCACGATGAAGGCGCGCTGCCGTTCGTCATCTCGGCACGAATCGAGACGGCTGCTAAGCGCGCTGGCCTAGGCGGCGGGCAAAGAGCGTTGCCGGAGCGAGTGCCTCCGCCGCAGCCATCTACCCGTGATCGCCTGCGGCGGTCGCGGCTTTATTTGCCGGGCACTGAACCGAAGTACTTCATCAACGCCGGGCTGCATGGGCCCGATGCCATCATTCTGGATCTTGAGGATTCGGTTCATCACGCGGAGAAAGATGCGGCACGAATCCTGGTTCGGAATACTCTGCGCGCAGTTGACTTCGGCGCTTGCGAGCGGATGGTCCGCATCAACCAACTGCCGCTGGGCCTGGAAGACCTGGCAGAAATCATTCCGGAAGCGCCCGATCTGATTCTCATCCCCAAGACCGAGAACTGGCAGCAAGTCTCCGAAGTAGATCGCGTGATTGCCGAGTTGAAGGCGCGGCACGAAATCGGGCGCCCGATTTGGCTGATGCCAATCCTAGAGTCTGCGCTTGGAATTGAGAATGCGCCGGCCATCGCTGCGGCTAGCGAGAACGTCGCAGCAGTCACCATTGGGCTGGAAGATTACACGGCAGACCTCGGGGTGGTAAAAACCGCAGAGGGCGGCGAGTCGCTCTATGCGCGCTCCCGGCTGGTAAATGCGGCGAGAGCTGCGGGAGTCCAAGCCAGTGATTCCGTCTTTGGGGATGTCGGCGACATGGACGGCCTGAGGCGTTGGGGTGAGACTTCTCGCACTATTGGATTTGAAGGCATGGGATGTATTCATCCGGGGCAGATTCGCGTGATTCACGAAGCCTTCGCACCGTCTTCAGCGGAGATTGAAAAGGCGTTAAAGATCGTGGCTGCTTTTGAAGAGGCGCAGCAGCGCGGCTTGGCGGTGGTGAGTTTAGGATCGAAGATGATCGATCCGCCGGTTGTACAGCGCGCGCTGAGATTAGTGGCGCGAGCCAAAGCGATGGGCAAAACGTAGAGCATCTGGACTGGCTGCGAAACGCAAGGTCCCTCGACTTCGCTGGGGATGACAGATTTTAGTTCGGGATGGCAGAGTCAACTCGGGATAATAGATTCAGCTCGGGATCAGAGATTTATTTTGGTTGAACAGAACTCCTGTCACAAGAACTTCGCATCGCAAGTAGGTCTATGAGCGCAGGAACAACGGAGCGCGTCGAACTCGCACAGAACGCTGCCGGACGCATGGTCCCGACCATGGTCAATAACAAACCGCAGATTCCCTATATTGGAGTCGGTAAGTATCAACCCAGGGGACGCAAGGCTGCGCCGCCGGTGCGCTCGAATAAGGATTATCCGGACAGCGGCGACAAGCGCGTCGGGAACCTGGAAACGGCTCTGCGAAAGTGCGGAGTGCGCGATGGCATGGTGATCTCGAACCATCACCACCTGCGCGATGGAGACAAAGTGGCACTCATCGCACTGGAAGCGGCCGCAAAGCTTGGAGCCAAGGAGCTCACTTGGTTTCCCAGCGCGTCTTTTCCATCCCAAAAGAGTGCAATCGAATTGATGCAGGCGGGCGTAATTCATCACATCGAAGGCAGCATGAACGGCCCGCTCGGCGATTACTGCACGCAGGGAAATATGCGCGGCATGGGCGTCCTGCGTTCGCATGGCGGACGCTGGCAGGCGATTCAGGATGGTGAAGTGCACGTCGACATTGCCGTTATTGCCGCGCCCACCGCCGATCCCTTCGGCAACGCAGATGGCTCCCATGGAAAGTCAGCCTGCGGTTCGCTAGGATTTGCTTTGGCTGACGCCATGTATGCCGACCACGTCATTGTGGTGACGGATAATCTTGTTCCCTTCCCCTGCATTCCCTGGCAGATCCAGGGAAACAATGTCGACTACGTGGTCGAAGTCGATTCCATTGGAGATCCCGCGAAGATCGTCTCCGGTACAACGCAGATTACGCGCTCGCCCGACCGGCTGCGCATTGCGGAGTTCGTAGCGCGCTTTCTTCGGGAGTCCGGAATCATGCGCAGCGGATTTTCCTTTCAGGCTGGAGCGGGAGGAATTGCGCTGGCGTTCGTGGACTACCTGCGGCAGATGATGAAGGAAGACGGCGTGAAGGCCCGCTTCGTGCGCGGTGGATCGACGCGCTATCTGGTCGAGATGCTGCAGGAAGGACTGACAGATTACATACTGGACGGCCAGACGTTCGATCTTGACGCGGTGAAATCGATTGCCAACGATCCGCGGCATGTCGCGACCTCTCCCTTCACCTCCTACAACTTTCATGGCAAGGGGAACTTCGCTTCGATAGTGGACGCCGTGGTGCTGGGCGCCACGGAAGTGGATGTGAACTTCAACGCGAATGTGGTCACCCATTCCGACGGGCGACTGTTGCACGGTATCGGAGGTTGGCAGAATTGTCTGTTCGCCGGGTGCACGATTCTTGCCGTGCCCTCGTTCCGTGACCGCATCCCTGTCATTGTCGACGAGGTCACCACGCTGACTGGTCCCGGCGAATTAATCGATGTGATTGTCACCGAACGTGGGATTGCGATCAATCCGCGGCGGCACGATCTGCAGGATGCGGTGAAGGCCTCTTCTTTGCCGATTCGGCCGATTCAAGACATCAAGGCCGAAGTCGAACGAATCTGCGGAGGCAAGCCGTCGCGCCCCAAGCTCGGAGACCGCCCAGTAGCCGTGCTGAAGTGGGTTGACGGCACACTGCTGGATACGGTTTGGCAGGTGGACCGATCTTGATATTCGAGCTTTAATTCTTGCTACTGTTGTTTGCTCAGCACGCCGCCAATTTCTGTGCCGCTGTCACTCTGCAGCACATATGCGTCATTGCCGGAGACGAGATAGAGAACTAAATCGACGTTGTTGGTCAGACCATTAATTGTGCCAGTGACGCGGCCATTGCTCGAGACCGAGTAGCTGCCGCCAAGAAATCCAGGAACGTTAGTTGAGCCAGAGGCATTCACGAATTCATTCAACGTGAGATGGCCCACACCATCCCATTGCAGCGTAGCTACGCGATCCAGCGTCTCCGGCGTGACATCAAAACCTGTCATGACCAGCGCGTATTGTCCGATCATGCTCGAGGTGGAAAACGAACTTGCCGTTTGCTTGTCGACAGTTCCTTCCGCCTCGGTGAGGGCGTCGGTCGTGATGAAGAACGCGCGAGACGAGTTCACCAGCCAGTAAATGCGCTGTGAACTGCCTGTGGAAGTGTTTGTTGTCACAGTGGCGCGACCGTTTGCTGCCACACTGTAGGTTCCCATAAAACTGATATTGCTCGCGGGAGTCGCGTCCCGCTGATTATCGAAAGCGCCAGCACTTAGATTACCGTTCCCATCGGCGGTATAGCGTCCGACAAGCTGGAATCCGTTAAAGAAATTCGCTGTGTCTCCATGCGCGCCAAAAGCGTAGCTGCCGGAGATTGAGGCATTGGAGAACGGGCCTCCCGTCTGCAACTCCGCATGACCCAGGCCGATATCTCCACTTACCGTCGACATGAAGCGCAGATTATTGGCGTCCACAACGTAGTAGTTAAAGCTTGAGGTCAGACCGTTGCTGTCGGTGACGCTGCCCGTGCCGCGGCCTGTCGCCGGATCGGGCGCATTCAACAAGCCGCCCGTGAGGGTGAGCGAACTGACAGTCCCGCTCTGGTTCACATCTTCACCGCCGCTGATAGCACCACTGACGACGGTCATGGCTCCGACGCTGCTGATTGAAGCCAAGGAGGCATTCACGTCATGTTTCCGAAAGGCGAATGTGCCCTGCGGAACCGAAGCAAATGCGCTGGTAGTCTGTTTCTCGGCAACTCCCGCGCCCACGAGATTGAAATCGCTCTCCACCATATAAACCTTGGACGAGCTCGCCAGGGTTAGTGCGAAGGTGATGCTTCCGGTCGGAAAAGCGAGGGTCAGGGTCTCGGTGCCATCATTGCTGACGGAATAGCTTCCGGTCACAGGGGTGGAGATCGCGGTGCCTTCGGAGAAGTCGTCCGTGCCGCTACCGATCCCGCCAGTACCGTTTGCGGTGAACACACCGCTGCGCACGTAGAGCAGATTCGGACTTGCGCCCAGATCGAGGCCTGAAAACTGGTACGTGTATTGTCCATTCAGGCTGGCATTCGAGAAATTCCCGTTAGGCGATGGCCCGGCCGGACTACTGCCGGAACCGCACGCCACACAAAAAAGCAGTAAAGACAGACCAAGCGCGAGAGACAGCGTTTTCATGGCGGTGTTGCGGCACTAGCTTAAGCTGCAAGACTCCTTTGCATTTTGAATGAGTGCTGCTGGCGTTACTTTCTTGTAACACGGATGGTTGAGGAAAGTTGCTGCAAAACGAATCTGCACGTCTGTTTACATAATTTTTACATTTGCAGCGGTTCTCAGTTCTCAGTTCTCAGTTGTCAGTCTCGGTTCTCAGCTCTTAGTTCCCGATTCTGGGAAGGAATTATCCAGAGCCGGCCCGACTGAGAACTGAGAACCGGGAACCCAGAACTAGTTCTTCGTGGTGCGCAAGACTTCCCGCACTTTGCGTGACAATACTTGCAGGGTGAACGGCTTTTGCAGGAAGGCAGTGCCCGGTTCAAAAACTCCCTGGTGCACGATTGCGTCTTCGGTATAGCCGGAGAGAAACAGAATCTTCGTCTGAGGATGCGATGCGCCGAGCTGCTGCGCAAGTTCCCGGCCGCTCATACCCGGCATCACAACATCAGTGATAAGCATGTCGAGGGTTCCGTCGTGCGTGCGCGCGAGTTGCATTGCCGCTTCGCCATTGTCGGCTTCGAGCACGGTGTAGCCCTTGGATTCGAGGGTTTCACGCACGAGCTGTCGGACGGACTCCTCGTCCTCCACCAAAAGGACGGTTTCGGAACCTCGGACTTCGGCCTGTTGGCATCGGACCTGGCCTGAGGGCTCGGCCATTTCCTCAACTCGAGGTAAGTAGATGCGGAAGGTCGTGCCTTGTCCCATTTCGCTCTGTGCGAAAACGTAGCCGCCGCTTTGCTTGATGATGCCATACACGGTGGAAAGTCCGAGGCCGGTGCCTTTACCTTTTTCCTTGGTGGTGAAGAAGGGCTCGAAGATGCGGGCTTGGGTTTCCTTGTCCATGCCCTGTCCGTTGTCGGTGACGGAGAACATCACGTAGGGCCCGGGATTGATATAGCTGTGCTCACGGCGAAGGTCGTCGTCGAGCCGCGTATTCGCGGTGCTGATGGCAATCTTGCCGCCCTGTGGCATCGCGTCTTTGGAGTTCACTACCAGGTTCATGATGACTTGCTCGATCTGGCCAGCATCGGCGCGAGTGCGTCCCAGTTCCGGCGACAACTTGGTGACCAGTTCGATGTCTTCGCCAATGAGAGGACGCAGAAGGCGTTCCATGTCGCTCACAATGGAGTTGATGTCGACTACCTTCAGTTCGAGCAATTGCTTACGGCTAAAGGCCAACAACTGACGTGTCAGCGTGGTCGCACGATCGGCGGCCTGCTGAATGGCTTCGATCTTGGGAAATAGAGAACTGCCGCGCTCGATATGCTCCAGTATTACCTCGGTGTAGCCGCTGATCACCATCAAGAGATTATTGAAATCGTGGGCGACGCCTCCGGCCAGCCTGCCCACGGCCTCCATTTTTTGCGCTTGCCGGAATTGATCTTCCAGCACGCGGCGCTCGGTTACGTCATCGGCAATGATCTCGAGCACCTGCTCGCCTTCATCGGAACTACTTACTGCGCGGCCGCTCAAGCGTACCGTGATCGCATTCCCGTCCTTGCGTCTCCAGCGGACTTCGACATTATCCAGGCGCGTGCCGCGCTGGAATTCCTGCATGAGATGAGTCTGTTCGGCGGGGTCGACAAAGATGTCTGACTGAGGATCGAGAGCCAGCACTTCTTCGGCAGACTCGTAACCGAGCATCGCTATCAGCGCCGGATTTACATCCAGGAACTTGCCTGCCAGGCTGGAACAATAAATTCCATAGACGGCGCTCTGGATCAACGAACGATAGCGCGCCTCGGATCGTCGAAGTGCTTCTTCGTGGCGCTTGTGCTCGATCGCGCTGGCCAACTGCTGCGAAACGAAAGTGAGGATCTCCTTATCTTCTTCCCGGAACCGCAGCTTGTCGGTGTAGCTCTGGACCACCAATACGCCAAATGTATTGCCGCCGGCCTTGAGCGGAACTCCCAGCCAGTCGAGCGACGGGGCACCAATCAATTCCACTTCGCCTTGGGCGACCAGTTCATCAAACAGCTCGGTGTTACACAATAAAGGTTCACCAGTGCGGAGAACATATTCCGTCAATCCGCGACCGAGCCGCTTGGGTGCAGGTGTGGGATCTTCTTCGTCCACAAAATAGGGAAAACTGAGCAACTGCGTAACCGGATCGTAGAGTGCGATGTAGAGATTGCGAGCGTACATCAGCTCGCCAACGATGTTGTGGAGCGCAGCATAGAAATTCTGCAGGTCGACTGCGGAACTGGTCTTTTCGGCGATACGATAGAGCGCGGAATTAAGCGACTCTGCCCGTTTTTGTTCGGTAAGGTCGCGGTATAAAGCGTAAATTCCGACCCTCTTTCCACCGGCCATCACGGGCGCGCCGGAAATGAAAACATCGACCAGGCTGCCGTCCTTATGCTGGCGCTTGGTCTCAAGCGCGATCTTCTCCCCCCGGGAGAGCATTTCGACGATCCAGCGTGTCTCGGAGGTGCGGTCGGGAGGCACGATCAGCTCATCGATGCGACGTCCGACCGCTTCCTTGGAGGTATAGCCGAACAGGCGCGTAAACTCGCTGTTAATTCGCTGAACCGTGAAGTCGCCCAGGACGCTGAGAGCCTCCGGAGTGCATTCCAACAATTCCTCGAGATAAGCCTTCTGCACCTCGAGGCTCTCGGGATCAAAGTCGGGAGTTACCTCGGCCTCTACGGGGTGAGCCGCGACGCGGGAATGGAGGGTAGCACCGCGCTCAAGAGCTTCGCTGAGAAGTCTGGCACGCAGAAGTTCGGCGGGTTTTGCAGCCTGGGTGAAGTTGTCACCCATTGCCCCTCCCCGAAATGCACTCGGATCGCAAAATAGAATGGTAGGTCTCTCGAGCGATGACTCGAAAGTTACCGAGGTAATTCGGAATTCGGTTGGTTGCCGGTTTCGCGGCGCGATCAGGCGCCGTTTTTGTACGAGATCAAACGAACTGCCGCATCCCTACAGCATGTTCCCTGGTCATATCCAGCCATTTGGGAATGCTTTACAGAAAGCACCCGATGGAAGATGACGCAGGCAGACCCGTAAGCTGCGGAAGAGCTGCGAGGAGATGGAGATGCTTTGGATTTTTTTCGTCGCTTCACTGGTTCTCTGGCTAGTAGGTTTCGGCTTCAGCGTTGCTGGAGGCTTCATCCATTTATTACTCGTGGCCGCATTCGTATTACTTCTGATTAGCATCTTGAACGGACGCCGCAGGGCGGCTTGACGAGAAATATGAAAGAGATTCGCCAATTTATTCTTACCAGTGCTCTGCTTCTAAGTGTGGCCGGAATAGGATTCGCACAGGCCGACACGCAGACCACGACGACAACCACGACCTCCACTCAAAGCGACGCCAAAAGCGACATGAAAGAGGCTGGCCACGCAACCAACCATGCCGCCAAAAAGACCGGCCATGCGGTCAAGAAGACCACAAAGAAAGTGACCCATAAGGCTGCCAAGAAGACTCGCCAGGGCGTGGAGAAGGTTGAAGACAAAACTGCACCGCCGCAGTAGAAGGTCGCACCTAGTCATACCGTCTTACAAAGGAACCCTCCCCATGAAATCAAGATTGTTACCCTTGGTCTTACTTTCTGGCCCTTTTGTTTTCTCTGGCATGCAACCGTACCAGCAATGCCTCATACAAGGACAACGTTCATAAGGCGCTCGAACAGGCCGATTTAGAGGGAGTGAACGTTGACGAGGATCACGACAAGAACACGATCACGCTGATGGGCAAACTGCACTCCGACGACGCCAAGCAGCAGGAGGCACAAGTCGCACAAGCGGCTGCAGGAGGACGAATCATCGTCAAATGAGATCAGTATCGAGCCGGTCGGGAAAGCCGATGCCGGGAACATTGAGTCCAATGTCGACGACGGCATCGAGAAGAATTACAAAGCTGCGGTCATATCCAATGGGCTTGACAAACAGAGTATCCATTTCAGCGCCAAGAATGGCGTTATTACCTTGAAGGGTAAAGTAAAGAACCAGCAACGGCGCCAGCAGGCCGAACAGGTGGCAGCGAGCGTTCCCAACGTAGCGCGGGTGGTGAACGAACTGGACATCAGCCGATAGGAACTCTTGAGTTCATCAGCGAACCGGGGCCACACGAGTGGCCCTTTTTTTCACGAGAACAGATCCAGCTTTGGCTTGCCAACGCGCTCCGAGCGGGCCAACCTCTATTAACATCCTGCATCCAACGCATTGCATTGCTACACCTGCCGCGCTGCAGACTGGCCCTCATTCTCTTTGGCAGCTGCGGTAGACAGAATCTGGGTCGCACTCTTCCAAACACAGCAATGCGCGCCACGAAAATCTTCCATGGAGGAACCACATGAAACGAATACTTTCATTCACCTTGCCTTTGGTCCTGGCCCTCGCGCTGGGAGCAATGGCTCAGGATACAAATACCAGCAGCAGTAACCGTGCAGCTACCCCCTCCACCAGCAGCTCTTCGGCGCAGACCAGTCCGAGCGCAAACCCCACCACGCCACAGACCAGCACCTCTCCAGATGTCAACACTTCCAGCTCCAGCGCCAACACCTCGAACAATAGTGCGAACGCCGCCGAGCAGTCGATGGAGGGCTGCATTGTCCAGCAGCAAACTGCCTTTTATCTGCAGCCGGAGACTGGATCTCCTATGAGGCTGAACAGCACTGAGGATCTCAGCAAGCACGTGGGACACAATGTGCGTGTACAGGGAAATGAAAACACCAGCAGCGCAAAAGACAACGCCGCAGGCAGCTCGGCAAGCAATTCTGCGACATCTACCAAACCCAGCAAGTCTGCAAGCGACATGGAGGCGACCGGCGGCGGAAAGGAGATTCAAGTCACGCGATTGACATGATCTCCACTACTTGCCCCGCGAACATTCAGAACAGGATCAACCAGAGTGGGAATGGAGTTACGCCGCAAAAATAAGCCGTTATCCGCGTCGGCTATCGGTCGTCGGCTTTTATGGGCTGACGACAGATGCTGGCATTTTTTGACCGGAACCCGGTTTTTCCCCACGCTGTCTTTCGGTTGCAGAAACGTGCTCATGCGACAGCCCTCCTGGATCATTTCAAATGGTCATGTCATCTAAGATAGTCCATGAGGTGGCTCGATCAAATGCTTGGACGAAAAAGGAATTCAGCCCTTGGGGTCGGCGAGTCTGCCCCGGATTTCACCTTGCCCGCATTCGACGGCTCGCAATTCAATCTGCGTGACGCGCTATCCCGCGGCCCGGTATTGCTGGCATTCTTCAAGATTTCTTGTCCCGTGTGCCAGTACGCATTCCCGTTCCTCGAGCGGATCTACAATGCTTACGGCAACAAAAATGTGAGCATTGTGGGTGTCTCGCAGAATGACAAGAAAGACACCGCCAAATTCCTGAAGGAATACGGGATCACGCTCCCCATCTTGCTCGACGATACCAACACGTATCGGGTCTCGAACGCTTACGGGTTGACCAATGTTCCCACTCTGTTTTGGATTGCGCCGGATGGAGAGATAGAAATCTCCAGCGTGGGATGGATGCGCAAGGAGATCGAGGACATCAACCGCAAGGCTGCTGAAGTGACTGGGGACGGCACGAAACCTGTGTTTCTGTCCGGCGAGCAGGTCGCCGATTTCCGCGCCGGTTGAAGCTCGAAAAATTAGCCTGCGGTTCGCGGGCAAGACCAAAACGTACGGTGACTCGAACAAACCGCGCCGGATTGTTTCAAGCAGCGCGGCTACAACTCCTGCGGTGGAGCGTAAATGATTCTCCCGCGCTCTTCATAGCAGCTCCGCTCTCCTGAGTATTTTGCGAGTCAGGCCAGTTAATGGCAGCGCTGTTAGGCGTCTGCTCTCCACCCAGCGTCCTTTTGCTTCTGATTTAGCGGCACCTCTAACCACGTGAATTACGAAGTCGGTAGTGGTAATCGAATGACGCAGCGTGAGCCAGTCTTCTTTTCTGTAATTCCGGCCCCTGCCATTCCCTCCTCTGTCATTCCGGCCCCCCAGCTGCGGCAGCTCCCACATGCCCGGCATCTGCGAAGCATCTTTCGGACGCCGCACCAGGAATACGGAATCATCGCGAGAATCGAAGACGTAGCAAATTTCTTTCTTGTGACGCCGCTCCCGCTGCGGATTCTCCAGTTCACCGCGAGTGACACATAGATCGCGCATCGGACAGGGGAGGCACAGCGGCCGGCGCGGCACACACACCGTTGCGCCCAGTTCCATGATTGCCTGATTGAAGTCACCTGGCCGTTCGCGGCCGATCAGCTGCGCCGCCATCGCCCACAATCCTTCACCATCGACATTTCTTCCCGACATTCGCTGTAACACGCGTTTCACATTGCCATCTACCACAGCGACGGGTTCGCCGAACGCGATACTCGCGATAGCATTCGCCGTATAGCGTCCGATGCCCGGGAGTTCCCGCAGTTCGGTAGCATTGGCTGGAAACTTCCCGGCTTTCTCTTTCACAATTTTCTTCGCGGCAGCGTACAGCATGCGCGCGCGCCGGTAATATCCCAGGCCGCTCCAGATGGCGAGTACCGAGGATTCACGTGCACTTGCCAACTTCCTGATGTTCGGAAATCGCTTCAAAAATCTGCGGTAATGCTCGACAACCGCCGCCACACGAGTTTGCTGCAGCATGACTTCCGAGATCCACACGCGATAGGGATCACGAACGCGACGCCATGGCAAGTCGCGCTGATGGCGGTCGTACCAGTCGAGCAGGCGCTCGCGAAAACGGGCAGCCGATGATTCCAGCCAGGTTTGTTCCGGAAGGGGCATTCTGAAACTGGAAGATTGTATCAATCGCGGAGCGTTCTCAGAAGACCTCGGTTCTCGGGGTCAAGTCTCAGTTCTCAGCTCTCAGATTCCGGGCCCAAGGGTTCTATTACTAGTACCAATGAAGGCTTCTCACACCCGCCACATCTGAGGGGTTGAGGATCAAGAACGCAGAAATGTTAACCCAGAACCGAGAACTGGGGTCACGCCGAGGTGTTTTGGTGGATGCCTCGCCTTGCCCGTCGCGCGGGAGCAAGCGATAATGAGTGAGCCTGGCATCCGCAAATACCAACTTGCAGGATTTTGCGCCACGAAAGAAGGATTTCCATGAACGACTTCAACCGCAAGGTGGAAGAGGCTTCTGCGCGCGTGAACAAATCGGTTTCCGACGCTGCCGAACGGCTGGAGAAGGAGACGGCGGAATTCGTCCATTACCTGAACAACGAAGTAGTGCCGGCGGTCCGTCAGCACTCGACCAAGGCCCTGCGGATTGCTTCGGAGAAGCTATCGCGACTGGCCGACTACATGGAGGAACACCAACGCAAGCGCAACTAGTCCCAATGAAAGAATTGCGCGGCGAAAGTTTGTTCAGCCCGCAGAATGTTTCCTCAAGACTTCTCTGGCTGAGCCGCGAAGCGGCGATAGATTGCAGCCCACGGCGCAAGCCGTGGGTAGAGCGTCGTAAGAAGTCGAGCCCCAGCGGGGCGAAAGAATCGCTCGCCGAGAGTCTGTGCAGCCCGCGGAATGTTTCCCCCAAAATTGTCTGGATTGTGTGCCTGGCCGCTATAGCCGCTGTTTTGAGCGGTTGCGGCCATCCTAAAACGGCTAAGGTCAATGTGCCGCCTCCGCCTCCAATCGCGGAGTTGAAAGACAATCCTCAACCTGCCGCGGGCACGCAACAAGAACAGACCCGAACTGCAGAGGACGAAAACACCGCTGACATTACCGTCCCTGCCGACGCCCAGCCGATCCTCACCGAAACCGGGCTGGCAAGCTGGTACGGGGCGCCCTACCACAATCGCCGTGGATCGAATGGCGAAGTTTACAACATGCACGCCATGACGGCGGCGCACCGCACGCTCCCGCTTGGCTCGGTCGTGCGCGTCAAGAACGTCAAGACCAAGCATTCCGCGATCGTGCGGATTACCGACCGCGGTCCCTTTGTCGAAGGACGCATTCTGGATCTCTCGCTCGCCGCAGCCAAGAAAGTGGACGTGTGGGGGCCGGGCGTCGCAACCGTGAAAATGGAAGTGCTCAGCACGCCGGTGCCCCTCGACAAAGGCGGACGTTGGGCGGTCCAGATCGGCGCCTTCGACGAGGAAGATGCCGCCAGCGATGTCGCCGATCACCTGGCACGGCGTTATCACACCGCGAAAGTGCTGCGCTTCAGCAGTCCAGTGGGCGACTGGTGGGTGCGTGTCCGGGTGAAGGATGATGACCGTAGGCGCGCCGAGGAAGTAGCGCGCGAGGCGCATACGAGCGAAGGCACGATCTTCCTGGTTAGACTGGACTAGAGGCTGGGTGGCGTTTCGCGCCTTCTCTAAGTCCCGCAAAATCATCGGCTCATGTCTGTTCCCCTTGTTCCCTTTTGGCCAGTGACTTCCGTGCTTTGACGCTGGCCCTTATTCCCGAAAAGATAGAAGCGCCGGGGAGGGCACAAATGCGCCGTCTGTTGGGTACGGGTGTTTTCTGCATCCTGATCGCTTCGACCGTGGTTTACTCCCAGGCGCCGCACATCGCGCCCAACCTCGGCACGGATGCGCCTCGGCTGTTTGAAAAAGGGGTAGCCGCTCTGAGCGGTGTGGGCCCGAGCCGGGACGAGCAACAGGCCCTAACCTGCTTTCAGCGTGCGGCCGAGTTGGGCTACGCTCCTGCCCAGACGGTGCTCGGATATTTCTACGAAACTGGCACCATCGCGACCTCGGATCCCGGACAAGCCCTGGATTGGTATAAGAAGGCAGGCAAGCAGAATGACCGCTTAGGAAATTGGCTGGCCGGCCGGCTGTACTTGAAGGGTGGCACCGTCACTCGCGATCTAAGCGCTGCCGAGCCCTGGCTGCAAAAATCCGCTGCCGTCGGCGACCCCTATGGTCAGTATCTGTTCGGCACCGTGAAGCTGGAACGCAGCGAATACTCGAATGCTGCGGACCTGTTTCGCAAAGCCGCCAAGCAAGGCCTTCCCCAGGCACAGCAACAATTCGGCGAACTGCTGATGCGAGGACAAGGCGTACCAACCAATAAATTCGATGCCTACGTGTGGCTGCTGGTCAGCTTCGATGCCGGCAATCTGAGCGTCACTGGCGACTTGCAAATCCTGCAAAGCGAGTTGGGCGTCACGCAAACCGACGAAGCGAAGATCAAAGCCCAGGACCTGGAACAGACCGTAACCCGCGCCGTGGTAGCTCGTGGATGCACTGGCTGGCCGGGCGAGTTCGATGCCATACCCGCGCCGCCTCCACCCGACATTCAGACTTTCTGCCACTAATCGCTGGACACGTCACTTCACACCACAAAGGTCACGAAGGCACACGAAGAAAACCCCTCACTCAAGCCCTTGGTGAGACTTTCGTTTCCTTAGTACTTCACTGGTTTCCTATCCGCCACTCTTGAAACTGAGCAACACACGAAACCGTTGGCCGTGCAATCCGTTGACCGCGCAAGTATAGTGTAGTGCGCCTCCCAGGCAAACTGTAATCTAGATTGTCCGCATCGCTAACCCATTACGGAGTGTCATGATTGATTGTCTTTTCTGCCGCGTGATCCGCGGCGAGATTCCTTCCAAGAAGATTCACGAAGACGAACACACCTACGCATTCGAAGACATTAATCCGCAGGGCCCCACCCATGTGCTGGTGGTTCCGAAAAAGCACATCCGGGGCTTAAGGGAAGCGCTGCCGGAGGATGCCGAGGCGATTGGACGCTGTCATCTGGCAGCAGCACAGATTGCGCGGGAACGCGGCATTGAAGACGGCTATCGAACCGTGCTCAACGTCGGACCACGCGCCGGGCAGTCGGTGTTCCATCTGCACGTGCACTTGATCGGAGGACGCACACTACATTGGCCGCCGGGGTAGCGGAGCAGAACGCCACTGCGCTACGGCAATAGTAAACGCAAGAACCCAGCCTAGCTGGCGGTTTCCTCTTCCGGGGCGCCGTGACGGCGCAGCAGTTGCGGCAGGTTCTGCGAAAACGCCGAGCGCGGCAGGACCATGTCACATCCCACCTCATGCGCCTTCTGCTTCAGATCTCCCTGCACATGCGAGAGAAAGCCAATAATCGAGGTCCCCTTCTTCAGCTTGGTCTTCAGCTTGGGGATGAGCGTGAGCGGCTTGGCATTGGCATTGTTGAGGTCGAAGATGATCAAGGACGGCTTCTCTTCCCCGTTCTGCTTCAGCTTATCGAGAAGGTCTTTCTCTGCCTTAACGAACTCGACTTTAACGTTGAGCTTGCGCGCGGTTTCCTGAATCTTAGCCTGGAAAAAAAGATCGTCGACGAAGACAAAGATGCGGGAGTTGGCGTCATCGCGTTGCGGCAGCGGTTCGGGATCAACCGGAGCAAAGGAAGGAGCGAAGCCGGGACGGCCGCGCCCGCGGTTCTGTCCTCCGCCGCCCATATTGGAGCGGTAGCTGTGATCCATGGGAGCGGTGTAAATGCCGCTATGCTGCTGGCCGCGAGCTGAGTGTCCGCCGCGGCTGGGCGGACGACGACCGCGCCGCCGCCTGTTTCTCCCTCCACCACCGCCGGAGGGACGTCCGGGTCCTACGTTCATAGTGTTCTCGTTTTGTAGTTCTGCATTCCGTCCGCTTGAATGGACTGGATTCTGGTGTCCTATCTTTCGCTTTCTGGGTGGTACCCCACGCGCACATACCAGCTACGTGCGTAGAAACCCAATGCGGCTGGAAGTCACGTGAATGATCTTTGTCCGTTTGGCGCCTGGAGCCTATGGGCGCGGAGGGCCAGCTAAGGGAGCGTGGCCGCTGAGAACAATTTGATGGTACCCCTCACGGTTGATTTCGCGCAAGTGTAAAGTCACTGTAATTTTGCACAGGACCAGACTGCATACCAGTGTTCCGTCGTCGGTCCGCTCGGTCGTCTGACATCTGGCTTCGATCAGCTCCGGCCGACTTCCCTGGCCCACTGCATGCCTTGCCAATGGGCGTCGGCGATCTCGTGTGTGGTCAGGCGGAAATGGGTGGCGAGTTCGGAGACACCCTGCCACTCCCCGGATTCCTGCGCCAGCATCAGGCGGTAGATGTCGCGCAAGGGACTGGGGCGGCTGAGCAAAGCGTCCTTGATTTGCGGTTCGAGGGGAACTTTCTCCAGCACATCTTCCATCCGGCTGTTCAAGATCACGTCCATCATTGACATCAGTCCGAGGAGAAACAGGTCGGAGCCGCCGTGCGGCAGCTTGGGCCCCAGCAACTCGCAAAAGCGGGCGCGCGCAAGGGCGGAGAAAAGCACTTCGCTGCAGGCATATTGGCCAGCCCCCAGCGTCGCAACCAGTCGAACCCAGCGGCGGATCTCACGTTCTCCCAGCAGGCCCAGAGCGTGGCGCACGGAATGGATCTCATGGGTGAATCCGAAAGCGGCAGAGTTCAAGTAGCGTAGCAGGCGATAGCAGATGGAAACTTCGCCCTTAATGAGATCTTCAATCTTGCGCAGATTCAGTTCGGGTTGGGAAACCACCTGCAGCATCAATACATAGTTAAGACGATTCGCCGGGATGTCATGCGTGGTGAGCACTTCGGGCTCGCGGAAGAAAAACCCCTGGAAGTAGGCGAAACCCATTTCGCGAGTCCATTGAAACTGCTCGCGGGTTTCCACCTTTTCCGCCACCATGCGATGACGCGGCCCCAGACGCTTCACCAGGTCGGCGCATTGTTCACGGGTTGTACCCAGCAGGTCGACCTTGATGAGGTCAGCCATGTCGACGAGGGCTTCGCGAGGATCGTTGCCCACAAAGTCATCGAGGGCGATGAGGTAACCTGCCTCACGCAGATTCTTGCAGGCGGCGAGTATCGTGGAGTCGAGTTCCACGGTTTCGAGGATCTCGAGCACCGTCTGCTTGGCCGGGAGCAGGGTAACGTAGTCGTTCAGCAGCAGGTCGCGATGGCAGTTGATAAAAGCATAGCGGCCGTGGCAGAGCACGTCGAGCCCGAGCAGGAGCGAACTGTCGAGGGTGCTGCGAGCGGCAGCGTCGGGGTCGGAATGGCGAAAGCAGTTTTGCACTCCGTCGCGAAACAGCAGTTCGTAGCCGAAAACCTTTTCTTCGGCAGTCAAGATCGGCTGGCGGGCCACGAAACGGACTCCGGGCGGGGGAGAGGTTGCAGGTTGGCTGCTGAGGGCAGACTGCGGCGCAGAAGAAGCCATAGTCTAATCATCGGCCCTGCGAGTCAAGTCTTTAGGACTCCCCGGTAGTGTCCTAATTTAGGACAGTACCAACATTCGGAAACCCGCTTCAACTCGGTGGGAAAGCAGCTCTTTGTACTATTTCACCGGTTTCCGGCATGGACAGGATCGCTGGCCTTCGTCTCAACCAGAGCTTTCAAAGCCGCTACGTTCCTTCGATCATCGCCCGGCTCGTCGATCGGCGTTTCGGCGATAAATGCTGCGTGCGCCAGCCGTGGATCATTCAATAGTCTGCGAAACGGCTCCGCCGCGATGGTTCCCTGTCCGATGTGTTGATGCCGGTCGAGCTTCGAGCCACGCGCCGCCTTGGCGTCGTTGCAGTGCCAGACGCGAACGTTCTTCAGACCAACCGTTCTGTCCAAATGCGCTAGTGTATCGAGCAGCCCAACGTCGCTGACAATGTCGTATCCCGCCACATGGGTGTGACAGGTATCGATGCAGGCAGCGGCGGGCACTAATCCAATCAATCGCTCGAGCACTTCCGCCACTTGCTCGAAGCTCCCTCCCAGCGAGTACTCCGCGCCGGCGGTGTTCTCGATCAGAATGGTCAGACCTCCTTTCACCAAGTCGAGATCGCGAGTAGCGGCGTCAATGGCGGCCGCGGTGCGCATCAGGCCTTCTTCGCGATGGGTGCCGCGAAACGATCCCGGATGCAGGACCAGATATTCAGCGCACAATGCGACTGCGCGCTCCACTTCTCCCCGAAACGCCTCAATCGATTTTTTTAAGAACAGCGGAGTCGTGCTGGCCAGGTTCACCAGGTAATTCGTATGAATCACCAGCGGCTTCAGGTCGTACTTCTCGCGCAAGCGGCTCATTTCCGCGCATTGCGGAGTGCTCAATTCATACGGCGCCCACTGCCGCGGGCTCGAGGAAAAGACCTGAAAAGTATTGCAGCCCAGCCGGTACGCGCGCTCGGCGGCATTCTGCACGCCGCCGGCGCTAGAAGTATGAATGCCGATGCGCCGCGAAGTCCGTTTAGGTGGGCGCTTCGGCGCAGGAAGCTTCAGAAGATCTTGCTCGCGGGCAATTGAACGGGGCACAGGAAAAGTATAAATACCAGGCTGTCAGCTCGGGGGATCCCCACCAGCAATTTGTAGGCGGAATTTGCCGGAAGGCCTACGCGCTTACCAGTTCGCGTTCTTCGCTCGGCTGGTACTCGGTAATGTAACCTGCCACCGCGCTCGCGGCCACGGTCAGCGGAGACGCAAGATACATCTGCCCCGGTCCACTGCGGCCGGGAAAGTTCCGGTTTTGCGCGCTGATGACGATCTGGTCGGGACGCGTCGACACGCCGGGCCCGGCATTGATGCAAGCGCCGCAACTGGGCTCGATCACGCGCGCCCCGGCTTTCTGAAAGATATCCAGATATCCACGGCTGATCGCATAATCTCGCGTCTCCTGCGATCCGAACTGGATATAAAACGTCACCGAATCTGCCACCCGCTTGCCCTGCCGCAAAGCGTCGGCCAGCACGCGAGCGTACATGTCCATGTCTTCGTTCTTGCCCGCGGTGCAGGTTCCACCATACGCGAGCTCCACCGGCACCGGCGTATTGAATTCACGGATGTATTTTCCATTCCCGGGATCGCCAGGGGTAGCCACCATTGGCGTAATCTCGGAAGCATCGAGTTCGATAACGCAAGCATATTGCGCGCCGGGATCGCTGTCGAGTCCCTCGATCATCTTCCCCGTTTCGCCTCGGTTCATGCCCCGCCGCTCCACCAAAAAGTCGACAACTTTCTTGTCGGGAGCGACAATCCCCGTAAACCCGCCAATCTCCGCAGCCATGTTGGTCATGGTGGCGCGCTCATCCACGCTGAGCTCCTCGACCGCTTCCCCGGCATACTCCATAACTTTCGCCAGCGCCTTGCCGCTGCGCACGTAATCGAGAGCCAGGATCTTCAGAATAAAATCCTTGGCGGTCACGTTAGGATGCTTTTTGCCGCGTATCACCACCTTGACCGATTCCGGCACTCGCACTCTTACATCTTTCGTAATCCACGAGTTGAAAACGTCCGTGGTGCCAATTCCGAAAGCGATGCATCCAACGGCGCCAACATGCGGGGTGTGCGAATCGGAGCCGACATTCACCTGCCCGGGCAACGCATAGGATTCCAACATCACCGAATGACAGATTCCCTCAGATCCTTTGCGGTCTTTCAATTCACCGTGCAGCTTGATGCCCTGCGCCTTTGCGAAATCCTCCTGCTTGATCTTCAACTGCGTGGCCAGGTCGAGCAGCCCCATCTTCTTCTTCTCCTCGGAAATCACTTCATCGAGAAAAGTAAGATGATCGCGGAAGAAACGGATGGAAGACGCATCATTAACCGGCACGTCTTTGCCGACGTAGTGTTCGTAAAAGATCGCAGCCATCGGTGTGACGTACTCGTGGCTAAAGCGCAGATCCACCCTTGTAAATCCCGTATCCCCCGGCTTCACGGCCTCGACTCCGACGGTGCCCTCAGGGGTCACCATGTGCCGGGCAAAAATCTTCTCTGCCAGCGTCATGGAACGTTTGGAGCTGGCACCCTCGCTAGATGCCTTGATGGGAGGCAGAAAGACTTTCTTCTGCATCCGAGCCACGTTGAAGGGAAACAGGCCACCGTACTCGATTACCTGCCGTGTAATGTCGTCTTCCCCTGTGGTGAACTCAGCCAGAGCGATCTCTTCGCCGGCCCGAACCTTGTCAATCAAAGAAAAGTTAGTGGAAGTCAGCAGCCCCAGGTTCTGGCAGTTCTGCTTGTAGATTCGTTCGATATTCTCCGCAATCACGAGCTGAATGCCCGCCGACATTTCTGCATAGGGCGACTGCTCGCGGCTCGATCCCTTGCCTCGCCGCTTGCCGCTCACCGAGCAAACGAAACCGCCCTTCTTAACGTCGGAGCGACCGACAGGGAGCACGCCGCCGCACTTCAGACCCAGGTAAGGGATCTCGCCGAGAGTCTGGTCGAAGTAGAAGCAGTAGTGCGCCGGGGTAATCTCGTCGGTAGAAATGTCATCGCGCAGCTTGGGATTGTTCTCGGGATGGGCTGTGTCCCATGGCAGGTCTTCGCCCGCCAGCTGCTTTTTTATCAGCTCAGGATCTTCTGTAAGAAACAGAATTCGTCCCTGCAACCGGACCTTATCCGGACGTTTTTCGATTTTTCGTTCCAGGAGTGAATTGGTCACGTCTGCACTTCTCAGAGAATTTCATCCAGCCGGAAGCCCGTCGCAGGGCCACACACATCTATTCTACCGCGCTACTTGCCTCGCGTTCTCGCGTACTCGACGGGATTCGGCAACTCCTCTAATCCACGCCCCTCGAAAATTGCCGCGATCTCCCGCAGCATTGCCTCGTGTATGAGGCCGTTAGAGGCCAGAGTCTCGCGGCTGCTTATATCAAAGGGCCCACTGCGGAAATCGCCCACAATTCCGCCGGCTTCTTCTACCATCAAAACGCCGGCAGCCGTATCCCACGGATTCAGATTGAATTCCCAGAACCCATCGAAGCGTCCACACGCCACGCAACATAAGTCCAGCGCCGCCGATCCTGCTCGCCGCACCCCATGCGTGCGCAACGTGATCTGGTGATAAAAGAAAATGTTGGGATTCTTATGCCGCTTATGGCTGGGAAAGCCAGTTGCAACCAGGGATTCGGCCAGGTTAGCGGTCTTCGAGACGTGGATTCGTTCCCCGTTCAGGTAAGCGCCAGCTCCCAATTCGGCGGAGAATAACTCGTTGCGCGTAGGATCGTAAATGACTCCGGCAATGCGCTTGCCTTTGTGCTCTATCGCCAGTGATACGCAGAATACCGGGTATCCATGGGCGAAATTGGTGGTTCCATCCAGAGGATCGACGTACCAACGATACTCGCTGCCCTGGTCGTGCAGTCCTCCCTCTTCGCCCAGGATGTCGTGCGACGGCCAGCGCGCCCGTATGCGCTGCAGGATGAGCGCCTCCGATTGCCGGTCTGCAACGGTAACCAGATCAACATCGCCCTTGTACTCGATTTTGACGTGCTGGTGGAAAAAGTCCATCAGCAACGCGCCCGCTTCGCGAGCTATTTCGGTCATTGCGGGAACAAGCTCAGTGGAATTCTCTATCATTTGGCAAAGCGTGCGTAGGAAACAGATTCCCGGTCATTACCGAGAATGGGGGATTCAGTGTTGATCCGCTGCCGGCTACTTCTTCTTCCCTTCCTCGGCGATATACATGATCTCATGCTTGAAGATGAACAGATTGGGCGCATCCTCACGCGTGAGCCGCAACATGTTCTTGTCGTAGTACTCGATCCAACCCCGGACCACCTCACCGTGCGCCAGCTTGATGGTGACCGGCTTCTGCTTTTCTCCGAGTAATTTCAGGTAAGCTGCTTCCTCGGAAGTCTCTTCCGGCGGCACGGATCTGGGTTTACGCGGAGGTCCCTGTCCTTGAAAAGGCATGACGACATTTTACACGTGAGTGTCGCCAGCGTTTTGAATCAGTCTCAACCGCGGCCTGCTGCCTTTGCCGCCTAAAGACACAATGGAGAAAGCTTAAACGAATTGAGAAGCTGTCGAAATACCTGCGAGGGGAATTGAATGCTGAAGGGGTGCGCTGACTCAGCAGAAAGAAAAGCCACCGATTTCATATCGGTGGCTCCATCTTGTGACCTGCGCTTAGAACGTGAAGCGCATGCCGAACTCCAATTGGCGGGGTGCGCCGAAGGAGAATGTTCCCGTCCCCGGGCCGATCCGGTTGGTGCGGCTGTTCAGGGCCGAAGTCGTGCCGTTGATTGAACCCGCCTGGCCGTTCAGCTCGCCGCTCAGTCGTCCGCCGGCCCCGTCAAAGTTAGAGAAGTTGAAGACGTTGTAGGCGGAGAAACTGGGCTCGATCGTGAACCGTTCCTTGACTTTGTAGGCCCAACGCAGTGTCATGTCAAATGAACGGAAGGCACCCAAGCCCACCTCGCCCGCGGGTGCGAGGGGGACGGATTGTTGTACTCCGCTCAGCAGTGCCAGCTGGCTGCCGGTAAAGAGACCCGCATCGATAAGAGCTTGCCCCGCAGGCGTCACGGTTCCCGCCAAGCTGCTGTTGTAGGCCGTCAAAACCTTGTTGAGGTCGCCGGCTTTTACGCTCCTGCCAAAGGCTCCAATGTTACTTCCGGGGAGCGGATCTCCTGTCTGACCATCACCATCGACGTCGGTGCGGAAAATCTCACCCGGAGCTCCGGTCTGTGGCAGTGTCATCGTACGCGACAAGGGACTGTAGAAGTGCGCTCCGAAACTGAACTGCAGGTACCAAGGCAAGTCGATGAAACCTCCAAACGATAACTGATGAGTACGATCCAAGCCCGTCGGACCGGTAAAGCGATCCGGGTTCCTTTGATCGAGCGCGTTGTTGATGAAATCTCCGTCCGTGGCCTGGCTCACATATCGTGACAAAGCATACGACACCTGTAGGTTCATATGTTTGATACCCCGTACCGGGCTTTTCACATCCTGCTTGAGACCCACTTGGAGACCGTTATACACCGAGCGGCCAGTGGGAAAGAGCATTTGCAGAAATCCGATGTTGGGTTCGATGCCGGCGAAGGCGCATGTCGGGCAAGGCGATCCTCCCGTCACGTCGACCGTAGAATCGAGCCCGTTCACCGCGAAGTCACTGATGTTGGCGGCGGGATTAGCTCCAAGGTAGCAGTTGATTCCCGCTACCGCAGTTGACTGTGTCACCGGGCCGCAGCCACCGATGGTGGCATTAATGGCTGCCAGTGCATTGTTAACATTCAGGAAACGTGAGTCGCCCGTACGATTCACGTCGATCGACAGAAGGGTGTGGGTACCTACATTGCGCAGGTAGTCTGCAGTCAGCACCGTACCCGATCGGATCTCGTGTTGAATTCCGAAGTTCATCTGTACCGACCGCGGACTACGGTAGTCGGGAGCGAACAACGTGATGCCATTGCTGTTGTTAGAATCAAATAACGCGTTGCCGATGAAGTTACCGTTTGCCGCCGGTCCTGCCGCAACGGTTGCTTGCTGGAAAAGAACCTGGTTCTGCCCTATTTGGCTGGCGACGTTGCCGAGGGGCTGCCCGCAGATAGAAGAGAAATCCAGCGTTCCGGAGCCGTCGGGCAGCGGAACCGGAATGGGCGTATCCAGGAAGCATCCAACACCGGTGCCGAAGAAGAGTCCACTCCTGAGCCGTCCTGGGCGGTCAAATAGGACATTGTTGAACACCGCATTCTCGTAATACAGACCAATGCCCGCCCGGAATACGGTTCGGCCATTGCTCCAGGGATCCCAAGCCAGGCCGAGCTGAGGGGCAAAGTTGGTGTTCGGCTGGCGGACGCGGTTTCCCAAGCCGGCTTGAATGTTGCTGAAGGGTGGCGAATTTAGTTCCGGAATTGGGGCCAGATCGCTGTCGGTGCGCCCGGTGTCTCTTACATACCGCACTCCATAGGTCATTGTGAAATTCGGTCTCACTTTCCAGCTGTCGCCTACATACCATGCAAAGCGGCTGTCAAACTCGCCCCCACCTGGGAGATTGAACTCCGGTCGCTCGGTAAAGAAACCGAGGCCATTTCCCATGAGCAGGTTATCCACCGGGTAATTCAATGGATTCGCACTTCCGCCCGGGAAGCAGGGATTTCCCGCACCGCAGGAATTGTCAGCAAAAGTCTGATTTGCCGTGGTGAAAAGAGAGACTACCGAAGGAGTGATTCCGAAGAAGGCGGCGAAGCCTCCCCCTAGAATCTTGTTGTAACTGACGCCGTACCTAAGAATGTGCGAGCGTAGGGTCTTGCTGCCGTCGTACTTGAACTGCTTATCGCTCTGGTAAGTCTGTTGCGGCGCCAGGAAATTAGGGCCAGTGCAGAGGGCACTTCCTTCTACGCAGAAGAAATTTACGCCCGGAGCCAAAGCGAAAGTAATCTCCGGAGCTGGGTTGAAGATGGCGGTCCCCGTCACTGCGTCCGTGATGCCGTTGCGAAACTTGGTATACGCAAAACGTATGCTGTGGGTGTAACTCCCGGTGTTGAAATCGGCGCCGATGGCGTGCACCGGAGCATAGTTTACGTTGGCAAAGGGTTCGAAGGTCGGAGTCCCAAAGGATGCCACGCTGCGGTTCTGCTCAAAGGAAAAACGATAGAACACTCGCAGCCCTTTGGTCACCTGGTAATCCAGGCGGCCAAGCGTCTCCGTTTCTTTGAATGGAGCAGAGAAACCGCCGGTCAAGGCTGTAAATGGCGGCGGCACAGTTACCGGGGTGAAAGCGTCCTGCTTAATGTGTTCCCCGTTAATGAAAAAGAAAAGTTTGTCCTTGAGTATGGGACCGCCGAGACGCCCACCGTAGTGGTTCCGCTGGAAAGGTAGGTCCTGGCCACCGGGAAAATTCGCAAACCCGGCACGTTTGTCGCGGAACAAGTAGAAGCCCTCTCCGTGCAGGGAGTTCGACCCGGAACGAGTCACGATATTGACCGAACCCGACGAGGTGAGTTCGGTAGAGAGATCAAGCGACGACTGACTGATCTGGAATTCCTGAATTGCGCTGGGGGATATGTTTTGGGTGGTGGTACCAACGGTTTCGTCGCTGATATCTACCCCGTCCACCTCAATCCGAGCGGTGCGCCCGAAGCGTCCTCCGAACGAGATGGAGGAGAAACCGTTCTTGGTGGGATCGAAGTTCGTGCCATCTTGGATCTGAACACCCGGCTCCAATTGCGCCAAGTCCAAGAAGTTCCGCCCGTTGATCGGCAATTGATCGATCTGCTCTGCGGTCAGCACGCCCTGTACCGTTGCCTGTTCGGTATTGACTTGCAGCGCCGTACCGGCCACCTCTACTACCTGGCTGGCTTCTCCCACCTGCAATTTGAGGTTGCCCGAAGTGGTTACACCTACTTGCACGGTGACCGGGGCTTCCAGCGTCCGGAAGCCTTTGGCTTCCACCCGCACCAGATAGTCGGCTGGAATCAATGCTCCCGACGCGTAGGTTCCGGCCGAACTGCTGGTGGTCGTGATCACTTGTCCGGTTGCCTTATTGGTAATAATGATTTTTGCTCCCGATACCACCGCGCCTGAAGGGTCGGTAATGCTCCCCTGGATACTCCCAGTGGAAATGGTCGTCTGGCCGTGTGACGGAATGGAAGCGGCGAGAATCACAGTGGCGACAAGCGCGAACATCAAGCGGGTCGCGATACGTCCGGGGAAGCGAAAATTTAATGACATCGTCCACCTTCCTTTCGCAGACTGGGCTCTGCGGAAAGATCAAATTTTGGAAACCGGCAAAACCGGGCCGAAACCAAGACCTCACAGGACACAGATGAACGGTACTTACGGGACGGAGGCTAGTGCCGCTACCCGGCGCAACGAGGACACCCCTCCACGTAACTCTTTAGTCGCATTGCCGAGCAATCAGTAGTCCAACGGAACGTTTGGACGAAGCAGTTGTTATTTCAATGACTTACTTGAATCTTAGCGTGCGGAACCGACAAACATTCCGCTTCTTGTTATTGAATCTGGAATTCTGGTTACTGGAAATGGAAGAAATGATGCGAGGCTACGCGAACAGGGAGAAACCTTCCTACATAGCTGTCAGGGTTACAACTTTCTTGCCGTCGCAGGACTTCTAATGCGACTTCGACGTGTAATACCCCGTTCTGTATCGCGCTTTATATTCCGGGGCACCCGTCACGTTCACCTGGATGCGCCGAAAATCGGACTCAGCATACCTCTCCGACGGGTAATAGCCGAGCAGATATTGGGTTCGCAGCTCGTCGCTGATCTTCTGGAAAGCTGCATCCAACTGCGGTACGGAGGTGGCGTAATAGTATTTTCCGCCAGTATCTTCGGAGAGCTGAATGAGGGCATGTTCCCCGCCGGTGTCGCGTCCGGCGCTGGCTTCGATGGGAACCACAATAATGCTGTAGACAATGGCCTCGGCCTGCTGCGCCTCGCGCACCGCTTCCTTGTAATTAATCTTGCTGACGGTGTCGCCACCATCGGTGATCACCACCAGCACCTTTCTCCCATGCCGGTCTTCGAGCGCCTGGGAACCCAAGTAGAGTGCGTCATATAATGCGGTCGCGGAACCCAGCCTCACCCGGTCAATGGCGTGGTCGATGCTCTTCAGGTCCGACGTAAAGCCGTTGACTTCGTTCACAATCTCACTGAATTCGTAAAGAGAAAGCGCATCCACGGGTCGCAAGATGGCGTGGGCAAACCGCTTTGCCGACTGCAACTCCAGGGGAAGGTCCTTGCGCGTGCTCAGACTGGTATCGAGGGCCAACACAATCGATAACGGCAGGGCTGATTCGCGGTCGAAGACCGCGATCTTCTGCTCCTTGCCATCCTCGCGAAGTTGAAAATTCTCTTTCTGCAGGCGGGCCACTGGAGCGCCATGGTCATCCGTGACGGTAACAAACACGTTCACCAGGTTGACGTTCACTCTGACCGTAGTATCGGGATCCTGCGCGAGAGATGACACGCAGAGCGCAAGCAGAACGCTGCAGACAGCGGTTAGCTTCATCGGAAGGATAGAACTGGCTTCAAATCAGATTTTAGGATACGTCAAACCACCAGCGGTCCAAAGACCGCATTTCTCACGGTCCTAATCGGGATAGCTGAAGCCATCTCCTACCTGGACTCTTCTTAGAACCGGTTCTCCTCAGTTGGATGCAGGCCTCTCCGAATGGGTGCCCGCAGCGCGGGGGATTTCCGTGGGGAACGGCTCGCCATCCGCCCATACCGCGCCGTCCTCAAAATACTCCTTCTTCCAGATCGGTATAGTCTTCTTGAGCGTATCGATCAGCCAGCGGCAAGCGTCGAATGCTGCCGCGCGATGGGCCGACGCAACCACTATCAGCACACTCGTTTCACCGACTTGCAACCGTCCCAGGCGGTGCACAACGGCCGCATCGCGGATTTTGAAGTTCTTGCGCGCCTGCTCGATCAGGCTTTCCAGTTGCTTCAGAGCCATGTCTTCGTAGGCTTCATAGTCAAGATACAGGGTTCTCCGCCCCCGAGTCTGGTTGCGCACCACGCCCTCAAAGACCGCTGCCGCTCCGTCCTCCGGGCGTTTCAGCCCCTCGAGCACTCCCTGGGTGTCGATTTTCTCGTGCACCAGAAAGGCATAGCTCCGGCCCGACGCCGGCAAGGCCTCAGGTTCAGAACCGCCGCTCACGGGAGGCAGCAGAGCCACTTCGTCTCCGTCATTCAATGGGAATTCCGGACTCGCATATTCCTGGTTCACCGCCATTGCGATCGAGACACTTAAATCCCTCATCCGCGGATTACGGTCCTCGTAATGGTGGACCAAATCGCCCAATACTGCGTTGTCGGGCAAGGTCAGTGAATCACTCGCCCGGCCCAAAACATCCTTCAGCGTGCCGAAAAATAGAACGCGCACTTGCATTGCATTGCTCGCCAGGTAGGCAGACGCTAGTCTATCGCGTCCTTCTGGTTTTTTTACTCAGTAGCGAGTAGGCGGAGGCTGCATTACAATTCTCCCCGCATGCCCGACCAACTCACTGTCGAGCACCTCCCCTCTCCGGAACACGGGGTCCTTCGCCTTAAGGGCCCACTCACCGCCGAGAACCTTTCTCCGTTTCAGAACGCTATCCGGGGAGAGCAAGCTCCCACCATGATTCTGGACCTCACCCAGGTGCCTTACATCGATTCCGCAGGATTGGGCTCGCTGGTCGGCGCATATATCTCGCGCCAGAAAGCTGGACACCGTGTTGTGCTCGCAGGCGTGAATCGCCGCGTGCTGAGAGTATTCGAGATCACCAAGGTTGAGCCGTTGTTTCTGATTTTCCCTAATGTCTGTGAAGCCTTGGATGCGTTAACGGGCGCAGCCGAAGCTTAGCCCTGCCCATCCTGTGGCTACCTGAGCGGATCGAGGGGGGACGTTCTCTTGTCCGCGTCACAAATCCATTCTCTCCTGCGATCTCAGACCGATAGCACTTTCCGGCCATTGACGCAACCAGCAGGCTTGGCTCGATAATCCTGAATCTCTCATGCTGCGCGGCTCGAACAAACCGCTAACCTTCACCTTACTCGCGGCAGTGTTGTTCCTGATCGCGCTGATTCAGGTATTGCCGCAAGTCGATCTCCCCGACACCGCTTTTCAGGAGAACGAAACGCCCGCCGTGACTAAGTTCCGCCTGCTCCGCGCTCCGGTATCAGTTATCGTCGCCGCCGCTGTAGTCGCCCTGCTTCAAAGTCACCAACATTCGACTCACGATCTAATCTTCGATCACCCTCAGCGGCCGGTCTCGCGACCTCTCTTCGTGCTTGTCGTGTCTTTCCTCTGCTGAGTTCTCCTGGCGGTAAAAGCTCCTGCGTTCTAGTTGCCGTGCATTGTTTCCGGCGGGGATCGAGGAAGGGCGGTCACGCCATCCGCGGTGACTGGGGGAGGAACCCGGAAAGCTTGCACCGCCCATCCCATTCCCAATGTTTCTTCAGAGGAGAGCTGAAATGGATACACCCTGTGTTCCGAAGTCGAGGATCTTCGAAACGATCGAGCGTGCCGCTGCCCAAGCTGGCCTGACCGAATTCGAGCTGACCGCCCTTCTTGCGGCCGGAATGGATGTTCCCGACTTGCTGGAGTATGTGGAAGGGAAGCTGCTCCATGCCGTCGAATGATCGTGCTGTTTCCCGATGCATGAGCGCACCCGAGCCGCCAATGGCAGATTCGTCGGTAACACCACAGCTGGGGGATTCCGCATCTGATCGCCTTACTATGCCGGAGCGGGTAGCCCAGTATTTGAAGTCGAATCACCCTAAGGGGTACTGTGATGACGGCATCGCGCTGGCGCTCCACATACATCGCGCTCAAGTCAGCTTGATCACCTCCACCCTCGGCCTCTGCCGCGAATACTCGCGGGGAAGCAAGAGTTGTGTGGTTTGCTCCAGCACCAATAAATTCGCGACTAACTACCACGGAAAATGATTATGGGGAACCTTCAACTGGAACGCCTTCGCCAACTGCGCGCAGAAATCGCGCAGATCATCGAACACACTCGCGAGTACAAGGGTACTTCCCATCCCAGTCTGACGCAGATGCAGGCCCACGAGGCAATGCGTGGCCGACTCGAACAAATCGTCCAGGAACTCAGTGAGATGCGGGTGAATCAGGAGTGAGAAGCAGTTCTCAGTTCTGGAGTTCCCAGTTTTCTGGATCGCCTGAACAAATGTCGGCTGGCTTTACGCAAACCGTGAACCGAAAACTGAGAACCGAGAACTGTTTTATGACACCGGTTGTTCGGTCAACACTTTTTCTCTCTCTTCAGCGTCTTGCTTGGCTTCGCTTGGAGTAGAGGGTAGAGCGATCTCAAGTACCTCGGGAATCGTGGTCATATAGTGAATGTTCAGATTCTCGAGCTGCTCGGGCGTCAGGTCTTCCTCGACGTTGGTCTTGTTCTCCGCCGGCAGAAGGACATCGTGCACGCCAGCACGCTTTGCCGCCAAGACTTTTTCCTTTACTCCGCCGATTGGCAACACGTTGCCGCTGAGCGTGATCTCTCCCGTCATGGCGAGCAGCGGACGCGCAGGACGGTTGGTCAGCAACGAAACCAGCGCGGTCACGATGGTCACGCCAGCCGACGGACCATCTTTTGGAATGGCGCCTGCCGGGACGTGAATATGAATGTCGTGCTGCTCGAAGAAATCTTCGGGGATGCCGAGCTGCAACGCGTTGGACCGAACCCAGCTCAGGCCGGCCTGCATCGATTCGCGCATCACATCCTGAATCTGGCCGGTGATGGTGAAGCCTCCCTTGCCGCGCATGGTATTGGCTTCGACAAAAAGAATATCGCCGCCGGAAGGAGTCCAGGCCAGGCCGACAACTACTCCGGCGCGCTTGGTGCGCTCCGCGATTTCACCTTCGCTGCGGATCTTGATGCCTCCCAGAAATTCCGTCACCACATCATTGGTCACAACCAGCTTTTGCGTCTTGCCTTCGGCGAGGCGACGAGCCTGCTTGCGGCAGATGGTGCCGATGTTGCGCTCCAGATTGCGCACGCCGGCTTCGCGAGTGTAATGACGAATGATGTTGCTGATCGACTCTTCAGTGAATTCGATCTGCTCAGCGGTGATGCCGTTCTCGTCTTCCTGGCGCGGAATCAGATATTGGAAGGCGATGCGGACCTTCTCTTCTTCGGTGTACCCCTGGAGTTCGATAATCTCCATGCGATCCCGGAGCGGCTCGGAGATCGGGTCGAGCATGTTGGCAGTAGTAATGAACAGCACCTTCGACAAATCGAACGGCACATCGAGATAGTTGTCGCGGAAGCTGGAGTTCTGCTCGGGATCCAGGGCTTCCAGCAGGGCCGAACCGGGGTCGCCGCGGAAGTCGCGTCCGACCTTGTCAATTTCGTCGAGCATGAAGACGGGATCTTTGGTTTCGGCGCGGCGAATGCCCTGAATGATTTGTCCAGGAAGCGCGCCGATGTAGGTGCGGCGATGGCCACGAATCTCGGCTTCATCGTGCACGCCGCCGAGCGAGATGCGGACAAACTTGCGTCCCAGAGCTCGGGCGATCGATTTGCCGAGTGACGTTTTTCCTACTCCGGGTGGTCCGACGAAACAAAGAATTGGACCTTTCATCGTCGGTTTCAAACGACGGACGGAGAGATAGTCCAGGATTCGATCTTTGACTTTTTTCAAGTCGTAGTGATCGGTGTCCAGAACTTCTTTCGCTTTGACAATGTCAACATCGCCGCCCGAGGTTTTTGCCCACGGCAATACAGCCAACCACTCAATGTAGTTGCGCGTGACGGAATAATCGGCGGCCATCGGCGACATGCGGGAGAGGCGGCCCAGTTCTTTGAGAGCCTCTTTCTTCACCTCGTCGGGCATGCCGGCTTGTTCGATTTTCTGCCGCAGCTCTTCGTTATCGCGAGCGCCCTCATCCTGTTCACCCAATTCCTTCTGGATGGCCTTCATCTGCTCGCGCAGGTAGTACTCGCGCTGGGTCTGCTGCACGCGATCCTGGACTTCGGACTGAATCTTGTTGCGCAGTTGCTGGACTTCCAACTCCTTGGCGAGATGTTGATTGATCTTTTCCAGGCGGACGCGGACGTCAGTCGTCTCAAGTGTGTCCTGCTTATCGGCGGTGGAAAGCGAGGGTAAGGAGGAGGCGATGAAATCCACCAGGCGGCCGGGCTCCTCAATGTTCATGGCCACGGTGGACAATTCGTCCGATAGCGTCGGTGAGCCGGCCACAATTTGCTGGAAAAGAGTAAGCACATTGCGCTGTAGAGCTTCGACTTCGGAGTTCCTTGGAGGAATCGATTCAGGTACGGGTTCAACCTTCGCCCGCATAAAGGGTTGCAATTGCGTGAACTCAGTCAGACGCACACGTTCCAGGCCTTCGGCGAAAACGAAAAGGCTCTGGTTCGGCATCTTTACTACCTTGTGAACCACCGCAAGTGTACCGACGGTGTAGAGGTCAGTGGGCTGAGGCGAATCCACGCGTGCTTCCCGCTGGGCGACAACCACGATGGTCTTGTCTTCGCCGAGGGAGTTGATCAATTGCACCGAACTGTCCCGGCCAACGGTTAGAGGCAGCACCGCATGCGGAAACAGGACCGTATCCCTTACGGGAAGGATGGGTAACGCTCGATCTTGCTCTGGTTCTGGCTCTTTGGGTTTTGCGTTGCGCTCGGTGCGCGACTTCTCTGCCATGTTCTTTCCTTGAGTGAGTTGTACTCAAATTTGATGATGATGATGGCCGGAAGGATGCAGCTCACAGTTCTGCAAACGGTTGGATTCTAAACCCAGTCTTCGGGTTTATACCATCCTGAATGTTAGTCGTTGGTAGTAGGGCTACCGGTTGCACTGCGATCCTCTGCGTCTCCGCCAAATCCAAGCGTTTGCCTTGGTACTTAGCGTGGGGCATTCCCAAAAGAACCACCGCCACCGCACGCCGTGTGAAAACCGGCGACGGCCCGATGCCTTTCTGCGGTGCCGAATATCTGTCGTCTGGAAAACCTGCTTGGCCGAGTCGCCGCAATGATTGCTCGTCCTATCGGGCTAAGCAAATGGTAGAACCATGGAAGGAACTTGGCCGTGTGCTGACGCACACGAGGTTGTGACGGATGAACACCGCCAGTTGAACACTCGATACACTCCTGGCCACGCTTCGCGCGCGTTGAACTTTCTCGCTCTCGGACGAGCCAGCGAACTCTAGGCTGAAGGGTAAATCCCAAGCACCTTCACTGGATAGGCGACCTCGGCAAGGTGTTGCAACGCATTCCGAGCTGACTGGTCGTCTCCCCGCAGGAAGTCGGCATAGAAGACGTACTCCCAAGGGCGTCCGCGCACGGGCCGCGATTCGATTTTGCTGAGACTAATATCGCGCAGCGCGAAAACACTCAAAGCCTTGAACAGCGCTCCGGGAAGGTTGCGCAAACCGAAAACAATAGAGGTCTTGTTGGCGCGCCGAAGCAGACGGCGTTGCTTGCGGATCAGAAAGAACCGGGTGAAGTTCTGCCTGTCGTCTTCAATGCCGGCAGCAAGAACGCGTCCTTTGTAGACTTTGGCAGCGTGGCTACCGGCAATGGCGGCAGCATGTTGCAATTTGTTTTGAATGATGTGCTTCACGCTTCCGGCCGTATCGTAAAAAGGGACCAGCTCGAGCTTTGGATTCTTACGAATGAACTCACGGCACTGATCGAGAGCGACAGGGTGGGAGTAAACCTGTCGGATTTCGGCGCGCTTTACGTACGGTGGAACGATCAAGTTGTGAACGATGCGCAGGCGGAACTCGCGTTGAATGAATACTTGGCGGGCCAGGAGAAGATCGAAGTGTTCCCCGACCGACCCGGCAAGCGAGTTTTCGATCGGAATGACGGCAGCCGCGACCCACCCCCGCTCAAGGCGGTCAAAGACGTCGGTAGAGCGGGCGCAGGGAACGATAGCTGCATCCGGCACCATTCGGCGGGCAACTTCATGGCTGAAGGAACCCAGTTCTCCCTGAATAGCGATTTTCACGAAGGCAAAGTTAGCGGGTGCGCGTGGGGAAAGCAAATGGGCAATCAGTTCTCCGCTGCCAGCCGTTTGGTGTCGGACCCTAGGCTTATAGCGGTTTGGCGAGTACCAGGGCGTCAACTCCATTCGAATAGTAGCGCGGAGCGGTTTTCTCAATAAAGTACTTGTGCCGCTTGTAAAAGGCTATAGCGGCTTTATTATCTACCGCGGTTTCCAGGTGGATGCTGGCACAAGCGGCGGAACGGAGACGGTCCTCAGCGGCGGTCAGCAACTCGGAACCCAAGCCGGAGCGGCGGGCTTCGGCAATGACGTCGATGGTAATAATATGGCCCTGGCCGCGGACTGCTTCACCGACAATGAAGCCGGCGATGCGTGTGGTCGGCACCGGGCTCCGGGGGGATTTCTCCTGGCCCAATCCTTCTTCTTCTGCCACGTTCTCAGCCACTAGGGTGAACGAATTCCTGCGCCGGATGTAAAACTTCAGCTCTACGCGAGAATAGGCAATTCCGCTGGGAAAACAGGCCTGGTCGATGGCCCAGAGGGTCTCGAAATCCCCGGGCCGAGAATCGCGGAGGATGAATTCCACTGCGCCATTGTAGCGGGAACCCGCCGTGCTGCTCATCTTCTCGCAGGAGTTACATGGGTTGTGGAAATTGTGCGGAAGAAACGGTTGCCGGTTTGCACCCCGAGTGGTAGGTTGCGCATCAGAAGGCTAACATGGGGCGCTTTTTTCTGATCGACGCGCTCGTTGCCGCTGCGTTGTTCGCCCTTTGGTATTTCAGCCTGGCTCACTACAACCGGCACAAGGGAACGAAAGCCCTGCGCTGGGTTGAGGAGGCATGCTCAGGACGGGGCCGTATCGTGGAGGCACGTTGGTTCGGTTCCTGCCGCTTGCAGGCGAGGATGGGATTTTCCGCTAACTGGCTGGAGAACGCCCGGGTCACCGTACTCCTCGCCCCCCGCCCGATTCCCTTCCAGTGGTTCTTGAGCATTTGGCGCAAACAAAAAGAAACGCTGACGTTTGAAGCCGACTTGGATTACATCCCGGGATTTCAACTGGAAGTCCACCGGCATCACTGGCTGACCCACAAGCGGCGTGCCGGCACGGTCGGGAAGAATTGGTCAATTACGCGTCCCGGGCCGGTGGTACTCACCACCCGCACTCAGTGGACGCAGGAACTCGCGCCGGTGGTCAATGCGCTGATGATGTCTCGCGGGCACAATCTGCTCTCGGTGCAATTCCGCTCTGAATCGCCTCAACTTGCCGCGACGGTGGCATTGGATGCTCTCTCGGGGCGAGAGTCTGCGGCGAGCTTCCTGAACACGGTGCACGACCTGGCGACGGGAGCTTCGACCTCAAGACAGTCGTCCCCTGATCAATGAATTTCCTCTACCCCTTCGTTCCAGGCTCAGGTTCCGCGATAAAGCGATAGCCTACTCCCCTCACTGTTACCAGGTGCACCGGCCGCGAGGGATCGTCTTCGATATAGCGGCGCAGGCGAACCACGAAGTTGTCGATGGCTCGGGTATCGGTATCCTCTTTCAGTCCCCATACTTCTTCAAGTATCGATTTTCGAGAGACGACCCGGCCTTGATTGCGGATCAGATGGCGGAGGAGATCGGCTTCCATCTGCGTAAGCTGGATGGTGCTGCCATTCACACGGAGTTCGAGTTTGCCAAAGTCGATGGTCCGTCCGTCGAAGCGATAGAGTTCGTATTCCGTGACGGCATCGTTCGGACGCGGTTCGGACGGCGTTGTTTGCTCACGCATCCACTGGCGGCGGCGCAGCAGACCCTGGAGTCGCGCGAGCAGGATCGGCAACTCGAAGGGCTTGGGCAGATAGTCGTCGGCGCCAGAGGCGAATCCTTTCAGCACGTCTTCGGGCCGGCCGCGGGCGGTGAGCATGAGAATGGGAACAAAGTTCCTGGCGGCGCGGAGTTCACTCGCCACCGTAAAGCCGTCTTTGCCGGGAAGCATCACATCGAGCACGACGGCGTCGAAATCTTCCCTGTTTGCAAGCAGTGATTGCAGAGCAGTTTCACCGTCCGGGACGACCTGCACGGAATGGCCTTCAGCCTCCAGGTTAAAACCCAGGCCCTTGGCCAGGTGAGCTTCGTCTTCGACGATGAGGACACGTGACATGAACACTTGCAGCGCCGGAAGGACTATTCAGTTCATCGCCGCAGGTCATGCATGATGCCAATCAACCGTGGCTCGTTCATGCTGAGGTGCGCGGCAGTTCCAGAGTAACAGTAGTGCCACGGCCTTCTCCGGGGCTTTCGGCGAAAACTCGTCCGCCATGCTTGCGGGTGATGGCACGCACGATGAAAAGACCGAGGCCGGTGCCTTTCACATCGGAAAGGGACCGGTGGGGAACACGATAGAAGCGTTTGAAGATGCGCTTCAGTTCTGGCGCCGGGATCCCAACTCCGAGATCGTGAACGCTCAGCGTGACGTGCCTCTCGTCGGGGACTTCTACCTTAACGGAGACATTGACACTCCCGGCGGAATACTTGATAGCGTTATCGATGACGTTGGAAACAGCCGTGCGCAGCTCCCCCGCATCTGCCAGAACACGCGCGCCAGTTCCGTTGACCGTTGTCTTGTAACGGAGCGCCTCGGGAGGAAGGTGAAACTGGTTGCGGGCAGTGTCGACACATTCGCGCACCAGGCTGTCGAAATCAACAGCGGTACGTTGGCCGGATTTCTTATGCCCCGCCTCTCCGGCTTTGAGCACCTGCTCCACGGTGGCCAGAAGGCGGTCCGTGTCGTCGAGCATAAGGCGGTAGAACTCGGAGCGGCGGTCATCCTCGATCTCGCGGCGCTGCAAGGTTTGCAGGTAAAGACGAATGGAAGTGATTGGCGTCTTCAGCTCGTGGGTGACCGCGTTGATGAAGCTGTCGTGCTGCTCGTTGCGGCGAATCTCGCGGACCAGAAAAATTGTATTGAGAACGATCCCGGCGATAATGGCGCCAAAGAAAATGACGCCGAGGAAAACCTTGACGCCCTCCTGCCAGTTGAGGATGATCCAACCGGAGCCAACCGCGACTGCAAGCGCGGCGAGACACACACCGAGAGTGACGAAGAAGGCGATCGCCTTGCGTCGGCTGGTGATGCGCATGGAAGTTGTTCCTGCCCCGATTTTACATCGTGTCTGGGGCCAGGCGGCGTTTCGAAAACCGCTCCGCACGCATGAACGGCACAGGCCATGACAGCAACCCGTCCGAGCAGCTACAAGCGCTTGTAGATGGACTCAGGGATCGGAAAAGTGCGCTGGTTGAGCACCGCGCCCAGCACACGCGCTTTACCTCCCTGCAATTGCTCGATTGCCTGACGCGCCGTCTGTTTCCGAGACGCATTGGCTTTCAGGACCACGACAACACCGTCGGCAAGACTGCCAATCGAGAAAGCTTCGTTCGAGGCATTCATGGCCGGAGTATCCACCAGAACGAAATCGAATTCCGCTTTGAGCTCGGTCATGCGCAGGCGCATGCGGTCGGAGGCGAGGAATCCTTGCGCCGCTTCCGCCGAAGAACCGCCACTGATGAGCCATAAATTGGGCAGTCCTAGGGGACGGACAAATGTGCGAATCGGATCCGGCTGCAACAGAGCTTCCGAAATGCCGCGGTGATTCTCAATGCCAAACTGACTATGGAGAGAGGGATTACGAAGGTTGGCATCGACCAGGCACACCGACCCGGCAAAGCGCGCCGCAAGCACATCGGCGACGTGCGCACAAACCCAACTGCATCCCGATCCTTGCTCGGGGCTGGCAAAAACAACCGTGCGCGGTGCAGCGGCTCCAGGAACCAGAAATATTTGGTGGACGACACCGTTTATCTCCTCGATCCCCGGATTATCGGCTGCGGCGGCCTGGGCAGCAGAAGCAGCTGCAATGGGAGAGGCTTGAGGGAAGGCATCTTTTGCGCTGGGGACGACGATGTCCTGTTCTTTTCCCAGCTTCTGCAGTAACTCAAAATTTCTGCTCATGAACTCCGTCCTTTCGCCCCTTAATCCGCAATTTCCTGCTTGTTACTCCCCTTCTACTCCCGTCTTTTGCACGGCAGAGCCCGACCGCTGATTCAGAGACGTTCGCCAATTTCTCAGTTTGAGGGTGATTTGCTGCATGAATGCCTTAGCTTCTGCCGGGCTGAGCGTCTCCCCATTGCTGCGCAGCGGCACAACGGGAACACGGTGCTTCTCACTTGCAGCCGGTGCTGCGGCATCTTCAGTCGGCGGCTCGGAAAGATGCTTCGTAATATCGAGATCGGAAATCACTTCCTGCACGATCGCCAGATCCACAGTTCGCTTGCGCAAAGCGCATGCCAACGAAAGCGCGTTAAAGCAGAAATTGTTCACGCTTCGAGGAATGCCCTCAGTGAACCGCGCAATTTCGGAGAGCGCCTCCGCAGTGAACAGCGATTCCCCCTCATATCCGGCGACCTGCAGACGATGTTCGATGTAGCTCTTTATTTCCCACGAAGGAAGCGGCTCCAACCGATTCACTATGGAAACGCGCTGCCGCAGTTGCGCCAGTCCAGGGCTGGCGAGTTTCGTGGCTAGCTCCGGCTGCCCGGCCAGGATGATTGTCAATAGCTTGGCCCGTGGAGTTTCAAAATCCGAAAGCAGGCGCACGGTCTCAAGCACCGTAGCATCCAGATTTTGCGCTTCATCAATGACCACAATGAAACGATTCCCGGAGCGAGCTTCCTGCACCAGCCGTTTGTTGAACTCCTCGTGCATGCGGACGAAATCCTGGGTGTCGCCCTCGTATCCAAGCTCCGCCAGCAGGAATCGCAGAAATTCGCGGGAGGTGCACTGGGTTTGAAAAATGAAAGCGGTGCGAGCGGTACTGCGAAATCTTTCCAGAAGGTGGAACAGGATGGTAGTCTTGCCCATGCCGGGCGCCGCAATCAGCCCCAGGAATCCGCGGCCAGCTTCAATGCCGTAATAGAGCGAAGCAATAGCCTCGCGATGAGCGGCGCTCAGGTATAGAAAGCGCGGATCCGGCGTCACTCCAAACGGCTGTTCCCGCAATCCGTAATACTTCAGATACATGGCCGGTTTCCTTGGACCCGCTCAGGTGGCCGCGACCGAATCGCGGCAATCACCGGAGAAGCGTTTCCCAGCAAGGACTTGCAAACCTAATTCTAGTGAGCAGAGTAAGTCACGCCGTCAACTGATTCATAAATCTAGGATTCTTCGAGAGGGAGTACCGAAGAGACCAGAACTTGTGCGCATCCTGCCCTCTACAGTGTTGCCCGACGACATACCCTCTGGCAAGAGGAAAAAGTGAGAGGGACCAAGGTCTCTGCGGCGCAGTTGGAGCCCCACCCGCCGGTTGAAACTCGGTTACCTCAACTCATTTACCCGCCTGCGTTTACGCAGTTGCCGGGCGCGTGCGGCCGTGGACTAAGCTCACCGTCGCGCGCCGGGGTCTGAGGACTCCTTGCCAGTAATTGTCATTGCCCATAAAATGCCGCCGCTTGTTCTTTGGGCTGCTTCGGATATCTGTTGGCGTCACTTCCCAATCCGGACCTTCGCATTAGGGTGCTCGTGGCCGACCCAGTAGCCATGAGTTGCCGTCTGCTGGCCGACGCCTTGCAGCGAACTAAGCGCTACGATGCCGTGCCGGCGGTCACCGCCAAAGAAGTTTCCAAGGCGCTCCTAAGTTCCTCGTTTCATGTCGTCGCCGTCAGCCTCAGCTATCCCGAAGATGCGCTGGGTGGTTTTGCATTTTTGCGAGGGATTCGGGAGATGCATTCCAAAGTAAACTTGGTCGTGCTGCTGGACAATCTGGAACGCGGTCCAGTGGTGGAGGCATTCCGAAGCGGGGCTCGCGGCGTTTTCTGGCGAGCGGATTCGTTTCAGACTTTGTGCAAATGCATCCTCTGCGTACACCAGGGACAAGTCTGGGCAAGCTCGACGGAATTGCAATTTGTGCTTGACGCGCTGGCCGGGCCGGGCCCGCTGGACGGCCAGAGCTTTGCGTCGGCACGCCCATTGAGCAAGCGCGAGGAAGAGATTGCGCGGCTGGTCACTGAGGGTCTGAGCAATCGTCAGATCTCCCAGCAGCTTGATCTAAGCGAGCACACCATCAAGAATTATCTCTTCCGGATTTTTGAGAAGGTCGGAGTTTCCACGCGGGTGGAACTGGCGCTTTTTGCGCTCAGAGGCTCACGGATCTCCCGGGTGCAAGGGCGCCCTGCTTTACGCGCAACGCCGGCGAATTCTTAACCGCTGCTACAACGAGTATTATCACGAGCAGTCCGAACCATTGGATTAGCGGATACCCTCAGACGGGAACCTACGTTAGCCTTGAAAGGCCCTAGTCATGACCACGCCTAAGCTTCTGTCCGCGCTGATGTTCACTTTGTCCTCATTGTTTTTTGCCGGGACTGATCTGGCTGCCGCTCCTAGGCCGGCGAATCTTATGCAACTCGCCGAACTTACGCCTTCGGTGCGCGCCAACAACGACTGGTTCGGTTTCTCGATCGCAGCTAGCGGCAATACAGTGGTGGTTGGAGCTTTCGACGCGAATATCGAGCAGTATGGCACCGTCTACGTCTATGTGAAGCCAGTTACGGGATGGACTGACATGACCGAAGTCGCCAAGCTCACCTCCTCCGACAATGGGGAGGGTTTTGGCACCTCGGTGGCCATTAGCGGCAACACGATCGTTGTGGGAGCGGCGAACACCTCCAATTTCGATGCTCCGGCGGCGGGGCCCGGGGCGGCATACGTGTTCGTCAAACCTGCTAGCGGATGGACAGATACGACGGAGAGCGCCAAACTCACCGCGTCCGACGGTCAGCCCGGTGATGCTTTTGGTGATAGCGTCAGCATCAGCGCAAACACTATCGCGGTCGGAGCATTCTTCGCGTCCGACGCCTCTGGAAATAGCTTCGCGGGAAAGTCGTATGTGTTTGTACGCCCGAGTACCGGCTGGACAGGGAACCTGAACGAGACGGCGAAGCTCACTGCCTCCGACAGCCAACTACTCAACTACATGGGAGCCTCGGTGGCGATCAGCGGCAACACAGTGGTCGCCGGGTCGTATGGCCACAATAACTTTCAAGGAGTTGAATATGTGTTCGTAGAGCCGACCAGCGGCTGGACGAATATGACACAGACCGCGGAACTGTCCGCCTCCGATGGGAAGAGCAGCGCTGATTTCGGATTTTCCTCGGCCATCAGCGGCAACACTGTTGTTATCGGAGCGGTTAATACTCATAGCAGTAAAGGCGCGGCTTACGTGTTTGTTGAACCGTCAACAGGGTGGACAAACATGACCCAAACTGCGGAATTGACCGCCGCAAGTGCGATACAGTTCGACAGCTTTGGCCAGTCAGTTGGCATCAGCGGCAATGTGGTTGTGGTGGGAGCACCCGGTGCCACGGTCGGCGCGAACCAGCTTCAAGGCGCTGTCTATGTTTTCATCAAGCCCTCTGCCGGATGGAAGAACACGTCGAAAGCTAAAGAACTAACTGCCTCCGACGGGGCGGCAAACGACAATCTTGGCGTGTCTGACGGCATCAGCGGCGCTACGATCGTGGCCGGCGCGCCGCATAGCACCACACCGGGATCAGCTTATGTATTTGGCCCTTAAGGCCCGGAAGGTATGTTCACCTGCAGTTAAATTTCTTGGAAATCCGAGGTCACGGCAGGACAAAGTTGACAGTGACTTGCGTCTGCCAGACCACGGGCTGCCCGGCGGGAGCATAAGGTTTGAAACGCCATTGCTGGACCGCGCTGGAGGCAGCCGGTGCGAGCAGAGGGTCTCCGCTGATGACGCTCACCTCACCTACCGCACCATCTTTACCAACCTGTACTCCCAGCACTACTGGGCCTTGGATATGCCGTTCTCTGGCAGCTTGAGGATAATCGGGCTTCACGCTGTGAGTCAGCCGGCTGCTCGCGCGCACGGGTGAGAGCGCAACCGGCGAGACGCGCTCTGAGTTCTGCAAATCTGCGCCGCTGATCGGAGTCATGTTCGACAGAGCTGACGTTTGTGCCGGCGCGTCGCGGTAGATAACTTTTCCGTGCTCGTAAATAACCAGGCTGCCAAGTGTCGGAGCTTCGTCCTTCTTTTCCGCAGTTACCGTTTTGCGAGCCAGCGCAGGCACGCGTTCTCTTTTCGCTGCAGGCTCAACTCCAGCCGGTATTACAGAAGACTTGACTGCAGATGGCTCGGGCTCCATGGAACGAATTTGCGCCGCAGGCCCAGAGCGAGCGCGACTGGCGCTTTGCCAACCTGCTTTGCCCACAATCCATCCCAGCAACAAGGCGAGACCGATCACAACCGTCGTGAGCGCGTCCGTCCAATAATCTCTGCCGTGCGTTTCGCCGAGGGGCACCTTCGCAATTGATGCAGATTCCGGAGCTGGTTCCAAAACGAGGGACGGCTCGGTGGGAATCTGATCTAGAGAAATCTCTTCTGGAGCCGCAAGCGCATCTTCTTCGGCATGCTGCACGTTTTGTACTATTCGCCTCGACAACGCGTTAAGCGTCTGTACCTCACGATCGCCGAAGGCATCTGGGCGCGGGGAAAAAATCTCAAAAACTCCCACGAGTTCGTCTCCCTTCAGCACAGGAACAACCAATAGTGAGCGAATGCCCAAACTGCGAGCTGCCATGGCGTCCACACGGCTGTCGATCTCGGTGTTGTCGCAGCGCTGCGCTTCGCGCGTCTGGATACAAGCCCCGGAAAGTCCGGTACGGGTGTTCAGCCGAACTCCAAGCTGTGGAGCATTGTCGCCGCTGGTAGCCCGGCAGACCACTTCGTCGCCGCGGGCGAGCGCGATCACAGCACCGGTGGCCATGGTTGCCAGGCGCGCCTGCTCAACAATTTGGTTCAGGATAATATCCAGCGCGAGATCCGTAGACGTCGTAAGCCCTCCGTGGGAGGACAACGTCCGGGCAATGTGGGAGAGGTAGGTTTCGTCCGAGTGCTCGCCCGGGCTGAATTCATCCTGATTCAAATCATGCTGGTCCAAATCAGCAGGAGTGCGTTCCTCATCGGGAGGATCGGAAGCATCGTGCCGCCACGTGGGTTGATGGGCCATGCAATGAGACCGGGCAGCAACACCCTGATCGCCAGTATTGAGCGGAGTTTCGCCCGAAACCCGCCTTCTGTCAACTTGAAAGGCGTTCGCCGACAAGGGCGCGGTAGTCCACCTCGCCGTGAACAGTGGCCACAGTCAGCCTTTCTACGGTTTCGTACCGAGCTAATTGCTGCTTACCAGCCCCGGACCTCGCATTGCGCCTTAATCTCAATCGTGGTCTGATGGCACGTTCGAGATGTTGGATGGGAAAGCGTTCGGTGACAGCGATCACAAACAGTTCGGGCGAGACTGGTCTGACACGCTCGCAGCAGTGGCATGCCGTAACGGCCAGTTTCCTGGGCTGGACTCTGGATGCCTTTGATTTCTTCGTGGTCGTATTTCTGGTGGACACGCTGGCGGCACAATTTCACGTCAGCAAGAGCGCCATTGTCTGGACCTTGACAGCTACGCTGGCAACGCGTCCTCTGGGCGCGCTTATCTTTGGCTTGCTGGCGGATCGCTACGGACGCCGGATTCCTTTGATGGCGGACGTCATCTTCTTCTCCATGATCGAACTGGCGTGTGGCTTCGCGCCGAACTACGTCACCTTTCTCGTCCTGCGCGCACTGTACGGGATTGGGATGGGCGGGGAGTGGGGAGTGGGTGCTTCGTTGGCGATGGAGAGCGCGCCCCAGCGCTGGCGCGGGATTCTGTCGGGAATGTTGCAGAGCGGGTACTCCGTTGGTTATCTGCTGGCGGCGCTGGTGAACGGGATTCTGCAGCCGTCGCCCCATGTGGCCGACTGGCACTGGCGGGCCATGTTTTGGATCGGCGGAGTTCCCGCTTTGCTCGCGCTCTACATTCGCACCAAGGTTCCGGAATCGGAAGCCTGGAAACAGCATCGTGCTCCCACCGTGCGGGAGGTGCTTAAGGCGGTGGCTGGTGGACGTTATCCTGTGCTGGTCATTTCTGCAGTTCCGATGGCCCTGTGGGCCGCTTGCCTACTGCAGCCCGCGCTCGTCAGCCGCCTGATTCCTCTGCCGTGGATCGCGACCATGGCTTTGCTGTTCACCCTGATTTTTTTGTTCTTGTGGTTATCGTCCCGGCAACTGGCGTATCTCGGATTAATGATGACTCTCTTCATGTTTTTGTCGCACGGCACGCAGGATTTATATCCAGATTTCCTGACAACCGTGCATGCCATGTCGAGCTCAACTGTCTCCTGGATCGCCGTTCTCTACAACATTGGTGCAGTCGCGGGAGCTATCGTTTTTGGACGGATGTCCGAACATGTGGGAAGGAGGCGTAGCATCGTGCTGGCGCTGGCGCTCTCGGCATCGGTGTTAGTTTTCTGGGCATTCGGCACATCGGTGCTGATTGTGGCTCTGAGCGCTTTCTTGATGCAAGCGGGAGTGCAGGGTGCCTGGGGAATCATTCCGGCCCACCTCAATGAACTCTCTCCAGGCGCGGCACGAGGCCTGGTGCCGGGAATGGCATATCAGTTGGGAATACTGTTTGCCGCTCCGACCAACACCATCGAATACGCGTTACGCGACTGGCTCGGGTACAGATGGGCGTTAGCCGCGTTTGAGATCATTACCATCGTGCTGCTCGCAGTGGTTGTATCTCTAGGCCCAGAGAACAAGGGGCTGAGTTTTATGAGGGAGGAGTTCGGGGAATCGGTTGCTGCGCCAGGCTGAAGCCATCCCAAGCGCAAGCGGAATTTCAATCAAAGCTGATAAAGTATGAATTCGCCCCGCCGGTGTTGGCCAACACCGTTGTGAGGAGCCATTTCGATGCACATTACCGTGGTGGGTTCAGGATATGTGGGACTGGTCGCTGGGGCGTGCTTTGCCGATCTGGAGCATGAAGTCATCCTGGTCGACAACGATCAGAAGAAACTGGCGGACCTAAGGGCCGGCCAGATTCCCATCCATGAGAATTTTCTCCCCGAATTGCTGGACCGGCATCGCGGCCGAAGGCTCACCTTTTCTGACGACATTCAAGCAGCGACACAAGCGAGTGCGGCTGTCTTTATTGCAGTGGGAACTCCACCTACCGAGCAGGGCGAAGCCGATCTATCGTACGTCGAATCGGTGGCGCGCAGCATTTCTGGTGCAATCAATAGCTACAAGGTGATCGTCGAGAAGAGCACGGTACCGGTTTATACCAGCGAGTGGATCAGGAAAATCATGCTGCGCAATGCGGCGCCTCCCGATGCATTCGACGTCGCTTCCAACCCGGAATTTTTGCGGGAAGGCACCGCAGTCACGGATTTCCTTTATCCGGATCGCATTGTGCTTGGAGCGGATTCAGAACGCTGCGCTTCCGTGCTCCGCGAAATTTACGCACCGCTTACGGATGGCAGTTACTATCGGCGCAAGGACGCAATCCCGCGACCGGATCGCGCGGCCGTTATGCCAACCGCTATCGTCACCAGCGCCAAAAGCGCTGAACTCATCAAGCATGCCTCAAATGCATTCCTGGCGATGAAGATTTCGTTTGTCAATGCGGTGGCTTCAATTTGCGAATCGGTGGGAGCAAACGTTCAGCAGGTCTGCCGGGGTATCGGGACGGACAGCCGCATCGGGCCGCGTTTTCTAAATCCAGGAATCGGCTATGGTGGCTCTTGTTTTCCCAAAGACCTGATGGCATTCCGCTCGGTGGCGCGCGAATGCGGCTACGAGTTCCGCCTGCTGGACGAGGTCATGCGCATCAACGAGGATCAGCGGCAGCGTTTCTTGCGTAAGGTTCGCAACGCGTTGTGGACGCTGCGGGGAAAGCGACTTGGTGTGCTGGGTCTGGCGTTTAAAGGAGGTACCGACGACATTCGCGAGTCGCCGGCGATCCTGCTGGTGCAGTCTCTGGTACAGGAAGGTTGCCAAGTGGCAGCGTACGATCCCGCGGCCCGCGAGCGCGCCCGCGAAATGCTCAATTCCAGCGTGGAATTTACCGACAATGCCTATGAAGCCGCAACAAACGCAGACGCGTTGCTGATTTTGACCGAATGGGACGAGTTCGCGAACCTTGACCTGGATCGGCTACACAAGGCATTGAAATATCCCATCGTGATCGATGGACGAAATTTGTATGATCCGGAAGTGATGGCGGCGCGGGGGTTCACTTATTACAGTGTGGGCCGAGCGCCGGTAAGTCCGGAAGGACACGCGACGGACACCGCACCGTCCTTGAGGACCTCAACCTCATGAGCAGGCAACGAGCCCTGGTGACGGGTGGCGCCGGTTTCCTGGGATCCCATTTGTGCGATGCATTGCTGGGCGATGGCTACAACGTAGTAACCGTCGACAACCTTCTCACCGGACGCTTGTCCAATCTGGAACACCTGCGCAATGATTCGCGTTTTGAGTTCCAACAGGTCGACATCAATCAGCCATTCGACTGCGGGCCCGTAGATTACGTATTTCACTTCGCCTGCCCGGCCAGTCCCGTGGACTACACGGTGCACGGAATCGAAACGCTGCAGGTAGGTTCGCTGGGGACGTTTCACGCCTTGGAAGTTGCACGAAAGTACGGAGCGAAGTATCTGATCTCGTCCACCTCGGAATGTTACGGGGATCCCATGGAGCATCCCCAGAAAGAAACCTACTGGGGTCATGTGAACCCGATCGGTCCACGCTCGGTCTATGACGAGGCCAAGCGCTTCAGTGAAGCCGTCACCATGGCGTATCACCGGTACTACAGAGTGGATACCCGCATCGCGCGTATCTTCAACACGTATGGCCCGCGCATGCAGTTGAATGACGGCCGCGTAGTCCCCAACTTCATGAAGCAGGCCTTGCGGGGAGAGGAGCTGACCGTCTATGGCGATGGCAGCCAGACGCGCAGCTTCTGCTACGTCAGTGACGAAATCGAGGGGTTCATGCGGCTGTCGCGATCTTCGGAACATCTGCCGGTCAACATCGGGAACCCCAGCGAGTTCACCATCCTGCAGTGCGCGAAGAAGGTGCTTGAGGTTACTGGATCGAAGAGCAAGATCAAGTACGAAGCGTTGCCGCCGGATGATCCCAAGCATCGGCGTCCAGACATTACGAAGGCAAGAATCCTGCTGGGATGGGAACCTAAAATCGATCTGGACACGGGCCTGCGAGTCTCGTTGGAGTATTTCCGCAAAGCGGTATTGACGGAACAACTTGCGGCGAAAGGGTGATTGAGACTTAAAGTTAAGGTTTAAGGTTGCGCTTTCAGCCCTGCTCAGCCCGTCCAAGGTTCGGCGGGAACCCCATCCTCTGAGGATTGCTGTTGAGCAACAAAGGCGATCAATTTTTCTACGTGTTCGCGTTCTTCCGTGGTCTCGAGGCTGAATTGCACTCCCATGCCGAAGCTGGGGTGATTGGCTTGCACGATGCCGCGCACGCGCAACTTCATTTCAGCGGTGCGGACTAAAATCTCCACGCGGGTGCGTGCAGAAAAAGGCTCAGTGGTCTCCACGTAGCATCCGCCATTGCTGATGTCGCTCAAGGTGCAGCGGAAGGGGACGTTGCTTCCCACGCGGAATACATCCGCCCCTAACCGGCAGGCATGCCGCAAGCGGATTCGGCGGTCGCTGGATGCGGAAGTCAATCCCAGACCTGCAGGCGGGATGCTGGGCGGCAGCGCTGTTCTTGAGCCAGCACTCTTCACAATTTCCCTGGAAGATTCCCGCGAGAGATTCGCGCTTAGCCAGCCGCTCAACACACGCCGGGAAGCCTGGGGTACATCGGCGAAACGTATGCCGACTCGGCCGGTCGAATCTTGCCAGACAATTTCTCCCGACAAGCGCACCAGCGAAACCTGTCCCGGAAGATTGAATTGAAAATAGACTTTGCAGCTCGGCGGCAGCTTGCGGTCGCACTGAATCGAAATGCCGCTTTCGCTCAGGTCCAGCAAAGTAGCCGGAATGTTATCGGCGGTGGCGTAGGCGATGGAGGCCTGGGCGTGAAGCGGAATTCTCTGTTTCTGCCGGCGCTCGCGCCGCATCAAGGCGCGCGCGGCTCGTAGGCTGGTGGTGGCTCGTTCCGCGGAAAGTGGTTTGTAGAGGATGAAGTTTGCGCCCCTGGCGAAGACTTCCCGCGCGTTATTTCTACCGTCGACCAACGCGACTATGAGAGCACTGTGGCTCGCAGGAGCTTGCCGGATGCTCGCAATTAGATCGAGCGCAGTGTGCTCTTCATTGCAATCCACCAGGATGGCGTCAAAACCTTGCGCCAAAACCAGACGTGCACCGGGCGCGTCGTCGCAGTCTTCGACACTGAGTCCCAGCTCCGCGAGAATCCTGCTGAGCATCTGCACGGACTTGGAGTCCGCACACACTACGAGCGCTGAAAGAGACATAACTGACCGCATCCTATGGCGGTACGCAACAGTGGACAAGTTACCAGGGTCATGCCGAAGGGGGCCTCGTAAGCCAGCCCGTTACCTTCGTCATCTGGAGTCACGCTCGGGAAAAAAGTATGTTTGATACGTCCGGTTACATTGGTACCCCAGGGTCATCGCAGGCGGACCGACGCAAGCGGATAATCCGAGGCGGGAAAGAGGGTGGCACGATGTCGTCCAAGCTCGGAAACTGGCTGATCGCGATGGGTGCGGTGTTTGTGACTGTCGCCCTGGTCTGTATTGCGGCCGCAAGCGCGAAAGCCGATCGCAGCAGCGTACTGGCTCTGGCTGGCTCCCTATTCTCCACTGGTGCCATGATGATCTCTGGCGGCCTCTACGTTAAAGCCCGGTTCTTCACCACTCAGAACTCCAGCACGGAGAACACTGACGCAACCCGCCGGGTCCGTGGTGGCTGCGATCTCTGCGCTGGTGACACTCCGGTCATTCACTGCAAAGTGCACCAATTGCACCTTTGCCCAGCGTGCCTGGCCCAGCATTACGATTTCCGCTCCTGCGCCTATGTGCCCAGCACCCGCAAGCCATCAACCCGCGTTCGGACAATGGCAAAAGGACGTGGAGCATAGGTCTGCGGAACATGAAGTTGACATTGGGCCTCTCGCCCAGAGCCCGATAGCCATCGCTTCCCCGCTCTGGTCATAGCAACCGCTTCAAACTCCCCACCCGCTAATTGACGGGCCGGAATCTTTTTGCGCCGACAGGTGAAACCGTACGCTTTCCCGCAGCCTGCCAGCCGGCCGATAGCGAATAAGAATGATAAGCTTGAATTCTTCATTACATTGCTGGATTGGTGGGAGTTCAGCCTTGACAAGCGCAGCGCAGCTTCAAGTCGGACAGAAATCGGGGATTGCGGGATGGGCATTCCTAGTGTCCGTGCTCACGCCCCTGATCCTGTTTTTCGTTCCCGCGTTCATTGTCCGCCCCTTCCACTATCAATCAGCGCGCGCATTGTCTCTCGCCTTGGCCATTAAAAAGGCGGCACCCTGGCCGACGCTGATTCTGGCGGTTGCCTCCGCCCCACTGGCATTGCTGCTCTGGAGACGAGTTACACGACGCAGAAGAATCCTGCTCGTGCTTGGAGTGGTGCTCGCCGCTGCAGCAGCGGTTATGGTTCGCATCAACTACTTCGAGTGGATGTTCCACCCGGTACCGCAGGCAGGATTCGAATCCATAGACCACGCGAAGCTGGCCGACTCTGAGATGGTAATGACGGTACGCTTTGGCGCGGATGCGCGGGCCTATCCCATTCGCGCCATGGCGTACCATCACGTGCTCAACGATGTGGTAGCCGGCGTTCCCATCGCGATCACTTATTGAACGCTCTGTCACACCGGTCTGGTGTGGAAACGGACGGCCAAAGGCAGGATCCTGCATTTCCGGCTGGCTGGAATCAACAACCAGAACTTCCTCATGCGCGACGACGAAACGGGCACCTACTGGCAGCAGGTCACCGGCCAAGCCATTGCCGGCCCGCTTAAAGGACAGGTGCTGGAAGCCGTCCACAGCGACGAACTGACATTTGCCGTATGGAAACACGAGTCGCCCGCTGGACAAGTTCTGGCGCCAGTCGCTGGCTACGCGGGCAAATACGAAAGCAACTGGGAACCGCAAGTACAGAAGCTGCCCACGACCATCGATTTCCCCGGCAGCGGGCTCAAGGCCCGCGATACAGTTTTAGGCGTACAGATCGGTGGTGCGAGTCGAGCTTATCCGATCGTCTCGCTGTCCGCGAAATTGCCCGTACAGGACACGCTCGGAGGTACTCCCATCGTGCTCATGATGGCAAGCGACAATAAGTCGGTGCGCGTATTTGTGAGCCGCATTGGTGGACGTGACGCCGAGTTCTTCCGCAAGAGCGATACTTCCGATTGGATTTTGGTTGACTCGCTCTCCGCCGGCGAATGGAACTTTCAGGGATGCGCCTCGAGCGGACCTTCCGCCGGTACTTGTCTCGAGCCAGTCCAGGCGCTCAAAGACTATTGGTTTGACTGGCGGAATTACCATCCTGACACCGGCGTGTATAAACGTTAGCTTGGTTGGTTTCTGATTGTTGATTGGTGATTGTTGAACGAGCATCCGCAACAATCTTTCATTCAACAATCTGACAATCAGCAATCTACAATTCTTCTGAGGAACCCTCTTTGCCCCAAATCACCGCCATCTTCTGGGATCTCGGCGGCGTGCTGCTGAGCAACGCCTGGGACCACGCTCAACGCGCGCAGGCTGTAGCCAGGTTCCAACTCGATGAAATCGAATTTCGCGACCGGCATGACATGCTGGTGTCTTCGTTTGAACGAGGCAAGATCACCCTGGATGACTATCTCGATCGCACCGTTTTCTATCGTCCCCGTCCGTTTAGCCGCGAAGCCTTCCGGGATTTCATGTTCCCGCTGTCCCAGCCCAAGAGCGATGCCTTGGAATTCGCTCGCGCCTTAAGCAAAACCGGCAAGCGTCTGATGGGTACCATCAACAACGAAAGCCGCGAGCTGAACCAATACCGGATCGAGACCTTTAATCTCCGCGAGATATTCAGCCTTTTCGTGAGTTCTTGCTTCGTGGGAATGCGCAAACCAGAGGAAGGTATTTATCAGCTCGCGCTCATGCTGACACAAGTGAGGCCGGAAAATTCCTGTTTTGTTGACGATCGCGATCTCAACCTGGAGACCGCGAGGCGACTGGGCATGAACACTATTCGCATGGAAAATGTGACGCAACTGCGCCAGGAATTGCAGAGGCTGGGAGTGACCACGTGACAGGGTTAGCCTTTGCGCTGTGCCTTCGCGGCAGGAGAAATTACGTTTTCTATCAGGCTCAGATCGCTCGACCAGGAGTCGGCTACAATCTTCCACTCGCCATTGTGCCGGGTTGAGACTACCAGGTACTTGCCGCGCTCTTCGCGGCGTTTGCCCATCGCCATCGGAACCAGCGACTTGCAACGCCCGGCTTCGTATGCGATTTCGCCGAAGATTTCGACCCGCAATGGCTCCAGCTCGACTTCTCCCAGCCCGGAATCGAGGACCGCAAAAAAGAATTCGCGAATCGCGGCGGTGCCGCGCACAGGAGGAACGTTAGGACGCAGAACAAGCGCATCCGCCATGTAGAGTTCGACAAGATCATCCAGATGCTTAGTATTACAGGCGAAAGCCCAGTCCTGGGACATCTTGCGAACCGCAGCCTCAGCCCGGCTCACCGAAGCGCCGGTAAGGGGGGCGCGCGTTCGCGCCATTTCCCGGGCAGGCGCGGCCCCGCCGTGCGACTCCGGCGCGCCAAACCGTGCTGCTCCATCCAAGAAATAATGGTGGTGATAGTGATGATGGTAATGATGCTCTCCTGCCGGAAACGACGTAGTCGGATTGGGCTGCGGGGCGGGCTTGGTAGTCGCGTCTTCCTCTTGCCCCAACTGCATTGGAACACCACAACTGGAGCAGAACCGGTTACCCGCCCGATTCAACGCGCCGCAGATTGAGCAGGCATTCGCCTTGATATCAGCGCCGGTACCGGACTCCTCCGCGTCCATTTCCAGGGCAAACCGCTGGATGGCTTGCAAGGCGGCTGCAATCGCCTCCTGGCCAGGCTTGGGACGATGCATGTCGTAGTGTAGCCGCGATAAGAACTCGTCGACCGCGGGATTCTGCGCCAACTCTCCTTCCGGCTGGCTGGCGGGCATTTTGGGAGTAGGTTTTTCCTGGTCCACAGCGTGATCCGATAGCGCTCATTCTAAGCGAAAAGAGCGTTCATCGAGCGGAAAACTCCACCTTCGCTTCTACCTCGGTGGGCACGCCGTTGCAGGTTGCCGGCCGGTAGCGCCACGAGCGCACGGTTTGCAGAACGGTGCGATCCTCCATCGGACCTGCACTCTCCAGTATCAGCGGGCTGTGTATGCGACCATCGATGCCGACAATAAAGCTGACCGTAATCCTTGCCCTTAGCCCGGCTAGGTCCAGCGTTAGGGGATTAGGTGTCGTGAGTGCCTCCGGACCTTGCGTCTCTTCGCAGGAGCACCGATTCGTATGAGCAATGGCCACAAAGGCGGAGTCATGAAATGTGCCACTCAAGCTCGGCAGATTATTATGATTCAGAAAGCCTCTTTCCAGCCGTGCCGCCGAATAAATGGAAGCCGCGGCTATCCCAGGAGCCAGGCTCAGCAGGAGCATCGAGGAGAGCACGCGAAGCGGCATGATTCCGATCCGGGCAAGGTGACAAGGACACACGCACAACGCCCAAATGCCTCTGCTGGAGTGGCAATCCCGGTGCCAACAAACGCTGATCCGTAAGCGGCTGCTGTTCAGCAACTTACAAGGAAACCGGTGGCAGAGGTCCGATTGTTACTGCAAAGCGTTGCAACATCGGCGCTGATTGACTGCACCAAGGACGGTGCGCCAAATGCGTTGTGATCGGGGGATGAATACTGAAGCAGCCACGCAAATGTACAAACGGCTTGCACTCCATCGTCTACTCCGAAGCAGCTCCACTCGGCTCGCACCATTTCTGGTGCATTGAAATCCCAGTAGACGGTGACCCTGAAATGGAGTCACAATTAGGCAGGGTCTGGTCATGCCGGTGCTGTTTCTCGCTGTCGCCTCCTACCTCATTTTCTTTTCGGTTCTGGTGTTACTGTGGATTGCCAGCACCCTGGAAGCACGGGAGATGCGCAGGAAATCGATTCCCTGGCTCGCAAACCCTTTCCCACAGCTAACCATCTCGCAAGCCTTTGATCCGGTCTACTCGCGCTTGTGGAATGCGCCAATCCGGGCTTTAGCGCGCGTGGAAGCGGCGGGCCCGATTGGTCTGCCGGTGGGAAAGTTGCGCCCGGAGTTCCGGAAAGCCTGTTGCCGTTTCCCCGAGATTTACGATGGCTGCAGCTTCGCCCAATGGCTTCAATTCCTTGAGCAAACACGGCTGATTTCGTGTGACGGCCGTAGAGTCTCGCTAACCCCGGACGGCGTCGCTTTCCTAAGATATCGCTTCACCACCGACTCGCTATTGAAAGCTTGACCCGCGTCACCCCACTTCTCAGGCTAGGCCGGCAGAGGCAATCCATGCGTCTTCGCTCTCGCCTACTATCCAAGAACTGACAAATATTGGCATTGCGAAACAACGCCAGCGGCGGTAAAAGAGCATAGCTGGTGTCCCCGATCGGCCAACCTGAGTAGCTTTTCTAGGATCAAACTGGCAGGACGAATCGTGGTAACGGCGGCCCATCTCAACTCTGCTTGTCTCGCCCTCGGTCGGGCCAAAAAACGCAACAACGCAATTGCAGCCCTGCTGTCGGGAGTCTTACCCGCCTTCATTCTCGCAGTGCATATGCCGCCCAGTTGGCAACGCGGGCTGGTCGGCCTTGTAATTGGACTGCTTTGGGCGAATGGTTTCGAGTACGCTTACCATCGCTGGTTATTGCATTGGCCGCGCAGTTC
>Ga0070697_100000128_pt1 | contig 60251 bp, 51 predicted proteins | sample KBSK1501metaG_FD_65475 | JGI IMG/M metagenome (GOLD analysis project Ga0070697, IMG submission 65475) | Corn, switchgrass and miscanthus rhizosphere microbial communities from Kellogg Biological Station, Michigan, USA - KBS K1-50-1 metaG | ecosystem: Host-associated > Plants > Roots >... | reverse complement strand
TTTGTTTGGGTGGTGCTGTTCATCCTAACCAAATACTTCGCGAGCGATTACTCGTGGAACATCAGCATTCCTTTTTTGAAGGCGACGGCGGAACCGAGTGGCATCAGCTTTATTGGGCCGATTCTTTATTTGTTTTTCATCGTGATCGTCCTGCTCGGGTTTTCCAACGCGGTGAACCTGACCGATGGATTGGATGGACTAGCGATCAGTGTGACGTTCATCGCAATGACCGCGCTGACGGCGCTGACTTACCTAAGTAGCGACGCAAGGTGGGCGCGATATCTCGAACTGACGCACCGGCCGGAGGCGGCGGAATTGACAGTCTTCTGCGGCGCCATGGCCGGTGCCAGTCTCGGTTTCCTCTGGTACAACGCGCCCCCCGCCGAGGTTTTCATGGGTGACGTCGGAAGCCTGGCGATCGGCGGCGCGATTGGGACAGTCGCGGTGCTGACGAAACAGGAATTCATGCTGCTGATGGTTGGTGGTGTATTTGTGATCGAAGCTCTTTCAGTGATGTTGCAAGTCAGCGTTTTCAAGATGACCAGGCGCACAACCGGCACCGGCCGGCGAATGTTTAAGATGACACCCCTGCACCATCATTTTGAAATGCAAAACTGGAAAGAGTCGAAGATTGTCTTTCGGTTTTTGATCCTGGCGATTTTGTTTGCGCTTTTGAGTCTTTCGACCTTGAAACTAAGGTAGGAGAGTGGGCAGTGAGCAGTGAGCAGTGGGCAAAACGAGAATTGGGGAAGTAGGGTGAGAATGGGCGTTCTTCTTCTCAGTGACTTAGGCACTACCAGACAGCTTTGGCTGCGTTTACTGCCCACTGCCCACTGCCCACTGCGCACTAGATGAACGTCGCGGGCAGGAAAGTTTTGGTGATCGGAGCGGCGCGCAGTGGGATTGCGTCCGCGAAGTTCCTGGCCACACGGGGCGCGACCGTCGTGCTCAACGATTCGAAACCCGTTGAAAAGTGGAGCGCTGACGCGCTGGCATTGAAGAGCGAAGGGATCGGGGTTTTACCCGGGGAGTTACCGGGCTGGTTGCTGGACCAGACGGACTTAGTGGTGATCAGTCCGGGAGTTCCCGCTACAGCTATTCCGATTAGATACGCTGAGAGGGCCGGCGCGGAGGTGATTGGAGAAGTCGAGCTCGCTTCGAGATATTTGCAAGGCCGGATAGTTGCAATTACCGGAACGAATGGGAAGACAACGACCACGTCGTTAATTGGAGAGTTACTTAAGAACGCGGGAATTCCGACACAGGTGGGAGGAAACATTGGCACTCCGCTGATCTCGCTGGTGGAAAGTTCAAGGAAAGACGGTTGGACGGTAGTGGAGATGTCGAGTTTTCAGTTAGAGACAATCAGGGAATTTCATCCCGCGGTTGCTGTGGCCCTGAACGTGACGCCGAATCATATGGATCGTTACGAATCATTTACTGATTACGCTGCTGCCAAGCACCGGATTTTCATGAACCAGGTTCCTGGCGACCTGGCAGTGCTTAACGCGGACGACGAAATCGTTTCCAGTTGGGCCGCCGGACTACGGGCGCACGTCGCGAAGTTCAGCGTGAAACGCGAACTCGAGGAAGGGCTGTTTCTGAGAGGCCGCGAGATTGTTTCGCGGAACGCGGCTCGTGAACGGGTCCTGCTGATGTCGGACGAGATGAAGCTTCGTGGCCTACACAATGTCGAGAATGTTCTGGCCGCCTTGTCAGCCGGGCTCGCTTGCGGTGCGGCTCCGGAATCGATGCGTCAAACGATCAGGAACTTTGATCCCGTAGAGCACCGTCTCGAGTTGGTTGCAGAAATCCGGGGAGTGAAGTTTTACAACGACTCGAAAGCTACCAGCGTTGACGCCACCTTGAAGGCGCTCGAAGCATTCGCCGGCGAAGGGACAGTTGAAGATGGAAAGGTTGTTTTGATTCTTGGCGGACGGGGAAAGAAGGCGCCATACGCTCCGCTCTCCTCCCTGGTAAGTGAGAGAGTGCGCAAGCTGATTCTGATTGGCGAAGACGCGGATACGATCGCCGCCGAACTGGGAGATTTCGCTCCGAATGTTCGCGCTAAGGATATGAAGGATGCGGTTGAGCAGTCTTTTCAAGCAGCTGAGCCGGGGGACACAGTTTTGCTGGCACCCGCCTGCGCCAGCTTCGACATGTTCGAAAGCTTCGAGCACCGGGGGAAGGTATTTAAGGACGAAGTACGAAGCCTAAAGTCCAGAGATTGAGCCCGCGTTCGTGACGGCAACTTTGGAGATTTGGGCCTCGGAACAATAAAGCAATGGCAAGGAAGTTACATCCAGATAAATGGCTGTTTGCGGCAACCGTGGGGTTGGCCCTATTTGGCGTGGTGATGGTTTACAGCGCGTCGGCAGTTATGGCCCAACGCGAGAATGGCAGTCAGTTCTATTACGTTATTAAACAGGGAATCTGGACCGGAATCGGGCTCGTGGTAATGCTGGTTGCGATGCAATTTGATTATGTCCGGCTTAAGGATCGGCGGATTGTTTATGGTCTGCTGCTGATCGCGACGGTAATGCTGCTGGCAGTCTTTGCTTTCCCGTCTATCAACGGGGCCAGGCGCTGGATCAAGTTCAGCAAGTTTTCAATTCAACCGTCTGAGCTGTCAAAACTCTCGCTGGTCATTTTCCTCGCGTATTTTCTGGAGAGGCGAGCAGACCAGGTGAAATCTTTTTTGGGGACATTTGTACCCTGCGCATTTGTAACGGGCATGCTGGCCGTTCTGATAGTTGCTGAACCTGATCTTGGGACGGCAATGATGCTGGCGATTGTTTTTGGTGTGTTGACTTATACAGCCGGCGCGCGGCTGCTTCACCTCGGTTTGATCGCGTTTCCTGCCCTGGTAGGGCTGGCGGGTTTACTGATCTTCGTTCCTTTTCGCCTGCGACGCATGATCATGTTTCTGGATCCCTGGGCTGACCCACAGGGCAGTGGGTTCCAGGTAGTGCAGTCCCTAATCGCGATCGGTTCGGGAGGTCCCAACGGACTTGGTTTCGCACAGGGCAAGCAGAAAATGTTGTTTCTGCCTTTCGCTCACTCAGATTTTATCTTTGCCGTCATCGGTGAAGAGCTGGGATTGGTAGGAACGCTAACAGTGTTGCTGGTATTCGGACTTTTTCTCTGGCGCGGCATTCGCACATCGCTCCTGGCGCCCGATCGGTTTGGAATGCTCCTGTCACTTGGCCTGGTGACCAGTATCGTAGTGCAGGCGCTGTTTAATATGAGCGTCGTACTTTCGCTGGTGCCGACAAAGGGTATTCCGTTGCCCTTTATCTCCTACGGCGGATCGTCTTTAGTTCCCACGCTGGCCGCCGTAGGTATTCTGCTGAATATTTCGCAGCACACGACGGGGGCCATCAGCCTGGAAGCATTGAAACCGAGTGTGGCGCGTCGCACCCGGGAGTCGAGAAAACTTCGGCCGGCGCCGGTGAGGCGGATAGCCTCTTCGCGCTTGGGTTAACCGGATGCGCGTACTTATTGCCGCCGGCGGGACAGGCGGACACATTTATCCCGGGATTGCTGTGGCCTGGGAGATCATGCGCCGCGAGCCTGAATCGGAAGTAAGGTTTGTTGGCACAGAGCGAGGCCTGGAAAGCAAGCTGGTCCCGCAAGCAGGGTTTGAACTTTCGCTCATTGATAGTGCGGGACTGAAAAACGTTGGGCAGGTTGCACGAGTACGCGCTTTGATGGTGATACCGAAGAGCTTGTTGACGGCTCGTAGTTTGATAAGAGGGTTTAGGCCGGACATTGTCATTGGGGCGGGCGGTTACGTGTCAGGGCCGGTGGTTCTGGCCGCGGCGCTGATGAATGTTCCAACGCTCGTGATGGAGTCAAATGCGTTACCCGGTTGGACCAATCGCAGGTTGGCGAGGTTTGTGGACAAAGCCGCAGTTTCCTTTGAAGCAGCGTTGCCTTACTTCCGTGGCAAGGGTGTGGTGACCGGCAATCCTGTCAGGCGAGACTTTTTTGAGATACCGGCGCGCCAACGCCCGTCCGGCAAAGAGGAGTTTTCTATTTTGGTGTTCGGCGGATCACAAGGTGCGAGGGCAATCAATGAAGCAGTGATTGCTGCGCTCCCGTCATTGGAGGGACTGCGAGACGTGTTGCGAATTACGCACCAAACAGGAGAAGCCGACTTTGAAAAAGTGAGTTCTGCTTATGTGAAGGCTGAGTGGTCGAGGAGTGCGACTGTCAAACGTTACATTGACGATATGGTTGCCAGTTTCGCGAATGCCGATCTGGTTATTTGCCGTGCAGGTGCTACCACGACTGCTGAACTGATTGCAGCGGGCAAAGCGTCGTTGATGGTTCCGTTCCCCTTTGCGGCTGACGACCATCAGAGAAAAAACGCAGAGGCGCTGGCTAACGCGGGGGCAGCAAGAATGATTTTGCAGCAGGATTTGTCGGGAGAACGATTGGCACAGGAGATCGCCACTCTCGCGCGCGAACCGGAAAGAATAACTGCTATGGAGCAATCCGCCCGCAAACTCGCCCGCGGCGATGCAGCGGCCGCAGTGGTGGATATGGTCGAGGAGCTTGTTCGACCGTCGACCGTCGACCGTCGACCGTCAGCGGTCTAAAAGATATGTTTAGGCGAATTCAACACGTTCACTTCGTTGGCATTGGCGGGATTGGGATGTCCGGCATTGCCGAGGTCCTTGTCAATCTGGGCTTCCGCGTGTCGGGTTCAGATGCGAAGAGATCCAATGTGACCGATCGACTGCAACAGATGGGCGTCGAGTTTGTTGAAGGTCACGATGGCGAAAACGTAGGAGATGCGCACGTAGTTGTTCGCTCCACTGCCGTGCGTGATGAAAATCCCGAAATCGTCGAGGCCCAACGCCGATCCATTCCCGTCATTCCCCGAGCAGAGATGCTGGCAGAGTTGATGCGATTGAAGCCCCACACAGTAGCGGTTGCGGGTTCACACGGGAAGACAACCACGACCTCGATGGTCGCAACCGTGTTGGGCCACGCCGGAATGGATCCCACGATCGTCGTTGGTGGGGTGGTCGGCGCTTTTGGCTCAAATGCCCATCTGGGCACGAGCGATCTAATGGTGGTTGAGGCAGATGAAAGTGACCGGTCGTTTCTAATGTTAACGCCGACCATCGCGGTGGTCACAAACATAGACCGGGAACACATGGACTACTACCACGACATGGACGACGTTCGGGCTTGCTTTACCAGCTTCGTAAACAAGGTGCCGTTTTATGGGGCGTCGATTCTTTGTCTGGATGATCCGAATGTGCAGGCAATCATTCCCCACATCGAACGCCGCCGAATCACTTATGGCTTAAGCGCGCAGGCCGACATCTCGGCGCACGCAATTCGTTACGATCAAAGCTTTGGTTCGGTCTTTACTGTTTGGCACGGAGCGGATGTGGTTGGTGACGTAGCGTTGCAAGTGCCGGGACTGCACAACGTCTATAACTCGCTTGCCGCAATAGCCGTTGGCTTCGAGTTGGATGTGCCGTTTATCCAAATCGCCGAAGCCCTGGGCAGTTTTACTGGAGCCGGAAGACGATTTCAGTTCAAGGGTGAAGCGGGTGGCGTGATGGTGGTTGACGATTATGGGCACCACCCGACCGAGGTTAGAGCGACCCTTGCCGCAGCAAAAATCGGTTCGGGGGGCAGACGGATCGTCGTACTGTTTCAGCCGCATCGCTACAGCCGCACTCACGACCTGATGGAGGAATTTGCCCGCTCCTTCAATAACGCCGACACACTTTTTGTAACTGACATTTACGCCGCCAGTGAGGATCCGATCGAAGGAACTACTGCGGAAACCCTGACCGCCGCGATCAAGCGCTTCGGACACAAGGACGCTCGTTACGTTGGAGCGCTCGAAGATGCTGCCGCTGAACTGCGAGATCACGTGCAGCCCGGTGATTTGGTTTTGACGCTCGGCGCCGGCACCGTGAGCCGGGTAAGCGATCAATTGCTGGGCCTGCTTCGCGAGCGAGGCGACGCCAAAACTGTCTAATTAATTGTAAAGCAAATTGTGAGTTGGCGTTGGTTTATGGCAGAGACGAACGAAGAAAACAAAGTCGGCAAACGCGATGCTATGCTCCAGGAGATCGCAACTCGGCTTGGCGTGCGTGCCGAACGCGGCCGGCGATTTGCGGAGTTGACCAGTCTGAGAGTGGGTGGGGCCATTGATTGGGTGTTGTCGCCGGAAACAGAACCGCAAGCTGCAGCTATCGTGAACGAAATGGACCATGCTGGAATTAGCTGGCGTGCCCTTGGTTCGGGCAGCAATATTCTCGCCGACGATGGTGATCACCATTACGTAGTCTTAAGTCTCAAAGAACTAAAAGGTGAAGTCAGTTTTGACGGTGAGTGCGTATCTGTTTCCGCCGGCTATTCACTTCCGCGTCTTTGTATTGATGTTGCGCGTCAGGGGCTGTCGGGAATCGAAGGCCTCGGTGGAATTCCGGGCACGGTGGGCGGCGCTTTGTGGATGAATGCCGGCGCCTATGGCCACGAAATAGGGACGGTCACTGAGACGGTGAGGGTGGCTCGTGACGGACTGGTAAAGGAGATCTCCGGTAACGACGTCCAGTGGAATTATCGTCATACGTCATTCAAAGAGGGTGAACTGTTATTGGGCGGAACCCTGCGTCTGGTGCCAGACGACCCTGAAAGAATTCGCGCACGAATGGAAGATGCGAAATCCCGGCGCATGGCGACACAGCCACATGGATCGCGATCCGCTGGTTGCTTCTTTAAGAATCCGCCCGACGCCGCGGTTGGCACCGGAAAGATAATTGATGAGATGGGAATGAAGGGTGCGCGGAAAGGAAGTGCGTCAGTTTCGCCGGTCCACGCTAACTTTATTGTCACTGAGGGAGAAGGCGCGCGGGCTGAGGATGCCCTTGCCCTTGCCGAAGAGGTTCGGGAGCGCGTGAAACGCGAGCACGGAATTGAGCTTGAGTATGAGATCGAACTCTGGAGTGCGAAAGAGCGCGAGACCAAACCAGAGACTGCCGAGTCCGACCAGGAAGCAAACGGAAAGGAACCGAAGTGAGAGAGCAAGTCGTCGCACACAAGGTTGGTAACCGTTCGGGAGGGAGCCCGCGTCGCTCGGGTGGAATTACACAGCGCCCAGCGCGGCGAGAAGGTGTGGGGGAAGTCGTTGGTTCCCGCCTGCGTGCTTTGCTCGGTTATCTTCCAACTTTCCTCAAACTCGCGCTGGCAATTGCGGTCGCAGTTCTCATTTTCGCGGGCTACCGCGTGGCCGCCTCTGCCAGTTTCTTTCAAGTGCGCAGGATAGAAGTGGGGGGAAACTCGCGTGTCTCATCGGAAGAGATTCAGGCGCTGGTGCGCAAGGAAACTGAGAAGACCGGCGTCTGGAAAGCCGATATTCATGGGTTGAGTGCGCGCCTCGAGCGTCTGCCGTGGGTGCGAACGGCAATTGTTTCGCGAGTTTTACCGGATGGAATTCGTGTTCGCATCTCCGAGAGAGTGCCCCGCGCCGTGGTCCGCACCGGCTCCGGACGATTTCGCTGGATCGATGAGGACGCAGTGCTGCTCGGTGAGATGTTGCCCACAGACCAGATACCGTCTTTCTTCCTCCGGGGTTTGAACGAGGAAGACTCAGCGACGGCACAGCCCGAGAACCGCGAACGAGTACAAAAGTTTTTGGAGTTGCAACGAGATTGGGACGCTTCGGGGTTATCGGAACGTGTCAGCGAGGTAAACCTGATAGACGTTCGTGACGTGCGGGCACAACTGGCGGGCGACAGTTCGCAAATAGAAGTGAGGCTTGGCTCACATGATCACGGCAAACGCTTGCAGGACGCGCTCAACGTTCTGGATAGTCAGCGACAAACTCCGCGCGGTGCGCTAATCAGTTACATCGATCTGAGCCAGGGTAAACGAGCAATTGTGGGCCTGGTTTCAGGAGTTCATACCAACAGCGAGGGCCAGGTGGTTTCCCCAGCGCCCAACGTTGCTGAACCTCCAGGGGCTGTGGAAAACAAAACTCAGAAGCAGCGCAACGACAAATCGGCCAGGCCGGAGAGAAAACCAGACGAAACTGATAGAACGAAGAAGCCGGCTCGTCCGGCACGATGATCGAGGACTCAAATCGGGAAGGTAGCTAGTTAAGGGAGCAACTGCTGGATGGCCAAACGCACGCCGCACACAATCGGGCTTGATATCGGGACCAGCAGGGTCACGTGTATAGCTTGCGAGCCCGGCGAAAGCGGATTGCTCGACATCGTTGGCATCGGAGAATCTGAAGCGCGCGGACTGCGGAAAGGCGTAATAGTTAATCCTGATGCGGCGGTGGATGCCATCAAAAAGGCTGTTGAAGAAGCAGAGCGAATGAGTGGCATTCAAGCTGAAGAAGTGACGATCAATCTGGCCGGCTCCCACATTCTCGGTTTTAACGGCCAGGCAATAGTTGCCGTGTCAGGGCGTGACCGAGAAATCACAACTGAGGATGTGCGTCGGGCAATCGATTCTGCTTGTGCCATTCAGCTTCCGGCGGGACGCGAAATCGTGGATCGCTTGCCGCAAGAGTTTATCGTGGATGATCAGGACGGAATCAACGATCCAGTGGGAATGATTGGAGCGAGGCTCGCAGTTAAGGTGCACATTGTTACCAGCCCGGTGACAGCGCGGCAAAACGCCATTAATGCAGTCAATCGAGCTGGTTTGATAGTGGCGGATATGGTTTTGGAGCAACTCGCCGCGGCGGAAGCTTCCCTGACCGAAGACGACAAGGAATTCGGTGCGGCCCTGGTCGATATCGGCGCCGAGACTACGGGATTAATCATTTATCAGCGAGGCGCGGTGCAGCACACAGCTGTTTTTCCTCTCGGGGGCTCCCACTTTACAAACGACATAGCTTTTGGGTTGCGTACGCCGATCCCGGAAGCGGAGAAAATCAAGCGAGCAGTAGGCAGTGCTTGTAGTACCTCGCTTTCCGAGATGGAGCGCAGTGAATTAGTAGATGTGCCATCCGTGGGGGGCCGCGCTCCCCGGCAGCTTTCGCGACAAATCCTTTGCGATATCTTGCAACCGCGCGCAGAAGAAGTGTTGATGCATGTCGCTGATGAGATCAAAGACGCAGGTTGGGAGAGGCAGTTGTCGAGTGGAGTTGTGCTTACGGGTGGCGGAGCACTGCTCAGTGGCATGACGGAAATCGCGGAACAAGTGTTCGATGCTCCGGTCCGTCTTGGTTACCCGGAGCGAGATCGGTTTGGTGGGTTGATTGAAGATGTGCAGAGTCCCGCCTGGGCAGCAGCCGCCGGACTGGCACTGGTCGCCAGTCGCACTCAACAGAGTGAGCTGCGTTCCGCGATGGCTCGCCGTGGTTCAACTGGCAAGCTGACGCATTTTGTTTCACGCTTTAGAAATCGTTTCAGTAGTATTTTTTGACAAGTTGTTGTATGCTTTCGCCCCGGCCGCACAAGATATAGTCCGCAACATATCGATGCCGATGGCGCGAGCAACCCAACATAGCAGGAGAAGGCCCTGGACGCCTTCCCGCTTCGGAAGAGAGGAAATAACTATGGCAGAGGACGCTCGTCAACGCGATAAGGGCATTAATATTTTCATCGACGACGATCCGCCGATAACCGGCGCGCGGATCAAAGTGATCGGAATTGGTGGTGGCGGCGGTAACGCCGTGAACCGGATGATTGAAGCAGGCATCGAGGGAATTGAATTCCTGGTTGCCAATACTGACCTTCAGGCGCTGAAGAGATCCAAGGCGCCAATCAAAATACAGCTGGGCAGCAGGCTTACGAAAGGACTTGGCGCCGGAGCGAATCCTGGCGTGGGGCGTGAAGCTGCGCTAGAGGATACGGACAAGATCATTGAGGTGCTGGAAGGCGCTGACATGGTGTTTGTTACTACCGGTCTCGGCGGCGGCACCGGCACCGGAGGGGCGCCAATCATTGCGTCACTGGCCACCGAATTGGAAGCGCTGACGGTAGCGGTTGTTACCAAGCCGTTTCACTTCGAAGGGCGCCGCCGGATGCAACAGGCTGAACACGGCCTGCGAGAGCTGCGCGAGTGTGTAGACACGGTCATCACGATTCCAAATGAGCGCCTCCTGCATACAGTCCAGAAAGATTCGTCGCTGGCCGATTCATTTGCCGTGGCGGACGATGTTCTCCGTCAGGCAGTCCAGGGAATCAGCGATCTAATTACTGTCCCTGGTCTAATCAATCTCGATTTCGCAGACGTCAAATCGATTATGCAGGGCATGGGCATGGCGTTGATGGGTGCAGGTCGCGCGCGAGGTGAGAACCGGGCGATCGAGGCTACTCAGCAGGCGATCTCTTCGCCGCTGCTCGAGGAGGCGACTATTCAAGGTGCGAAGGGCGTGCTCATTAACATTACCGGAGGACCGGACCTGACCCTGTATGAAGTGAACGTCGCATCTACGATCATTCGCGAAGCAGCCGACGAAGATGCAAACATTATTTTCGGTGCAGTCATCGATGAGCACATGGTTGATGAGATGAAGATTACCGTAATCGCAACCGGCTTTGGTGAGGAAGCGATTGCGCTGTCTTCAGCTGCGGCAGTGACCAGCATGCCCGCCGGCGCGCCCCGTTTTGTGCAACGGCCGACAGACGACCTGCCGCGGCCGATGATGCAGGGGCGCTCGGATGATCTCGATGTGCCGACATTCATTCGCAAGAAAGCTGACTAGTCGCTCCAACCTTTGAGCACTAAGTAGGAAGGCGAGATTGCAAGCGCCTTCCTTTTAGTTTGGTAGACATTTGCTCCGACCATTGTTGTTTTTCGCCTTTGCTTTTTGAGTCTTGGTTGTGTAGCATGAAAGTCATTCCTTGCAGGATTTTCCATTACGGGTAAAGTTTCGTCTCTCTCCTCGAATGGCCGTCGCCTGCGAGAGTAGTGTGAATCCGCGTCACCCATTCCCCGCCAAATGTGCGTCGCGCGCGGTTAATTTTGAACCCGTCCTAATTTTTTGGAGGTAAGAACAAGTGAGCAATCGTAAACTCATCAGAACCACGCTCGCCGAGGTCAAAGGCAAGACCCGGGAGGTACCTCAAATGAGGGAGCGCTCGAATGGTGGTTCCCATCGCGGGCCGAGCAGCGAAGGCGGAAGAGATCCTGGTAGAGACGCCGGCAGAGAAGCCGCCCGCGCTGCACAGCAGGCCGCAATCCAGGTCCGCAAGCGGACGCCGCCGCCGATGGAAACAAATGCCGAGCTCTTCTACTATAAGAAGCAGATCGATGCGCACACACCCATGGTAATAGTCTTGCTCGATGGCGAGGAGATTGAGGGTACAATTGAGTGGTATGATCGCGGAGCGTTAAAGGTTAACCGCAAGTCGGAGCCCAACCTGCTTCTTCTCAAGAGAAACGTCAAATACATGTACAAGGCCGACGAGCGCGCCGAACAGGCCGCGGAGTAACAAGAACCATTATTCTTCGGTTGTGGTCTGCGTTGTTCGCCCCGCCTGACCGGTGCCCCGGTCTCGACTAATGAGGCAGTTTGCCAATAACTCATCTCATTCAGGTCCTCGACACGGCCGGTCTTTGCCCCGCATTGCAGTCACGATGGGTGATCCGGCCGGCATTGGACCGGAAGTAGTTTTGAAGGCGGTTGCCGAAGAAGAAATTCGGCGTATCTGCATTCCGGTAATCATCGGCGACGCTCAGTTGTTGGCCCACACCGCACGCACGCTCGACCTTCAATCCGGGTATGATATTGTTCGCAAGGGAGAACCCATTCCGGATCAACTTTCCGAACCCATCATCTTTCATCTTGATAACATCAACGGCTTTATCGAGCCCGGCGTTGAATCCGGTGCAGCGGGAAAAGCGGCCGGTGGATATATTGAAGCGGCTGTTGAACTGTGCGCTGCGGGAAGCGTGGATGCGATTGCCACTGCTCCAATCAACAAGCGATCGCTTTTTCTTGGCGGCTACAGCTTTCCAGGCCACACTGAGTTTCTTGCGCAACTAACCGGCACTGAAGAATTTGCGATGGCTTTCGTGGCGGCGAATCTCAGGATAGTACTGATATCAACTCACGTCCCCCTGGCTGAAGCCATAACCCTGGTAGAACGGGATCGCATAATCCGAACCGTGAACCTAACGCACAGGGAGTTGCAGCGTTGGGGAATTGAACAACCGCGATTGGCGGTGGCAGCGTTGAACCCCCATGGTGCTGAGGGCGGGTTGTTTGGAATGGAAGAAGCGTCTGAAATAGCTCCGGCCGTCGAGGCGTGCCGCGCGGTTGATGATATCAACGTCCAGGGACCTTTTTCGGCTGATACAGTGTTTTTGCGCGCCTCGCGCGGAGAGTTTGATGCGGTAATTGCCTGTTATCACGATCAGGCGATGATACCGGTCAAGTGTCTTTCGTTTGGCGAGGCTGTGAATGTTACCCTAGGGCTGCCTTTTATCCGGACGTCAGTGGACCACGGTACGGCCTTTGACATCGCCGGAAAGGGAATCGCAGAGCATTCCAGCATGGTGGCGGCAATCAAGCTGGCGGCGGAACTATCAACTCGCGCAGGCGAAAGCAGTCGTGCCGTGGAAGTATGAAACTAACAAATGGAAAATATTGAACCACAATCTACTGACACTGGCAGTAACTCGCGACGCATTCTGGTTGCCGATGACGATCCGGCAATCCTGCGTTTGGTGACGGCCATCCTGGAAAAAGAGAATTACGGCGTCGTGGCCGCCCGCGACGGACGAGAGGCTTACAAAATTCTGCAGGGTGATCAAAACTTCACCGCCGCGATCCTCGATGTGGTGATGCCACACATCTCGGGGCCCGAACTGGTGCGTTACATGAAGACTGAGAAGCGGCTAATGAAGATCCCGGTAATGATGATGACCGCCGAACAGGATCCGAAACTCTCTTCCGACAGTTTCTCTGCCGGCGCTGTGGTGTTCCTTCCCAAGCCGTTCACAACAGCACAATTGCACATCATGCTGCAGATGTTAATCGGCAAAGCCAGCAGCTAATTACATGGTCCTGATCTCCAAGATTTCATCCCGCGGCCGGAAAATTCCGTTCCCTCAATGGGTTCGCCTGCTTATTTTTGCGGGTCTCACCATCGTTGTCCCCAATGTCAGAGCTGATTTGAGTCCTAAACAAGCCCGAAAACTAATAACGCGCATGCCAGGTTTTGAGATGACGAACGACTCGGTTCGCGTAAAGTCGATTTCGGGGATCAACTCGGCTATGGCTGAAGTCAGAGCCGAGATAAGAACGGTGTTCAAATTTGAAAAAGACCAGGATGGAAGCTGGCGCGTGGCCGAGATTAGAACGCGACCTGATCAATGGGAAGATCTGACTTTGGTCGCCAGGGCACTCGGAACTCCAGTGGCCGCCAAGGAATGTAGTGCTCCCGATCCTCCTTTTAGAAGTGGTTCAGCCGAGGACCCCAGCGTAAAAAAGGTACGTTGCTTACTGGGTGGACTGTTAGGGGTGGCACTCCCATCGGATGCCGTTCGAATCCAGTCGGTAGCGCCGTTTGCTATCCCGCTGGCGCCTCGACCTTCGGCAGTAATCGTCGCCTGGATCGGGGTTGATGCCCGGCTTTTGAATACCGGGAAGGGGTGGCAGGTTGGAGAACTGCGAACGGGCAATCGCGAATGGGTCAAACTCGAACCGCTGGTCGCCGCACTCAATGAAGTGAAACAGCAAAAGGCTCGAACAGACCTGGAATCAATGGCCAAAGCTCTGGAGCTGTATCGAGTCCAGCGCGGTTTTTATGTTGTTTCGGAGAAACATTCGGTAGCCATTGATCACCTGAATCCTCGTTATCTGTCACAGATAATTCGCGTTGATCCCTGGCATCAACCCTACAAGTACGATGGCCAGCGAGACCACTTCACCCTGCGATCCAGCGGTCCCGATGGCAAAGACAACACCCCCGATGACATCAAATTGGCCAGTCCATTCCGCTAATCTCGTCCCAAAGCTCCGACTAGACTCTTGACGCACTATCAATGCCGATGTTAGTTTCAAAATGTGGCAGTGTTCTGGAAAGCTGCACGTTTGTAACAAGCCTTACGCCCACTGTAAGATAATTTGCCCCGCCAGTGGGCCAATTCAGCTAAGGGTACCCAAGCTTTGTTAGCTGGACGAAAACTCTTACTTGCCGACGATTCAATCACGATTCAAAAGGTTGTGGATCTTACTTTTGCCGACGAAGGCGTCACTGTGCTTTGCGTGAACAATGGCAGAGACGCGATCGATCGGATCGAAGAGTACGCTCCGGATGTGGTTCTGGCCGATGTTTTCATGCCCCAGGTGAATGGCTACGAAGTCTGTGAATACATCAAACAAAACGAGAAGCTCAGGCATATTCCTGTTATGCTTCTGGTCGGCTCTTTTGAGCCTTTTGACGAAGCGGAGGCGCGCAGAGTTGGCGCGGACGACACCTTGACTAAGCCCTTTCAATCGATTCGCCGCTTGATAGATAAGGTGGGCCTACTTGTAAGCGGTCGGCAGCCGGAAGGAGAGGCACCAACGGCCGAACTCCCCAGACCTGAGGTAGCAATCGAAGCCGAAACACTGAGTGAGCGGGAAATTGAACTTACCACGGCCGACACACAGCCGCTGCCCCCGGAGCTCGAGCACATGGCCCAGGACTGGGCGCTGCCCACAGAGAGGGCAGAGGTAGTACCTCCCACATTTGAGACGGAAGCAGGTGAACGAAAGATGGAGAGCAACTTTGCAGAGCCCCCGGAGAAAGTTACTCATGATTATTCAGGTGAAGGCCTTGAAGACCAGGCACTCCTCGATCTTGACGACTACCCGGCAGGCGCTTCAGCCGCCAGTGACGACTTCCACCTGGATATAGATCTCGACGAGGTTCCCGAGGCTTCCCCGATCGAAAGCGCATTTCCCACCGCGGCGTTTGTCCATCAATCCGATCAAAGGACTAGAGTCAGAGACTGGAGCAGTTCGTCCATGGTGAGGGTGGATGATGAAACTCCGGCTCCCACGCCTGAACAGTTGGCAAATACTCAGGAGTTTGAGCGGCCGGTTCCCGGAGCATCCCCTGAGTCCGGGTTTGAAACAAAGCTGGATGGCCGAACAGGCGAGGAGCAAACTCAACAGCAAGCGGGCACTCAGGAGGTTTCACTTGAGAAGCTGTCGCCGGCAGTGATTGACGCGATAGCCCGGCGCGCGGTCGAATATCTCTCGGATAAGGTGGTCCAGGAAATAGCCTGGGAGGTTGTGCCGCCGCTGGCAGAACTCTTGATTAAGCGTCAGCTCGAAGAAAAGAATTCCTAGACAGGCCGAGATAGGAAAGTAAACTCAACCAGAAAGCAGGCGCCACAAAAAAGGCGCCTGCTTTTTTTGTTTTTAGGTCAGTTGTCAGTGGACGGTTGTCAGTGGCTAGTATCAGGTGCAGGGCAGCTGATTGTCTTCGCTCAATATGAGAAGATGCTGCTGTTACTTTACAATACCGGAATGCTAGTCACGAGCAATCAACCGAAGGAACGTACTGACAACGGACAACTGACCGCTGACACCTTAACAATGGACATACCTAAACAATACGACCCTAAACAAGCGGAGCAGGACCATTACCAACGCTGGGAAAATCGTGGGTATTTCGCGCCGGAAATTAACCGGGATGCGAATGCGCCCGTCTTTTCAATCGTAATCCCGCCTCCCAATGTGACCGGATCACTCCACATGGGCCATGCCCTGCAGCATACGATGATGGACGTGCTCACGCGATACAAGAGAATGTGTGGCCATCGAACGCTATGGTTGCCCGGTATGGACCACGCAGGAATTTCGACCCAGTTAATGGTGACGCGTGAGTTGAAGAAAGAAGGGCTGAGCCGCCACGATCTGGGTAGAGAAAAATTTGTAGAACGGGTGTGGAAGTGGAAAAAAGAATCAGGCGGGCAAATCAGCAAACAGATGCGCCGCGAAGGCGCGTCCGTCGACTGGTCTCGCGAAAAATTTACCATGTCCGAAGACTTGTCACGCGCGGTACGAGAAGTTTTTGTGCGGCTCTATGAAGAGGGCATGATTTATCGTGGCAATCGGATTGTGAACTGGTGCCCAAACGATCAGACCGTGCTTTCCGATCTTGAAGTGCAAAAAGATCCACAGGCGGGAAAACTCTACTATCTTCGCTATCCGGAAAAGAACGGTGAACGCAGCGTAACCTTGGCCACGACACGTCCCGAAACCATGCTCGGCGACACGGCAGTCGCCGTCAACCCAAACGATGACCGTTATCGCGATCTGGTGGGAACAACCTTGATGTTGCCGCTTACCAACCGGGAAATCCCGGTAATTGCAGACGAGTTTGTCGATCCTGAATTTGGGACAGGCGCCGTGAAGATTACGCCAGCCCACGATCCAAACGATTACGACATGGGCGTGCGTCACACTTTGGCCCAGATAGTAGTGATCGATCCTCACGCCAGGATGACTGAGGAAGCCGGGTCAGAATTTGCGGGGCTGGATAGATACAAAGCGCGCGCAAAGGTAGTTGAGAAATTTGAAGAATTGGGTCTACTGGAAAAAGTGGTGGACTACGAATTCTCTATTTCAAAGTGCGAACGCTGCAAGACGGTCATCGAGCCTTTGATCTCGACCCAGTGGTTTCTGAGGATGGACCAACTGCGGGACGGCGCGCTCATGCTGTTGGAGACTCAAAAGAAGCCCCAGTTTGTGCCCGAGGTGCCGTACGAGAAAATATACTCAAACTGGCTTGAAAATCTGCGCGACTGGACCATATCGCGCCAGCTCTGGTGGGGACACCAAATACCTGCCTGGTACACGCCGGATGGCGAAATTATAGTTGCCAGGTCGGAAGCGGAAGCCCGCGAGAAGGCCGGGACAGACGAGTTAACCCAGGACCCGGATGTACTCGATACATGGTTCTCGTCGGCGCTGTGGCCTTTTTCAACATTGGGCTGGCCCGAGACGACGCCTGATCTGAAGACGTTCTATCCGACGTCCGTGCTCGTTACCGCTCGCGACATTATTTTCCTCTGGGTGTCGCGTATGGTGATGTCGGGTATGAAGTTTATGGGCGAGCGTCCATTTGACGATGTTTTTGTGACCGGTACCATTCTCGACAAGCATGGGCAGCGGATGTCGAAAACAAAAATGAATGGGGTCGATCCGCTTGAAGTGTTTGACAAGTACGGAGTGGACGCCACCCGCTTGACGCTCGCTTCCGTCGGCACTACCGACACCCGCTGGAACGAAAAGCAGGTCGAGTCGTACCGAAACTTTGCCAACAAGATCTGGAACGCAGCGCGATTCTGTTTGCTTAACTCCGAAGGGGCGACCGTCAATCCCGAGTCCCTGAATGCCGGTCCGGAGTTGGCCCTGCATGATCGCTGGATACTCTCGCGTCTAAACAAAACAGCGCGCGACGTCCGCGCGGCGCTGGCAGGCTATCAATTTCATGAAGCAGTGCAAACTCTCTATCACTTTTTCTGGGACGATTTCTGCGATTGGTATATCGAACTGACAAAGAGCGACGTAACTGCTGAAGAAGGGCCGCCCTCGCGCGACGCGGCCCGTACGCGACTCCTGAGCGTTCTGGAGCAGGCGTTGCGCCTCCTGCACCCTTTCATGCCTTACATCACAGAAGAGCTCTGGCAGCGGCTTCCGGGCGCGCACGAGGCATTACTTCATCAAGCCTATAGCGGCGCTGACCCAACAATCATGCTGGCGGCATATCCGGAACCCAGGTTGGAATTGATTGACGATCAGGCCGAGGCTGAAATGCAGGCTCTTATCGATCTCATCTCGCGGGTGCGCAACATTCGTTCAGAAATGAGCATCAAGCCAGGCGAGCCCGTGCCGGTCCTGATTGGGTCCCCGGACGAGAAACTGCGCTCTGTGTTTTCGTCCAATGCGAATCAGATTAGCCGGCTGGTCAGGGCTTCCGAACTTTCAGTAACGGAGAGACTCGATGCGCCGCGCGCGTCGGCGCGGGCTGTTTTGATGGGCGGCGCCGAAGTCGCGGTTCCCCTTGAGGGGCTTATCGATTTCGATCAGGAGCGGCAACGACTGGGAAGGGAAAAAGAAAAACTCGCGACTGAATCATCCAAGCTGGTTGCCCAGCTGGCCAACCCTCAATTTGCCGACCGTGCGCCAGCCGAGAAGGTCGATGAAGTCCGCGCGCGAATTGCTGATATTGCCCAGCGCACAACGCAGTTGGAGCAGACTATTGAGAACCTGCAGTAACCTGCCGGCGTGTTGTTTAGAAAGCGCACTTGTGCGCCGGTCAACGCAGAAGCAATGTGCGCTCTCTAAATGAAGTCGAATTGTTAGATTGCCCGAGTCTTTCAGGAACGTAAGCTGTATCCGAACGTTTAACTTAGGACTCCGCCCGCGCGCTGGGCTTGATAGGAGCTCGCGAGGCGGCGTATCTTTGAACTACGTTGATAACGGTCTTATTTGGGGGAGCGTGTAATGCAGACTAGATTTCTTAGGCAAAGCGCATTGTTAGTGAGCCTGGTATTGCTTGTGAGTATTTTCGTGGTTGACGCCGGTGGGCAGACTCGCCGGAAGCGTCGCCAGCGGCGGGTAACTCCGAGGCCCGTGGTCACCAATCCGGCCATAGCGCCGCCAGGAGCTGAGCAGAGCGGTCAGGGCGAAGAGAGAATCATCAGCACTGCTGACGAGAATCCCCCAACCGAGGAAACTGCCCAACCTCAGCCAAAGAAGAGCAAGTCCACGTCGAAGAAATCTGCTGATGACTCCAACATGCAGGAAACCATCAATGCGCTGTCGAACCAGGTTGACAAACTTAACGATAAGTTAAGTCAGATGCAAGAGAACGATCGCTCGCTCATAGACATGGAGCGGCTGACGCGGGCGGAACAACGTGCTGAGAGTTTGCGTTCACAACAGGTGGATGTCGAGAGCAAGCTGGCGGACTTACAGTCGAAGCTGGAGCAGATCGAATATTCGCTGAAGCCGGAAAATATTGAGCGAGCAGCGGGATATGGCACGACCCGTCCGGAGGATGCGCGCGAGTCGAGGCGGCGCCAATTGGAAAGCGAGAAGGCACGTACGCAAGCCCAGATCAGGATACTCGAAACCAGCCGCGTGCGTTTGGAAACGGCAGTAGCCAGTGCAGATGAAGAGGTTGATACTCTGCGGCGGCGTTTGGAGACGCAGAGAGCTCAGGAAAGTGCGGGGTCACCGCCGACTGAACGACCTGCTCCGTCGAGCCGGACACGGCCGCAGTAATTCTTACTGTCCACACCCTAACTTAATATCGATCTTTCGCTAAGCAGGACACACTCGTTGTGGTGGCAGACGCTTTCCGAGAGATCGCATCCGAACCACAATCCAAACCATCCAGTAATTCATGCGACCCTTCCTAAACGGGTTCGCGATGTTTCGTGTGAAATCGGGGAACGTCGTATACTTTGGACGACGTGGGCACAATTGCACAGATGGACCTTTATCGAATGGTGGCCGAGGCTAACGAGCGTGGCGAACGTGTAGCGGTCGCCACAGTCGCTCGAACCCGTGGCTCGACGCCGCAACAACGCGGCGCCAAGATGCTCTTCTTTGAAAACGGCGAGGCAGCGGGAACTGTGGGTGGCGGTTGTATTGAGGCAGAGGTTTGGGCCGAAGCTCGCGATGCCCTGAGATCCGGTAAGCCAGCGCTGCACCATTTTTCACTGACCGCTGAAGAAGCCAGCGAGGAAGGAATGGTTTGCGGGGGAACCATGGATATTTTCATTGATGTGATGGGGAATAAGAGTGATGAGTGATGAGTGATGAGTGATGAGTGATGAGTGATGAGTGTTAGGACCTATAGGACCTATAGGACTTATCGGTCCTATACTTATTACTCATCACTCATTACTCATCACTCTTTACTCATAACTTGAGGAGGTGAGATGTCTGAATCCTTCATCGAAAACTATAAAGCCAAACACAAGCATCCGCTCAACAAGCTGACGCACAGCGTGGGCATCCCTATGATCGTCGTCTCGTTACCGTTGTTTCTGTTCAACTGGCGGTGGGCGCTTGGCCTTTTCGTCGGGGGTTGGATGCTACAGTTTGCTGGACATGCGATCGAGGGCAATCAGCCCGCTTTTTTCAAGAACCCTTTTTACCTGCTGGTTGGGCCATGGTGGTTGCTTCGTCGCGTGGCCGCATCAGTCGGATTGCTCAAAGCGTCACCTTCCAAATAGTCTGTCTCCGAAGCGGTTTCGATGCCTTCCCCGGTAAACAAAGCAGACCCCAGTTCAATCTCCACGGCGATTTCTCGAATCCTTCAAGAAGGTTCAATTGCGGTACTGGCCACGCTAATTGAAGCGCCGGCGAGCGCGAGCAGCGTCGGAGCAAAACTACTCGTTGAACCGTCGGTTGCTTGTGGAACTCCAATTGGAAGCCTTGGTGATGCCGAATTGGACCAGGCGGTGGCGCGACATGCCGCGAGCTTTCTTGACTCAAAAGAAGAAACGCGAGTCTTTCATACAAAGGAATTCGCCCCGCAATTGGTTGGCTATGCTGAGGCGCAGATTCTCTTTGAGCGCATACAGCGGGAGCCTCGCATTGTGATCTGTGGCGCCGGACACGTCGGAGCATCGCTGGCGAAGCTCGCCGGGATGCTGGGTTACCGCGTGAGTCTAATCGACGATCGGGCGGAGTTTCTTAACCGCGAGCTTTTCCCTGACGAAAACATTGAGTTAATTGCGACCGATAGCTGGTCTGAGGCCGTGCGCGATGTGGTGGGTGACGGACGCGGCGTATCCGTTGCGGTTGTGACACGTGGGCACAGCGAAGACGAACAATGCGTGCGGGAAATAATCGGCACCGAAGCTGATTACATAGGACTCATCGGCAGCAAGCGCCGAACCAACATCGTGCTCGGACGACTTCGCGACAACGGGGTGGCGGAAACCAGGCTCGAAGGAGTTCGTGCTCCCATTGGACTCGACATTGGCGCCGTCACTCCTGAAGAAGTTGCGTTAGCGATCATGGCTGAGATTGTCGCAGTGCGCCGCGGAGGAAAAGGCGGTTCCCTCTCAGCATGGCGACGATCTTGAACCGCCAAGACGCCAAGAACGCCAAGGGTTCAGCAGATGCAACCAAGAGGTGTCACTGTGGTCGAACAAGTGAGATGGGTTTTGGGTTTTAGTTCTTGGCGTTCTTGGCGTCTTAGCGGTTAGGTCACATTCAACCACTCAATTGTTCTTAAGGTATTTCTCCGGTAGTGGATTCTTAATATCCTCGCCCTGCCAAAAGATCGTCACTATCCACCAGCGCTTACCGTCGTTCATCAATTGAATGCTGTTGATGCCGCGCTGAAATGGTTTAGCCTCGTCTGGAGCGTGACGCGATTCATAAGTGCTAAAGGCGTGCGCAATCTGACCAAATTGTTCAGTTTTCCTTGCGGATTCTTTTTCAAAGAAACCTTCCTTCTCAAAGAAACCACTGCTGCGCTCGATATACTCATCGACTGTTAACACGCGTGACCCGTAACCTCCAGCCTGACGCGGTCCAGTCGGTACCAGGCGCGCGCCGGTAACGAAGAGCGAACGCATGCGGTCCCAATCGCGCTTCTTTCCTGCCGGTCCGGAGATCACGTCGTAGACTGCGGCGATTATTGAGTCTATCGAATTAACGTCGGCGGGATTTGCGGCTGGAGTAGTCGGTCCCATTGGGGAAGGTTGTGGCGACGGCTTTTCATTTTGTGCCGTGGTCACTGTGACAGCTCCAAATATCAGAACTAAGGTAGTAAAGAATCTGATCGTCAATACGCTGAGTTTCATCCTGGTTCCTTTCGCCGGATTGCTGATCCTGGCCGATTAAAACATGCGTCCGACAACTCTCGCAAAGTACCGGCTTCGCCGCCCGCCCACAATTTCGAATGAGGCTATGCCTCGACCGGCGGAGGCACAGCCTCGTCTTCAAAAACCAGCGGACGGCAAAGCGACCTTTACCGCACGGAAGGCGCGGCAAAGCCGCGTACACGTTTACCTGCAAGTCCCGCCCAGCCTTGGAGCTTTACATGTTTGGATGGTAAGAACACTGAAGTCATGGCAATCGAAGTTGAAGGGTTGGAACCGCAAGCAGCAGTAGCGCCGCGCCGGACACGAATGTTTCGCGCACTGTCGCATCGCAACTTCCGCCTGTTCTGGACAGGAGCTTTTCTCTCGAATGTTGGCACCTGGATGCAGGCGGTGGCCCAGGGTTGGCTGGTGCTGCAATTAACAAACTCAGCATTCTGGCTGGGGCTTGATGCCTTCATGGCTACGTCGCCGGGATTTTTTCTGACGCTGCTCGGAGGAGTCTTCGCGGATCTGGTTGATCGTCGCCGGTTGTTGATCTACACGCAGGTCGTGGCTGGCTTGGCGGCCCTTGGATTGGCCACCTTCGTCTGGACCGGCGCAGTGAACCGCTGGATTGTCCTCGGGTTCTCCTTCGTCACTGGTTGTTGTATGGCACTCGCCAGTCCTTCCTACCTGGCGATGACCTATGACCTGGTGGGCAGGGAGGACCTGGCTAACGCTGTCGCTCTTAATTCGACGCAGTTTCAACTGTCGCGAGTAGTGGGCCCGGCATTAGCGGGTTTCGGCTTCAGGTGGTTCGGATTGGCCGGATGTTTTTTTGTCAACGGTCTTTCTTTTATTGCCGTCGTGGTGAGCCTCGGTATGGTGCGTTTGGAACCGGGGATGCCAGCGCGAGTTGCGCCTTCGCACTCGGTGAACGATCGTCGCGCGCTTTGGCGAGATCTGTTGGAAGGTTTTCGTTATGTGCGAAACCGGCCGCGAGTCTTCTCACTTCTGATGATTTCCGCCGTTAACAGTCTATTTGGCGCGCCTTATTTTGCGCTAATTCCTATTTATGCGCGTGACGTTTTTCATCTGGGAGCGACAGGTCTGGCATGGTTGATGGGCACCGCGGGCGCAGGCGCGTTTTTCGGCGCAGCCTTCCTGATCGTTCTGGGTGACTTCCGCAGAAAAGGATGGCTGGTTCTGGGTGGGAGCCTCGCCTTTGGCGTAAGCGTTATGGCCTTCGCAATCTCGACCCGCCTGATGCTTTCATACGTTTTCCTCTTTTCTCTGGGCTTCGCAATCGTGACTTCCGTGGCTGCGTCGAACACGTTGCTCCAGAAACTGGTAACCGACCAGATGCGCGGTCGAGTTATGAGTATGTTTATCCTCTCATTTATCGGCACGATGCCGATTGGCAACATCCTCGCCGGCACGGCTTCTCATCGCTTCGGCGTGCCCCACACTCTTGCTGCCGGGGGACTGATCATTGTGATCTTCGCGATAATAATGATGACTTTCAACAAACGACTCCGGGAACTGTATTAGCTTAGACGGCCAACTCACCTCGCAATCCTGACACCTAAAAGGTCAATACTACCTTGGACTACGGTGCTTTCTTATGATTCCCGGTTCCAGTTTTCCCATCCTGCGCAAGAAGGATTGGGGCGGGTCGTTCTAACTCCGCCAAGTTGGGTGAACGTTTGAGACGATGCTGGTGAGGAGACTATGAGACCTTTAAAAATTCGATTACTGCTTCAAGTTTCAATGTTATTCGTGGCCTTGTTTGTAACAGTGGCCAGCGCCGCCGCTCAGGGCATGATCGTGCCCGGTCCTTGCAACCGGTGCCCTGTGCCTCCTCGCCCGGGCCCTTTACCCCGCTCGCTTCCCATCAAGTCCATCAAAATCGACACGAAGATACTGTCGCAGGTTGCGACCACGCACGTGGAGCAGATTTTCAGGAACGATACGGACGCGACTCTGGAAGGCACTTATTTTTTTCCTATTCCTGATGAAGCGGCCATTGTGGAGTTTGCGATCTGGGATGGGGACCGCCGCCTGGTAGGTGAGGTGCGATCGCGGGAGGAAGCAAGACGTATCTACGATGAGATAGTGAGGCGTCAGCGCGACCCGGGTCTCCTCGAATACGCGGGCAAGAATCTCTTTCAAGCCAGTATCTTTCCGATTCCGCCGCATTCCGATAAGAAACTCGAGCTCAGTTATTCCCAGGTTCTTCGCGCAGAGTCAGGCACAGTGGCCTATTCCTACCCGCTGGGCACGGGTCGACAAATAACGCAGATTGGTAGCGTCGCAGGCCGAATCGAGCTGGAGAGTAAGGAACCGCTGCGAAACATCTATTCTCCGACTCATGCCATTGAAGTGAAACGAAATGGTGAACGCAGCTCGGTTGTCAGTTTCGAGACTGGGAACCAGCCACAGGACTTTCAACTTTTCTACGGACTTTCGCGCGAAGACTTCGGGGTAACACTGCTGACTCATCGAGAGCCCGGTAAAGACGGTTACTACCTGCTGATGATCTCGCCGAAAGATGATTGGTCTGAACAGGAATATGTGGCCAAGGACATCGTCTTTGTCCTGGATACGTCGGGGTCGATGGCCGATGAAGGAAAGATGGACAAGGCGCGAGCCGCCTTGCTTTTCGGCGTCAGAATTCTACGACCCCAGGATCGCTTCAACGTGATCTCCTTTGAGGGTGAAGAGCGTCTGATGGAACCACGGATGATTACCGCGGATGAACAAGGGCGCAAACGCGGCGAGAGTTTTGCTCAATCGCTGCGGCCCGGCGGGGGAACAAATATCAATCAAGCCCTACTAGCCGCCATGCGGCAGTTTCAGTCGAGCAGTCGTCCTAAGATTCTGGTTTTCATGACTGATGGGTTGCCGACGGTAGGCGTGACTAACGCCACGCGGATTGTCGATAACGCGCGCGCAGCACGAGTATCTGGTCTGCGTCTGTTCACCTTCGGCGTGGGTTATGACGTTAACACCGCTTTGCTCGATAAGCTTGCGGCTGAGAATGGCGGGGTCGCCGATTATGTAGAGCCAAAGGAGGATCTTGAAGTTAAGGTCTCAAACTTCTTTGCGAAGGTTAATTATCCAGTACTTACCGATCTGCAACTCAACATGGCCGGCGTTGAGACGGACCTGGTTTATCCACGCGAGCTTCCTGACATATTCCGCGGCTCTCAAGTTACCCTTATCGGCCGCTATCGAAATCCCATCGACCTGGATTTTGTCCGTCTGCAACTAGGCGGTAGCGCGAGCGGGACCAACAAGAACTTCCTATACAACAATCTTCGCTTTCCGTTGCGAGAAGAAGGTAACGATTTTCTGCCGCGCCTTTGGGCGACGCGTCGCGTTGGCTGGCTGATGGAACAGGTCCGGACTAACGGCGAGCAGGCGGAATTGCGTGATGAGATTGTTGATCTCGGAACCCGCTATGGCATTGTGACTCCATACACTTCCTATCTGGCGCTTGAACCAGGAGCGGCCTCGCAGAATGTAACCAGTCTGCCTCGGAACAATAGGGGCTTTATCGCAGGAGGTGTTCCCTCGAATGCGCCTGCTCCGTCTCCCATGAAAGCTGCTGACGCGCAGGCTGTAACGGGCCAGACGGGAGTGCAACAGAGCAAACGCGCGCGCGAACAACAGGAGGTGGTGAAGCTTGACACGGAGGGCCGGTCTTCAGCGATCAAAACTGCCGGCGGCAAGACCTTCTATCTCCGTGAAGGCATCTGGACGGACTCTGAGTTCAAAGCCGGTTCCTCTCTGCCAATAACGGTAGTGAAGTTCGGCAGCGATGACTATTTCAACTTACTCAAACAGAAGCCTCGCCTGGGAGAGTTCTTCTCCCTGGGAGAAAGGGTGATTGTAATCTTCGAAGGAAGAATCTACCGGGTTGACGCGTAGGGATCCGGGGATGGTTTTCCTTAACACTCCTGAGGGCCAGGCGTTTCGGACGAAGCGCCTGGTCCTTATCGTTTGAATAATTGGTTTCGTCTTAACGGGTCATAATCAGCTGTGTGTTGCCTGGCGCCTCCCTCAGGATGTTTATTATCTTATCCATTGTCTTGTCTTGAGATATATACTTAAGGTACAAGTCTCCAACAGTTTCAATCCAGGAATTCAGCAGTTGTAATCGAGAAATGCCCAGTATTCGCTGAGTTCTGTCAACCTGGCCGGGAGTACAAACAAAAATGAGATTTGGCGATCAGCACAAGGAGACCGCTTTATTGCGGACTCGATTGATTCTGACAGGGCTGTTCCTGGTTTTCACCGCTTCGCCGACGAAGAGTCAACAGGGTTGGATTCCGACTCGGGTAGGTCCGCCGGGGCAGGACTTAAATACCGTTTTCTTCCTGGATAGCAGACGCGGGTGGGTCGGAGGCGATAAAGGTTTCTTAAGTCGCACGGATGATGGTGGACACAGCTGGGTTCAGCAGGTTATCGAAACCACTAACGCGATCAACGACATCTACTTTCGCGATAAAGAGGTCGGGTTTCTGATTGCAGGCAATGCTGTTTTTGCCACCCGTGACAATGGCACACGGTGGACCGAGGCGCGACGCTTTGTGCCCTCGGAGTTTGATGGAGCAGATGTAGAACTCTACAGCGTGCGCTTCGCCAGCAAAAAGAAGGGTTGGGTTGTGGGTTCTGTTAGCAAGGGAGATCGCGTTATCGATAGCATTCTTCTCACGACCGAGAATGCGGGCGAGACCTGGCAGCGGCAGCGAGCGCCGAGTCGTTTGGAACTGATTCACCTCGATTTCGCCAATGATAAACGCGGCTGGATCGTGGGCACTGGTGGAACGATCCTCGCCACGATAGATGGCGGTCAAACATGGACCAAACAACAGTCGGGGACTACTGCAACTATCTACCATGTGGATTTCCGCAGCGAGAAACGAGGGCTGGCTGTGGGCGAACGGGGCGCAGTGTTGCGCACCACGGACGGCGGCATAACCTGGACGCCGGTGGATATCACACTGAAGTCTACTCTTCTGAATGTGCAATTTGTCGATGACGACACGGGTTGGGCTATTGGGCGGAGTGGTACGATTCTGCGCACGGGCAACGCCGGCATAACCTGGATTGCACAGGAGTCAGGCACCAAACAAAATCTCTATGGACTCTATTTTATCAAGAAGGTCGGTTGGGCTGTGGGCGGTGATGGAATGCTTCTTCGTTACGAGCAATAAACGTGAAATTAAAGGAGAGGAACTTGAATGCTTTAAGGCTGAGTTCCGGTTGGAATGATTACTCAGTTGTGCGACGACAAGTTGAGATAATAGTAAATGGGCGAGTTAATACAGGGCTACTGTCGGTTGATGTTTGGGCAACCGAAAGCTCGTAATCAAACATCTTAGTGGTTGAGGTTATTGGATGGTCGTAAGTTATAACGGCCACCATAACACTCGGTTCCTCCTGTGATTACGCCCGGCATGTCGGTCATGCCGGGCGATTTTTTTATCCTTATGCTTCGCAATAGAAATCGAACCAAAGCACCATAAATTCACAAGAGAGAATGTTAACTGGGAGCTTGTTGGGCATCTGCCCGCACGGTTTTGTGGCCGGTGAAAGAAAGCTCTGGAGCATTTTCTAAAGTGATGCTTCCCTCCATTTGCTCGTTGGCGACTTGCCCAGCGATTTGAGCCTCCATCCTGTGGCCGGCAACGTCAAAGGAAATTGCGGCGACGAACGATTCGCCATCAAACGTTTTAAATACCAGCTCGCCGTCTCCCATTTCTGACTCCACTTTCCCGGCCAATCCCGCTTCGCTATGTGAAACCGTCAGCGTAGCCGGAATGCTTTGGCCAAACGGTGTATCTATTTGCAAGGACCAGTTTCCCGTGAGCTCCGTCACTTGATTCCCTAACTCCGCTGCGGCGGCCGTCTTGATGGTTTTTCTTTTTCCGGAGGTGTTATAAAACTCGATATCCTTTGCGTAAGGTTTGACCTGCTCATTCAATTGAGAACCGTCACCCACGATCACGATCGCTGCCTCTTCAGGCTTGACATACTTCTTCGCTACCTCCTGGATCTGTTCGATTGTGACTTCCTGAATCCGGTTCCGGTAAATTTCGAGGTAATTATCGGGCAAACCAAACATCTTGATTTGTACGAGCTGATCGATCAGTCCCTCCTGGGTCTCCAACCTAAGAGGAAAGACTCCGGTAAGATACGACTTTGCATCACTGATCTCTTTCTCTGAGACCGGCTCGCTGCGGATTCGGTTTAGTTCGAAGAAGAATTCCTTAAGTGAGTCACCGGTCACCGGAGTTCGGACCTCTGCAGTCGCCCGAAACGTGCCGGCGGTTCGTCGCGCATCGAGACTTGAATATGCGCCGTAAGTGTAACCCTTCTCTTCGCGCAGGTTCATAAACAGCCGTGATGAAGCATTGGCGCCGAGGATGGTATGCATTACCAGCATCGGGAAATAGTCCGGGCTGGTTCGGGTGATTCCAGCACTGGTAATCACAATATTCGCCTGGGCTGAACCTGGTCTATCAACGACGTATGCGGAACAGGACGTCCGGCGAGGTGGGGAAGGGAAATTATCACCGGATAAAGTGCCGGCCTGCCAATCACCGAAAAGACCCTCTATTCGTTGCAGTATTGCGTCGCGCTGAACGTCGCCGGCAATAACGAAAACAGCGTTGTTAGCCACAAACGTTGACCGGTGAAATTCGACCAGACGTTCGCGCGTGGTGGCATCGATTGACTCGGGAGTCGGTGCAGTTACTGAATATGGATGGTCGCCGAACATGACTCGGGCTACCATCTCGCTCGCCAGGAAAGCGGGCTGGGCGCGCTGCTGCTTCAGGCTCTCCTTCGTGTTTTGTTTTGCGAGTTCAACCTCGTTCGGCGGGAAGACGGGTCTTAAGACTACGTCGGCCATCAATTCGAGAATCTCATCGCTGAAGGTTGCCAGCGATGATGCAGCTACCGTGGTGTAGTCGGAACTTGCGCCGGCCTGCAGAGTGGCCCCCAATCGCGCCACCTCATCCGCGATCTCACGACTCGTACGTGTCTCAGTGCCTTCGGTCAGCAGGCCGGTCAGCATATCCATGAGACCCGGGAGCTCAGCGGGATCATGAGCATCACCGGTTCGAAACGCAATACGATAGCTCACGAGCGGGAGCCTTTCGTCCTCAACCACCACTACTACAAGTCCGTTCGGAAGCGTGGTCTCGTATGCAGTAGGAAGCTTTATGGGGCGGGTTGGAAGCGGCGGGGGCGGCGTGCTTAGAAGATTTTGGTTTTCAGTCATTAGCTATGGGTGCAAAGGTCCCGACACAGTTTCGGTTTGCTTTGGTGGATCTGCGGGTTGTTCTGGTTTCTCGAGCTGGCCGCCATTCGAACCTCCGAACACTACCGGTGCGTCTGCGGTAGGTTCTGCCGCTGGTATTACTGGAACCTGTGGTAGCGGCGCGGCGGGCTGTTGCGGTTCGGCCGACTGTTCTATCGAGGTGGAGATACTGCTCTCCTCCTCGCCCAGCGAAGGAGCCGGCACGATATCAAGAACAACGCGATTCTCTACGTCCAGAAAGCGCTCAACCGCACTCCTGATCTGTTCCGGTGTGATCTCCAGGTAGTGGTCGAGTTCGGAATCAAACAGCGTTGGATCGCCGTCATAAAGAGCGTACTCCGCCAGCCGCTGGGCGCGGTACATTGTCGACTGTCGTCCGCGAACCACGTCGTTACACAGTGAGTTCCGAAGTTTTTCCATCTCTGCTGCCGAGGGCCCGGAGGTTCTTAGCGCCTTAATCTCATCTACAATTTGCTCGCGAATTGCGGCCACCTCTTCTCCCGGCTTTGGCAAAGCAAATATGTAGCACGCCGATGGACCACGTCTTTCATCTATACCTCCCTGGATGGAGACAACGGATTCATCACCCTTAACCAGCTTTTGATACAGACGAGAACTATCACCCTCGAAAAGAAGGTCTGCGGCCAGAGAAAGTGCATAGAAATCGGGAGTTCTCCGAGGCGGAATCTTCCAGCCAAGTACAAAAGCCGGCGCGGGAGCTAGCTTATCGTGATAAATCTCCTGCGACTGCGCCACATCTTCCGGTTCGCTCGTATCTACCGGAGGCGGTGGCGGTTGGCTGGGAATCCCTTCAAAGTACTTGCGCACCAGAGACGTTGCTTCGGCAGTCTCAAAATCGCCGGCTATCGTCAGGACAGCATTATTCGGCGCATAGTAGATTCGGAAAAACTCCTTGATGTCTTCGATTGTTGCGGCATCAAGATCTTCCATCGAACCGATGGTCGAATGAGCATTAGCGGGGTTCTTGAAAATCAACTCATTAATGCGCAGAAAGGCATTGACGTAAGGTTGATTGTCATAACGCAGGCGCTTTTCTTCCTGTACGGCATTTCGTTGGTTGTCGAGGTTTTCCTGGGTAACTTTCAACGAGCGCATGCGATCGCTTTCAAGCCAGAGCGCGAGTGGCAGGTGACTTGCCGGCAGCGTTTCGTAGTAGTTGGTGCGCTCGGTTGAAGTCGTGCCGTTCATCGTCCCACCGGCATTGAAGATGTACTGGAAGTGTGCTGCCTTCGCGACATTTTCAGAGCCTTGAAACATCATGTGTTCGAAAAGATGGGCGAAGCCGGTTCGTCCTTCTCGTTCATTACGCGAACCGACGTCGTAATAAAGAGCGACTGAGACGACGGGCACGGCGTGGTCTTCGCACAGAATGACGCGCAGACCGTTGGCAAGACTAAATTGTGTGATTGGAGTTGGTGAGAGCTTGAATCTTTCAGCCACTTTTATCTCGATTCGTCCAAACTTCTTTTGAGCGTGCTTCCCCCCTGGCGGGAGTAGCACGCTCCAGATGTGCGGTAACAGGGGGGCTGACGTCGCTCAGGACGGTTTTTCGTTGACCATGCCGCGCAACTCAGCGCGTAGTCGTTCGATCTCCGCGAGTTTCTGTTGCACTCGGTCAAATAGCGCTGACTGCGTCTTTATTCCTTCATCGATTAGGAAACCAGCCGCCTCCGCGCGATTTCGAAAGATTCCGGCCTGCACCAACTGATCGATCTTTTCCTGGGCCTCTGGTGAAACTTTAACCGCCACCACGTATTCATCTTTGGCCGACATAGCGCGTTCTATGGTGCGGCTGATGTCGCGTCCAATAGCGCTTAGTGATTCCGGGATGCGCGAGGCAATATCCCGCACTGACGATGCGGTTCGCGTTCCCGCTTCGGAATCGCCCTCCGTTTCGTCGTCTCTTAACATTAAGTCGTCAACGGTTTCGGACGGCTTCGATTCTTCCCTTTTATAAGCACTGCCCTGGTATGGATTGCTCATATTTTTAGAAACTCCTTAGATTGGCATTCAATAACTCGCCTCTAAGTACGTTTTTGATGTTTGCTAAGTTCATTCTACGGATCTTAGAAGGGCAGTCAAGCCAACCCACCTAAACCATGAGAGGGGCCGGCTAATTGATATCAACTCCTCCCCGGCGTGGACTGCACGGTGATACCTGCCGGATGTCAAGCGGGGATCTGAAACCTTGCCCGGTAGTGAGCCATTGGTTAGTATTGCAAACCGCCATTCGCTGGAAGGGCGCTTTGGGCCCGTCGCGTGTGGATTTTTATTGATGTTCTAATCCGGAAACTTATCAAGAGGCTTGGCAGTGAAAAAGACACTCTCGCTTGCATTACTCACGCTGTTCGTACTCCCGCTTAACAGTCAACCGGCTGTTTTTGCGCAGCAGAAGCCGCCTTCGCAGTCTAAAGTCGGAACCGGATCGACCGGGAAACCACCTTCGGGAGCGCCTGCCGCAACCCGTCGCAATCCGCGCAGCAGCGCCACGATTCCACTGATCGAAAAGGACTTTGACGAGGCTGTCAGGCTGATTCAGGAAAATTACATCGAGGGCAAGAAGCTCGACTACAACTCAGTCTTTAAGTCGTCGATTATTGGCATGCTGCGCTCGCTCGATCCTCATTCGAATTATTATGACCGTGAGGAGTATGAAGAACTGAAGACGGACCAGCGTTCCGAGTACTTCGGCATCGGCGCCTCAATACAAAACTACGTAATTGGCGATCAAGCCGACACCTTTATTACTGCAACATTCCAGGGCTCACCTGCCTCGCGAGCTGGACTGCGCTTTGGTGATCGGATTCTGGCCGTGGATGATGTGAAAATGGCGGGCAGGCAGTCCCTGGAAGTTCGAGACAAGATTCGTGGCCCGCGCGGGTCGGTCGTAAAAATCACTGTTGAGCGCGCCGCAGACAAACGAGTCCAGACAGTGGAGATAACTCGCGATGCTGTGCCGCAGCCTTCAGTCCCGGACGCATACCTGCTTAAGCCCGGTGTCGGTTATATAGATATGACGCGAGGATTTAACTACTCGACCACCGACGAACTTAAGGAAGCTCTGGGAACGTTGCATTCCAAAAATGCGACTTCTCTAGTGTTGGACCTGCGAAACAATACCGGCGGGTTTCTGGATCAGGCCATCAGGGTTGCCGAGGTATTCCTGCCCAGCGGCCAGGCAATTCTTACTCAAAGAGGGCGGAACCGGCCCGACCAAACCCCCACGTCTAGAAACAAGGCGGCCGATCCGATACCACTCGTTATTCTCATTAACGGCAACACAGCATCAGCCTCCGAGATCGTTGCAGGCGCGATGCAGGACCACGATCGCGCTTTGATCGTCGGCGAAACCAGTTTTGGTAAAGGCTTGGTCCAAAGCATTATTCCGCTCGAATATGGCGGCGCTCTCACTTTAACTTCAGCCAAGTATTACACCCCTGCCGGCCGTTTGATTCAGCGCGACTATTCAGCAGGCGGGTTCTACGACTACTACACGCACGGAGGCTCAAAACGCCTTGACATGAAGCCGGAAGATGCGAGACCGGCGGGACCAGAAAAGAAGACTGACACCGGCCGCCCCGTCTACGAGGGAGGAGGCATTTCCCCGGACGAACCTGTGAACGCGAGGACCATCACCACGGCCCAGCGTCGCCTGTTGAATCCGGTCTTTGCCTTTGCCCGCGAACTTGTGAATGGCCGCGTTTCTGGAATAGCCGAGTACAAAGTGCCGGGGGGCATCAACTTTGAGCGTGAGCTGCAACCGGATGAGTTTCCGATCTCGGGCCCGGCTTTTGAAGCCTTCAAACAGTTTGTCGCGGGTGACCCCACATTTAAGAGCTTGAGCCCGACTGTGGATCGCAACCGCGCGTTTATCGAGAGCCAGTTGCGGTTCAATATAGTCGCCGCTGCATATGGTCGGGTTATGGCCGAGCGAGTATTTATTACTACCGACGATTTACAGGTAGCGAAGGCCGTTGACACTTTGCCGCGCGCTCGGGACCTGGCAATGTCTGCCACGAGACACCACGCCCAACCTTAAACATCAAGGCAGACTAATGTTCACTAAGGGTCAACCGGTTACTCGGTTGGCCCTCTTAATGTCGCGGCCTGTTTCAGCCATAAAACAACATCTTGCCTCTAAAACCAGGCTGTGGTATTGTTCGAGCCTGGAACACGAACTTAAATGTCGCGCACTACAAAATCTCTGATCAATACCCAGGAACTCGGGCGCGCCATTCGCCGGCGCCGCGAGGAGTTGGAGCTTAGTCTGCGCGATGTAGCAGACCAGACGAGCGTTTCCGCCTCGACCTTGTCGCGCATCGAAAACGGAACTGGAAAGCCTGACGCAGACAACATAGCCCGGTTAACTACCTGGTTGGATGTCCCCCTGGAGAGGATTCTCAGCGGGGGTAGCCAGGACCGCAATGAAGCCAAAGCCGTGGTCTATTTTCCACATGAGTCGACACCGGAAATAGTTGAGGCACATCTGCGTGCTGACCGAAACCTCACCGCTGAGACTGCGGATGCCCTCTCAGAACTGTTCCGCGTTGCCTACTCGCAGTTTAGTCGCACTGACTCGGTGAAAGCCGGACGAAAACGACGCTGATCGCTCACCTCATTCTCAAGTTATAATTCAGTCCATGATCAATCAGGAGTTACCGCCTGGCGAGAAGTGGCGGCAATTTGAGCTTCACGCTATCGCCTTCCGGGAATTTGCGCGTGTGAGGCCGACCGCGCCGCTGAATCCGTTTCGCCTGGCGAAATTCGCCAACCTGGTTGTGATCGACTTTGATCAGATCAAAGGCCTTGGCGAGAAGAACCGGCAACATCTTCTGGGTTCGGCATCAGAGGAATGGTCGGGAGGTGCATGTTCTCGCCCCTTACCTGATGGCCGTCGTATCGTAATACTCAATCCTAATCATGGTCGGATGCGAACTCATGCGACCTTGATGGAGGAGATCTCTCACGTCTTCCTGGGCCACCAGCCAACCAGGCTAAAAATAGTCCGTGAAGATGCGCGCGGCCGAACCGTCTCCCGCGATTACCGAAAGGCTGACGAAGAAGCCGCCTACGGGACGGGCGCTGCTGCCCTTGTTCCTTTTGCCGCCTTGCGGACATTTGTATTTGAAGGTCAGACGTCGCTTCAGATTGCCAGGCATTTCTGTGTCAGCCGCGAACTCGTGGAGTATCGCTTAAAGGTCACACGTCTCTGGAGCACCTACAAGGTTGCGCATTCAAATGCGGGAAAGCCGTGAAATGCAAATGCGGTAGTCTAGCGGCCAGAGTTACTGCTTCATGCTTTGGCCGCGAACGCTTATAATCATCTTTTGGGTTTTGGGGCGTTTTCCAAACTGTCTTGATTACCCCGGTTGATTTATGAGCCAACAGACAAAAGAGCAGCCTATGATCGGTCTGACGACGACAGATAAGCTCCGAATGCTGCTCGATATTACCAAGAGAATCAGCCAATCACTCGATCTGCAAGAAGTCCTTAATCTGGTGATGGATACGCTCGATTCCCTTATTCCTTATGATGCCGCCGGCATCTTCGTGGTGAAGTGTGCGGAAGGGGGCGCAGTGGCTGAGGGTGAGGAGCCTTGTGTCTTTCAGGCGGAAGCAGTCCGCGGCTACGATATCGAAGAGTTGACCAACCTACATCTGAAGTTGGGAGAGGGTCTTATTGGCCAGGTTGCGCTTACTGCCGAGCCGATTACTTCTCAGGACGTCCGCAAGCATCCGGACTACATAAATGCACGCAGTGAGACCCGCTCGGAAATGGTCGCTCCCATCATAACCAACACGGAAGTTATTGGGGTTTTTGATATTGAAAGCGACGAGCTTAACGCGTATTCGGAGGATGACCTGGAAGTTCTCATGCTGCTGTCGTCGCAGGTCGCAATAATCATTGAGAAGGTAATGCTTCATGAACAGTTAATTGAAAAGAAACGCCTCGAAGGCCAATTGGAAGTAGCTCGGCAGGTTCAGTTGGAGTTGCTTCCACCCAGGGATCCACAGTTGGAAGGGTATGATATTAGCGCCTACAACTATCCCACTGAGGAAGTTTCAGGCGACTACTACGATTGGGTCAGGATCTTTGATGATCAAATTGGGTTGGTGATCGCTGATGTTTCGGGCAAAGGCGTGCCCGCTGCCTTGTTAATGGCATTCCTCCGTGCGAGTCTCCGCGCGGCCACTCACATTGGATACTCTCCCCACATCTCGATGGCGAAAGTGAACTATTTGCTTTGGGAATCCATCGAGCGAAATCAGTTCATAACAGCTTTCTACGGTATTCTTGACGTCACCAACAAGACTCTTACCTATACAAACGCCGGCCACAATCCGCCGATTCTGCTGGACAAGGATGGCAAGCATCAATTCATTGAAAAGGGCAGCCTTCCTCTGGGAATGTTTAGAGATACTCGCTATCACGAGTATTATCTAACGACTGAGCCCGGGGAGATCCTTGTGCTATATACGGATGGAGTGACCGAGGCGAATAATTCGGCAGGAGAGGAGTTTGGACGTGATCGCCTTGCAGAAGCCGTCAAGGTGAATCGACATCTGGGCGCGCGCGAGCTGATTGCGGCGTTGCAAAAAGAGGTCATCGACTGGACTGACGGGGTCGGCGCCACCGACGATGTTACCTTCTTTGTAATAAAGGCGCTCTAAGAACCAGAAGGGAGACAGCCTAGATAAACTGTCTCCCAGCTTCTTCTGACACCTTCGGTTACGTGAAACTGGTTAACTAGTGAGCGGTAATCGAACTATGGGCATGGTCACCACCTGGCGCCAGCTGCGCACGGTAGTCCCCAAAGTGAAAGTCGGCTTCGGCTTCGGAGAATGCGTACACGTCGAAGCCAAAGGCATCAAGATAGTCCGCCAGGTCATCGGGTGAAAGGAGATAGACGGCGGGTGCGAATCCCGCTTCAGCGCGAATTTCCAGCAGGCGCTCGAGCACTTCGAATGGTGCAAAGCATCTTATAGGGTCTCTGTAAGTTGCCATCTCTTTCCTGCGCCTTCCAAGAACCGGGTCGTTTCTAATTTCAAACCCTGTATTCTGATGTACGACAGGGAGACAACGTTCGTTCAGACAAAAGATTTTTGTTAGAAACTAGAGTCGTTTGACGTCGCAACCGCGGAAAAGGTTCCAATTTCGAATATGAGTAATCCAATCACAACGAATCCTCCTCCGAATGCTCCTCCGCCCCTTAACTTTATTGCTGTCCTAAAGCAAATGCTGCGGGCGTCGGATAAAGTCAGCGATCTCATATTTTCGCCAGGGCGGCCTCCGCAAATCGAACTGGCGGGTCAACTGCAACCTGTCCGGATTCCTGGTCTTGAAAAGCTTATTCCACCCCACACGGCAAGTATTGCCAAGCTAATAATAGGAAACCACGAAAGCGCCAACGAAAGCATTGAAAAGACGGGGTCGGCCGATCTTTCGTTCAGCGCTCCTGGTGAGGCTCGGTTTCGCGTCAATATTTTTAAACAGCGGGGAACCTATGCCATTGTGATGCGCGTAATCCCTACCAATCCTCCCAACTTCAATGACTTCAATTTGCCTGAGCAACTGAGGGAGATCGTCACTATTAAAAACGGGCTGGTACTGGTAACCGGACCGACCGGTAGCGGGAAGAGTTCCACCCTGGCGGCAGTTATCGATCTGATTAATCAGACGCAGCACTACCACATCGTGACAATCGAAGATCCGATCGAGTTTCTGCATGCCCACAAAAACTCAACGGTTCACCAGCGTGAACTCCACTCGGATACTCCGAATTTCGCGGTTGCCTTGCGGGCTGCTCTCCGGCAGGCCCCGAAAGTGATTCTGGTGGGTGAAATGCGTGATAAGGAAACGATTGAAGTGGCACTCGAGGCTGCCGAAACCGGCCACCTTGTGTTGTCCACCCTGCACACGATCGATGCATCCAAGACCATAGATCGAATCATTGGAGTGTTTCCCAAGAACGAGGAAAGAGTAATTAGAACTCGAATAGCCCAGACGTTTCGTTACATTGTTTCCCAGCGCTTGATTCCTCTTCCAGACGGGAAGGGTCGAATTGCGGCTATTGAGATTCTTAAGTCAACCATGCGCACCCGGGAATACATCGAAAAGGGTGAGTCGGAAGGTAAATCTCTAATTGACGCAATGGAGCAGGGCGATCAGGAAGGAATGCAAACCTTCGACGCAGTTTTGGAGAAAATGGTGCGGGATGGCGTGCTCACCAAGGAAGGAGCAATGCCCTATGCGACAAACGCTAATAATTTGGCGCTGCGGCTTGGGGACCTGGGAGGAGCGCCGGTAGCGGAGACCCCGGCTCCCACTAAGGAAGAGGATTCTATGCTCGATATGATCGAAAGATAGCCTCTCGGCTTGATGATTCGACGTGAACGTCTCGGTAAGCTCTCCCCTGGATTTAGAAATCAACGGCCAGATTCTGCTTATGTTCTTACAAGCTAAACGTGTATTTGCCACGGCCCTCTTTCTTACGCTGGTAGCTCTTGGCTGCTTCGCCCAAACAGCACCAGGCAACACCTTTGAAGGTATTCAAATAGAATTGCCTGCGAGTCGTCGTATCCGGATCGAAAACCAGTTTGGTGATGTTGCTGCGGAAGTGTGGAAGGAAAAAAATGTTTCCGTTTCTGCGACCATTGACGGTACCAAGCCATTCGCCCGCTCACCTATTGTGATCGACAATACCGGTCAAATACTTGGTATAAGAATAGTGCGGCGGCCGACTGATCCTGTCGCATCGGTCAAAGTCACTATTAAGCTTCCCGAAAATGCGCGCATAGAGATTGTCACCGGTAAGGGACTGGCATCTTTGCGAGGCACTCCTTCATCGGCTTCGCTAAGATCCGTCAGCGGAGAGGTTCAGGTCGAATTCCCCGGCTCGCCCGATGCCGACATCATCGCCCGGTCTTTGACCGGCACGGTCACATCAGAACTTCCGCATTTGCTAAGTAACAGCGGTCATGTTTTGCAGGCTCGCATCGGCAGCGGCGCACGAGCACTGAGGATTAATACTCAAAGCGGGAATATTTCCTTGTTCCCTGAAACTACTCCGACAGTCTCCCAGAGTTCCGAGATCAGACGTTCGGTGAGAGAACCAACCGAAGAAACCGCCGTGGTTCCGATAAAGGCGGCTGGTACGCCCGCGCCCCCTGTGGATACGCAGGAAATAAGCGAGGGCGATGTTATTAGAGTCGATTCACAATTGGTGACACTAAATCTAAGTGTGATCGACAGGAAAACAAATCGGGGTTTAGTCGGCCTCGCCAAATCCGACTTCAGGCTTTTTGAAAATGGCGCCGAGCAGGAGATCCTTCAGTTCGAGTCTTCGTCAGCGCCGTTCGATCTGTTGTTGCTAATCGATCTTTCAGGTTCCACCCGCGACAAGGTCAAGTTGATCCGCTCGGCTGCGTTGCGTTTCATTGATGCAGCACGATCTTTCGATCGGATCGGAGTCGTCAGCTTCGCCGGAACCTCCACGGTGGTCTCCTCGTTAACGTTGGACCGGCAAACGCTGCGCCAGCGAGTAAATTCGATGGACACTTCAGCGGGTGATACGAAACTCTACGATGCTACTGACTTTGCCGTGAATCATTTGCTCCAGGGTGGGAAGAACGCGCGGCGCACGGCGATTATCGTTATGAGTGACGGTCTTGACGGCAGCATTGAAGGTGTTCAGGGCGAAGGCTCAAAGCTTTCATACAAGGATCTGTTAAGTCACGTTCAGGAGTTTGATGGAGTGCTTTACACTTTGTGGCTGAACACCGAGTATCAATCTTTGAGTCCTCTGGATACGCAACCTGAGGCTTTCGATGCCGGGCATGATCGCATGCTGGAAATGGCCGACATCGGGGGAGGTGTCTTCTACGAAGTTGAGCGCCTGGAGGATTTGGCGGGAGCGTATGAACGCGTGGTTGCGGATCTCGGAACTGTTTATGGTCTGGCTTATCGACCTATAGATAAGGTCCGCGACGGCAAATGGCGGTCGATTCGGGTGAATATTGATCGACCTTCTGCAGTGGCGCGCGGGAAACGTGGTTACTATGCAAATTGAGCTTCATAAGGGTTGGTCTTCGCACTAACATCCTTCTAGTTGGTATCTATCAGGTCCCGGGCATTTCGTGAATCCCGCGCAGCAAAAAACTTGTAAATGTCCAAAAGAGGACTATAATTGGGCCTCTCCCAGAAACGGTTAAGCATTAAACCGCCACCTAACCAAAGGACCACTCCAATGAGAAAAGCAGGTATTGCCTTTATCCCGTCACTTTTTGTTATTGCAATGGTCGTTTCACTTCCCCTGACGGCTATCACGCAAACCACGCGGGAAAAGTTTGTTATCTCGGCAAAGGCGGGCGGGGTTAACGCGGTAACTGGGCGGGCGACCATGCGCGCCCACGGAAACTCTGAATGGCAACAGCTCACTATCAAAGAAGACCTGGAGGCGGGCGATGTGGTTAGAACCGGACACGATGGTCGAGTGGAGATGCTCCTGAACCCAGGTTCCTATTTGCGAATCGGTGAGAATTCCGAAATTGAGCTATCTGACAACTCACTCCAAAACCTGGAAGTTCGCTTGATTAGTGGTACCGCCATAGTTGAAGCAACCGGTTTTGATGGCGCGGAGTTACTTATCAATATCACAACCCCACACACTCGAATGGCGATTGTGCGGAAAGGTCTTTACCGCGTGAGTGTCGTTCCGGGAGACGCGACCGAGCTAATAGTGAGAAAGGGTCGCGTAATGCTTGACGGCTCTCACACGAAGGTGAACGGTGGAAACAAGGTCATATTCAGTAACAACTCCTTCTCAGTAGCCAAGTTAAGAGACGCTGACAAGAATAAGGGTGACACTCTCGAGCTTTGGAGTAAGGACCGCGCCAAAACCGTTGCGCAAGCGAATCGTGGATTTAGCCGACGAGATATGGGTCTGGCAATGGCTGGCTTCGACAGTTGGAGCTTCTCGCCTCGTTATTCGGGCATCTGGATGTTCAGCGCAAGGTATGGTTGTTACACATTTCTGCCCTTCTATTCAGGTTGGGGATCGCCGTACGGAGCTTCATATGGCAACGCTTTTTACGGGGGCTACTGCTGTGGTCGATATTATGGAAGGGACCCCTCCAACCTGCCTAATCCTAATCAACACCCTGGCAGCGGAACGGCCTCGAACACGCCATCATCACCCACAACTTCATCCCCACCGGCCTACGAACCGCGTTACGAACCGCGAGAGCGGCCAAATATGCCAATGGAGCGACCAATGGACCGGCAGCCAGTAGAACGGCCGGTAGAGCGGTCGTTTGAGCGAACGTTTGAGCGACCGCAGCCAGTTGAGCGGCCGGTAGAGCAACAGCCGATTGAGCGGCCGAATCCCAACCCTTGAGCGTAACTAGCGGACGTTCTGCCTGAACAGTGTGTTCAGAGCATTGTTGACGATGGCTAATACTTCGGCTCGCGTGAGTCCGGAGAGAACCAGGTCTGTCAAAGCCGGCATCAGCCTGGCTTGCAGTTGTTGCTCGCTGGCCTGCGGCATAACCTGTGAAATCACTACCGCCCCCGCTCCGTGCTTTACCTTTATCAAACCTGCCTTTTGTAGCTCGCGATAAGCGTAAGCAATAGTGTTGAGATTTACGCCAAGGTCTGCCGCAACCTGGCGGACCGGCGGAAGAGAGGACCCGTTTGCCAATTCCCCCGCCGCAATTAGAGCCTTAATTTCATCCACCACTTGCTGATAGATAGCCCGTGCGTCTGTCTCGTCGATCGTGATATACATATTGTCTACTGCACGTATACACTAGACAATGGCGTCTGTAAAGCCTTTTTTGAGGCGGATTACGGCGATCGGTTATTTTCTGCGCATGATTTGCTGGGCAAGATTAAAGGCCGATTGGGTAAGGCCGGCAATGCCGCCGGGGTAGGTTGTATCACTGACGATATAGAGGTTTGGAACCGATGTCAGAAAGCTGGCGTGATTCAACCAGAACCTGTTCGGCGTCGGACTGATGCCGCCAACCATTCCTAATTTCCTGCGCGTCTGGTCGTAAAAGCCTCGCGGCGTAGCGGTGTCGATCACTTCGATCTGACTGCCTAACTCTGGCATTGCCGTATGAAGTAACCGCCAATACGCCTCGAGCATTAGCTGATCCTTTTGCTCGAGCTCGGTCTCATCTTTGTGGAAGGTGAACCAGTCATCTACATCAGTGAAGGCATGAACAGTCACCGCTCGTTTTCCCTCGGGTGCCCGTCGATCCCAGGACGGGGCCGGCGCAAAGAACAACTGGCTCCCTTCCGCATCGTAGTCCTGTCTATCTTGCCAATCCATTAGGGCCAGGACGTGGCTCGAGTCTACTGGGCTGTCGGAATCCTGGTCCATGCCCAGGTAAAGCAGATACGCTCCCCAGCTACGCAGCGAATTCAGTTCTTTGCGAATTTCAGCTGGAGTGCGATTCAGACCGACAAGCTTACCGTAGGTATCCCACAACGTAAGGTTGCTGATAATCGCTTTCCTCGCGGTGACAGTCTCGCCGCTCAAGAGATCAACACCGGCCGCGTTTCCCGCCGTGTCGTACGACAACCGAAGGACGGGCGTGTTCAGGCGAATCCTGCCTCCACTTTGTTCCAGGGAACTCGCCAGTGTGTCGGCCAGCGCCGAAGCGCCGCCACGAATCGTAAATAGCCCACCACGAGGAGCGGTGAGGGCCAGCGCTGCGTAGAGATAGGAAACGTGCGCGCTGTCCGCCTGCGCCAGCGCTTGCAGCTGAACGTCTACAAAACGACGGAAGCGCATGGAGACCCCGTCGAGATGCTGCAGAGTTGTGTGTTTGTTGGAAGAGAGAATTTGCGCGCCGATCCTGCCCTCCGAAAGCAAAGCGAAGGCTTGCGCGGAGCGTGACGCTGTGAGGAAGCCGGGCCTTTTCTGCAGAACCCGCTGCAGTGCGTTGCTCAATGAGGCGAGCTCGCGATAAAAGGCAATTGCTTTGACAGCACACTCGGGAAAAACAGCGAGCAGGTTGGCCTCGAAGGCCTCAGGACCGGCCGTAAGAGTGACTTCGGATTTGTCAGGAAGACGAACTACGTAGCCGGGATCCAATAGGCGAACTTCAGGTGGTTTAACCGGCAATTCGGAGAACACTCGATCGTGAATTCCATTAGGTTCCCATGAGGCGTAGAGGCCATAACCGGACTCAAAACTGTAACCGAATTTTTCAAAGCTGGTGACGCACCCGCCTACTCTCGACTCTCTTTCCAATAAGCAGACGTCAACTCCCCTGGCGGCGAGCAAGGCAGCCACCGTCAACCCGCCTATACCGCCGCCCACTACAACGACTTCGCAATCCATGCTGCCCACCACTCCAGCGTGCCCGGTTCAGATTATGAAGCCAATTAGCGCCAACAGAAATGAAGTAGCTGGAGCTGCCCGCTCGGCGCTGGGAATAAGCGGTTGGAGGTGAGGCTCGATGATCAAGATCACGGCTTGAATCCCATTAAACACGAGGTGGATGACAATACACGGGAGTAGCCTGCCAGAGTAGGCTCGCACAAGTGTCAGCACGATACTAAGTAGCGCGACCGCAGCAATCACGCCTGCGTTAGGCCAGTATTGAGGCACATGAATGATGGTGAACAGGAGCAGAACCAGGACTACGGCGGCGGAGACTCCCAGTCGATCTCTGGATTTCGCGTCAAGCTTTACTCCAAAGACGAGGGTCATGATCCAATTGAGAAAAGCACCGACATCGCGTCGCAACGCTGAATAAAGGACCCCGCGGTAAACAAATTCCTCGACAAAGGGAGCGGTGCACACTGCCAAAAACGAAATCATATATCGAGCAGTAAGCGAGCTATTGATTATCTGTTCGAGTTGGGTAGGTTTCTCGCCGCCAAACAGCTTGGCGATCAAGCCACCAAATCCAAACAATAGAACTCCAAGCACCACGCTCAGCCACCACGGGAAATTGCGTGGCCATCCCCACCCTATGGCTTTCCAAAAAGAGTTTTTACCGAATCGAGTAACTACAGCCCAGATCAAAATAAGTGTCAGTAAGTGGCTGGGGAAAAGAGAAACCACTTGAAGAAGGACAGCGGTCCGGTCCGTGAGTGCGAACTCAGTCAGGGCCTGCGCATAGTTTGGCATTCCACTGTGGAAGCCGCGGGTCCAGGCATAGGGAAGGAGAAAGACCACCGGCATCAGCACTATCAAAACAATGCTTACAACCCAAACGAGAATTGCGCGGCCCAGTCCCCACGGCGGATTGTCAGGATCAATGGTCTGAGATTGAACTGGTTCCCTGGTTTCGTAGGTTGGATCCAATGCTTCCCGGGTGGGAAAGTGCAGCGTTTCGTCTCTGTTCGGCACGGTAACTGGCAGTGTATGAAGTTGTTCCGAATGGGTCAATCAGAAAGCAATGTTAACAGAATCAGACTGCCGGATAGTCAGCTTCCAGCATCGAAGGACCAATGCGCGGTGCTGCCAACATTACACCGATTATGGTTTTGGCATCCTCAATTTCCCCGGTAGTGATCATGCTGAGTGCCTGGGAGAAGGGAATTCGCACCACCTCGAGAATCTCATCCTCTTCGAGCTGTTGCTTGGTTTCAGACAGTTCGGTTGCCAGGTAGACCCACATTTTCTCCTCACAAAATCCTGGAGAGACGAAGAACTCGGATAACTTCTCCATCCGGCCCGCAACCACGCCAAGCTCTTCTTCGAGTTCGCGGGCAGCACCGTCCTCGGGGACTTCCTCACGCTTTAAAGTCCCGGCAGGTATTTCCAGAAGATAACGCAGGGCTGGATGGCGATACTGGCGAACGAGTGCCACCGTGCCGTCAGGGAATACCGGGACAATAACGGCGCTGCCGGGATGGTGCACTACCTCACGTTGATAGGTTTTGTCGCCCTCGCGAATTGTATCCACGGTTACGTCGAAGACGCGCCCGCTGAAAATTTCTTTGGTGTCGAGAATTTGAGGACTGTCGGTCATTAAATTTTTCCTTCGAAATAGGCCCTATAGGGCCTATCGGTCATATAGGTCCAATAGGTCATATCGGTCCACTATTAGAGGCCTCTCTTCATTATCGCCTTGACCTCGCCTAACAGATAAAGCGAGCCCGTGACGCAGATAAGTCCGTGCGCCGGCGTAATTTCTTTGGCCTCCTGCAGCGCCTTGCTTATTGAACCAGCGGCCGCAACCCTGGCTCCATTAACAACGCGCGCTGCCAGCATCTTTAGTTGGGCAACCTCGGCCGCTCGAACGTTATCAGGCTGAGTAAGAATCAAATGGTCCGCGGCCGGAAAGAGAATTGTCGCGATCTCTTCCAGCCTCTTGTCGTTCATGGCGCCGAAAACAAGAGTTACGGGTCGCTTCACAAATTCATCGAGAAACTCACGCAGCGCCTGCGCTCCCGCGGGGTTGTGAGCTCCATCAAACAGAAATGACGGGCGGCCATCGTGGAGTTCGAGCCGCCCGGGGTGTCTGGCAGTTTCTAGTCCTTCAATTATTGCAGCTTTTGCGATCTCAACCCCCTTTTTTTGCAGCGACTCTGCGAGCCGAATCGCCACCGAGGCGTTGACGATCTGATGACGCCCGCGCAATCCCAGCAATACGTTTTGGTAGCGTGGTTTGTCTGTCTCGAAAGTGACTGCCAGGCACCCGTCGTCAGTGACTCTTTCGATCCGCTGCCGGGATTGATCCATCTCCAGGCTTGGTTCAACCTTAACTTCGGCACATCGTCGGAGAATGACACTGAGGGCTTCCGCCGGCTGCGGCGCAACTATCGCACTCACGCCCGGGCGGATAATAGCTGCCTTCTCGGAAGCAATCTGCTCCAGCGTCTCCCCAAGATACTCCTGATGATCGAGAGCCAAAGGCGTAATGGCTACCGTCTCTGCCCCGGCGACCGTAGTCGCATCCAGCCGACCGCCCAATCCAGTTTCCAGAATGGCCAGCCTTACTCCGGCATCTCTAAAAGCCAGAAAGGCGATGGCCGTCACCTGTTCAAAGAAGGTTGGCAAAGCTTCCAGCTTTCCTCGACCAAGCAAATTATCGGCAGCGGCTCGGACTTCGGTTGCATACATCGCAAACTGTTCTGGCGAGATTTCGCTGCCATTGAGCTTTATTCTTTCCGTAATTGAAAGCAGATGTGGGGAAGTGAATAGACCGGTTTGAATCTTTGCCGCGCGACAAATTGAATCCAGCATCACGGCCGTGGAGCCCTTGCCGTTGGTACCGGCGATCTGGACCGAAGCGAACCGCTTATGAGGATTATTCAGACTCTCAAGCAATAATTCAGTGTTTCTCAGGCCAAGTTTGATAGCGATCGTCTCGTGTCCGAGGCTGAGCAAATAGTGGAGTGTTTCCTCGAAGTTCATTGAGAGATGACGTTACAACAGCCGCGCATGTTTAGAAAGCGGACTTGTCCGCCGGCGGGGGCACAAGTGCCCTTTCTAGACGGCGCGCAGTCGCAATCCTATGGCGGTGCAACGAGATATAAAAGGGAGAGAATGGGCGCTTAGAATTGGTTTTGTTTACTGTCCGGAAGAGGCTCGAGTACGAAGTCGTTCAATCTCCGAGGAGCTTGAGATTTCAGGATTCAACATGAAGTTGAGCAGCTTGATGATGTAAGCCCGGATCTCCCGCCGGTCTACAATCGCGTCGACCATGCCATGTTCGAGGAGAAACTCGGACTTTTGAAAATCCTTTGGCAGCTTCTGCCGAATGGTTTGTTCAATCACTCGCGGGCCTGCGAAACCGATCAGCGCTTTCGGTTCAGCGATGATGATGTCGCCGAGCGTAGCAAAACTTGCGGTTACCCCGCCCGTGGTGGGATCGGTCAACACAGAGATAAACGGCAGACAGGCCTCGTCCAGCTCCGCCAGCGCGGCGGCGATCTTAGCCATCTGCATTAGAGACAGTGCTCCTTCCTGCATGCGAGCACCGCCCGAGGCAGCGAAGATAACTACGGCACCATGCTCCTTCAACGCGCGTTCGATTAATCTTGTGACTTTCTCGCCGACGGCCGACCCCATCGAACCCCCGATGAACGCCATGTCCATCGCGCCCGCAAAAACGAGATGATCGCCAACCTTGCCCCGAGCGTTGATGATGGCTTCAGGCAGGCCGGAGTTTTTTTTGGCTTGCGTCAGGCGTTGGGGATAAGGCTTAGTGTCGGTAAACTCAAGCGGGTCTATTGAGATAACTTCGGCGTCAAGCTCTTCATATTTACCGTCGTCGAAGAGCGTGGCCAGGCGCTCGCGTGCGCCGATACGAAAATGGTAACCACAGTGGGAACAGACCTGTAGGCCTTCCTCGAGTTCTCGTTTGTAAAGGTGGGCCTCACAGCCGTCACATTTGACGAAGACATTCTCCGTCTTGACAACACGTTCCTCGGGCGGGACCGCCTCAATTTGTGTATTCTTTTTGCTGAACCAGGGCATAGAAGATTCAATTTCCTCAAAAAAGCGCGCCAGTTCTATTTACGGTGCAAAGAGCCTAGCACAGAACGCATATCCGCTGAAGGAGTAAGAATAGACCCTAACGTCTCAAAGTGAACTCCAGAGCAGGTTTCCCCTGATATTAGTCCTAAAACTCTATGCCCTGCTGCGCGCGGATTCCGGCGTTAAATGGGTGCTTTATTTCCTTCATTTCCGTAACCAGGTCGGCGGCCTCAATCAAAGCCGCCGGGGCATCCCGGCCTGTTACGACGATGTGTAATGCGGGTTGTGAGGCGCGAATGCTGCCAATCTCTTCCAGGACTTCATCAAGCGGGAGCAACTCGTAACTAAGAACGTAAACTAATTCGTCAAACACCAGCAGGTCGTAGTCGCCGGTGCGCAGCTTTTCCACGCAAAGCTTCCAGGTTTCCAGAGCGGTCGCGCGATCCTGTTCCGGGTTCTTCGTGTCCCAGGTGAAGCCGTCACCCATGGTGTGCACTTCAATACCCAGTTTCTCCGCTGACTCGTGTTCGCCGTAGCGATCGTTGCGCGACTTCATAAACTGAATCATGCAACACTTTAATCCACGCCCGGCGGCACGCATCATCAACCCCAGGGCACACGTTGTCTTGCCCTTGCCATTGCCGGTGTAAACCATCAGCAAGCCACGCGTCGTTTCCTGGTAGTCTTCGCGACGCCACTTGTATTTTTTCTCGGGCATTAGGTGGGACCGTGGACGGACGACCGACGACCGACGAAAAAGAATGTTAGCTAGGACGACGGTCGTCGGTCGGCCGTCGTCGGTCAGTCTTTCAGTGCGTCTTCAGTGATATCACCATTCGCGCGCCCGACAGCATCCTGCAACAGGGCAATGATCTTTTCTTCGGCCTCTTCCCAGGTGCCTCGCAGGGTGCAACCCGCCGCGTTGCGGTGGCCACCGCCGCCAAACTTTTCCGCCACCTTTGCGACGTTCACATCGCCCTTGGATCTCAAGCTGGTGCGGTAGACTCCCAATTCGCTTTCCTTGAGCATTGCGACCGCCTCTACTTCTCCGACTGTCAACGGATAGTTAACAAAGCCATCTGCATCTTCATCGGAGGCGTGGGCGCTGGCCTGCATCTCCAAACTATGGCGCAGGCAGGCGATCCGTCCGGTTGAATCCCTTCGAGCGGTGGAAAGCACGGCGCCCATTAACTGAATTCTGCTCCAGGGATAGCTCGCAAACACCGCCTCCGCTGTTTTGGCCGGCTTCACCCCGGTTCGCAAAAGCTCCGAAGCAACCTTGAATGTTCGCTCCGTGGTGTTGGAATAGTGAAAGGAGCCAGTATCGGTGATTAGCGCGGTGTAACAACACTCGGCGATCTCTCTGGTTACGCGAACGCCGGTTGCCTTGCAAAGGTTGTAGATCATTTCTCCGACGGCGGAAGCGGTCGAGTCGATCCAGTTAATCTTTCCAAAAAGGGCGGTGGTTGAATGATGGTCGATGTTGACGACGAATTGTTTGTCGAGATCTACCAATCCCGGGCGATCAATGTCCGAGCATTCGATCACGAATACCGCGTGATAAGCACCATCAACGGCCGGCGTGACCCGCACGCCCGCGGCCCCCGGTAACTGCTGGTAGGCGTGAGGCACAGGATCGCGCATGATCACTTCAACGTCTTTATTCAGGGCGCGCAACAACCAGTAAAGACCAAGTGACGAACCCAGACTGTCACCATCGGGGCGAAAATGGGAGGTAATGGCAAACCTTTGCTTCTCTTCAATCAGCTCAACAACTTGACTAAGCATATCCAGCAAGGACGAAGTCTTCAGAGTTCAGTTTTAAGGCTGTTCTTCTGATACCGAGCAAGCTAAGCTTGAACTCTAAACTTTATCCCTCATCCTTCCTCTCTCTCCATTCTTGTCCAATCTTTTCGAGTAGCTGATCCACACGCTCGCCCTTCTCTTCTACCTGATCCCGCAGGAAATGAATCTCGGGAGTGCGGGGAAGATTGAGGGAGAGGCTCAGTTGTTTACGAACGTAGGGAGCTGCGTGACGCAGAGCGTTGAGCGCAAGTCGGTGTTCCTCTTCGTCTCCTGTGACGGTGACAAAAACCTGAGCGTTCCTGAGGTTGTCAGAAAGCCGAACGTCAGTCACGGTTACCATCGTAAGCCGCGGGTCCTCCAGTTCGTACCCGACAATCTGGGAAATCTCCTCACGAAGAATATCTGCAACTCTCTCTGGGCGACGCATAACTAAAAACAGGTGGCAGGAGCAGGAGGCAGTCGGCAGGAAAGACTTCCGTCACCTGCCTCCTGCTTCTGCCGCCTGCCTCCTCTTACAACTCCGTGGCTGCGACCTTCTCCACAATATAGGCCTCGATCTGATCGCCGACCTTCAGGTCATTGAAGTTTTCCAGGCCAATGCCACACTCAAATCCTTCGCGCACTTCCGAGACATCGTCTTTGAAACGACGCAGCGACGTGATGTTGCCTTCCCAGCTGACTACGCCATCGCGAATCAAACGAGCCCGCGCGCTGCGCCGGATGTTGCCATCGATCACCATTGATCCACCAATGACTCCGGCCTTGGGGACGCGGAATACTTCCCGCACATCGGCGCGGCCAATGATCTTTTCCTTCTCGATCGCTTCGAGCATGCCGATCATCGCGGCTCGAATTTCTTCTTCTACCTTGTAAATGATCGAGTGCAGGCGGATGTCGACACTTTCCTGTTTCGCCAAATCTGTGGCGCGTGCGCCCGGCCTGACATTGAACCCTATTACGACCACCGCCGAAACGGCTGAACCGGCCTGCGTGGCGGAGGCCAGCAAAACGTCTGATTCGGTAATCGCACCAACGCCCGAGCGAATGACTTTCACCTTCACTCGTTCAGTAGAAAGCTTCTGTAATGTGGACTTGAGCACCTCAACCGAGCCCTGAACGTCGGCTTTGATAACGACGAGTAGTTCTTTAACTTCACTCTCGCCCAGAGCTTCAATTCCTCGTTTGGTGGTTTGCAGCAAAGTAGCCTGCCGGTTCAACATTGCGCGGTGTCCGGAGATCTGCTGCGCGCGAGCGATATCAGCAACCACCTGGAAACTTTCACCGGCTTGCGGCACACCCTGCAGTCCGAGCACTTCAACCGGAGTGGCCGGCGCCGCTTCGGTAATCGATTCGCCCTTGTCGTTGAACATGGCGCGTACGCGACCAAATATCTGCCCCACAATGAAAGGCTCATGGACTCGCAGAGTTCCTTGTTGTACCAGGACAGTAGCCACCGCACCCCGTCCTCGATCCAGTTTTGCTTCCAGAACTACGCCAGAGGCTAGCCGGGTAGGGCTGGCGCGTAGATTAAGAATGTCGGAAGTAAGCAGAATAGTTTCAAGGAGATTATCCAGGTTCTCTCGTTTCTTAGCGGAAACCTGAACCATCTCCGTCTCTCCGCCCCATTCAACCGGGTTCAGCCCATGCTTGGCCAGTTCCTGCCTGACGCGATCCGGGTTCGCATCTGGTTTGTCGATCTTGTTGATAGCCACGACGATGGGAACATTTGCAGCACGCGAATGCTCAATTGCTTCGACGGTTTGCGGCATTACGCCGTCATCAGCCGCTACCACCAATACGACAACGTCGGTGGCTTTGGCACCGCGCGCTCGCATCAGAGTGAAGGCTTCGTGACCCGGGGTGTCGAGAAACACAACCCGGCGTGATTCACCGGGATGATCGGGACTCGCCACCTGGACGCTGTAGGCACCAATGTGCTGCGTTATTCCTCCAGCCTCGCCCGCCGCCACTTCCGTGGCGCGAATCGCGTCCAGCAGCGAGGTCTTTCCATGGTCGACGTGTCCCATTACGGTTACCACCGGCGCGCGTGGCAACTCAACGTCGTCGGCATCGGCGGCGATCAGTTCCTCAAACTCTTCCTCGGCCACCATTTCTTCAAAAGGAACAAAGGTAACTTCATAACCGAAACGTTGGCCCAGCTCCACAGCAACGTCGTCGTTGAGAGGTTGATTAATCGTTGCGAAAACCTTGCGTTGCAGGAGCAGGGTAACGACATCCTTTGGCTTGATTCCCAGCTTTTCCGCGAATTCCTTAACGGTTGAGCCTTCGATTATGCGCACGGATTTGAGTTCTCCCGGCGTTGTCGAAGGTTCCATCCTTCCCGCGATTCGATCTTCAAGCGACAGTGCTTTGGGGGGCGGAATGAAGTCGCCCTTATCAAAGCGACCGGCTTTACCTTCTATCTTTCGTCCGCCGCGCGCAGGGGTGCGCCTCGATCGACGTCGCCCGGCATCCGGAGGCGGGATGTAAGTGGTTTGCGGAGTTGCGGTTTCGCCCGGGGTTCCCAGTCGTTCGGTTCTTGCCAGCGGCGTTCGTTCCCTGACACGTGTTCCAGCGCGCTCTACCCGCTCCCTTGGAGTTACCGATGGCGGAACTACGGGAGACGGAGCGCGTTCGCCAGGTCGAATCCCCGCGTTGAGCGCTGCCATGGTGGGTCGAAGAACCCTGACCTGACGCGACGGTGGTGGAACAACAGTGGACGGGGTGGTCGCAGAGTCTACTGAAGATGCTCCGTTGGCTTCCGACAATTCAGCCTGGGCCGGGCTGTCAGAAGCAACTTCAATCTCGGGAGCTTCCGGGATGGCCGCCGGAGCAGCTGTCTCGGGCTCGGGTTGTTCGGCGCGCGTCGCCGGGGCGAGCTTCTTTACGAGTCGCGCAGTCGTAGGCTGTTTGGGAGCGACGGCAGGAGCCCGCGGAGCAGGGACCTCCGCTTGCGGACTTGGTGAACGGACTTCCGGTTCGACCTCAGGCGCAGCCTCAACGGCTTCTACGGGCGGAACTTCTTCAACCGCACGCTCAGCTCGCTTGACGACTCGCACACCGCGCTTGGCGGTGGTCTCTTTTTTCGGGAAGTACTTGTTTCGAATCTTCTCAGCCAACTCTTTTGACACCGAGTTGGAAGGGACGCTAACGTCAACACCTTCGCGTCGCACCTCTTCAATGAGGCGCTTGGTGTCAAGCTTTAGTTCTTTGGCGAGATCGTAAAGACGAATCTTAGAGGAAACGGTCATGCACTCCTTCTCAGACGCTGATAAAGCCAGCGTACAGCTTCTTCAAGTGGTTTAAAGAACTCTCGCTTCAACCACTTTTGAAGCGTGCGTTCAGGAGCGCAACGCGCAAGAGTGGTAAGGAAGCGAGCAACGCAACTCGCCGGAGCAGCCGGGGTCTGCGTTGTATCTAATTTGCCGCATCGGGGGAAGCATCCTGCTTCTCTTCGTCAGTGCCCTCGCTTGATGCAGCATCTTCCAAAACTGCGGGAGCAGATTTTCCAGCTTGGTTCGGTGTCTCCACCGAAGCAATCTCTTCGTTCATGGCAAACTCGTCGGCTAACACCTCGCTGTCCATTTCGCTCAGGTGTTCAAGTGCAGCCTCTTCAGTCGACGTAATCTCCGGGGAAGGCACGATAGTGTCCGGTCGCAAATCTCGGCCTGCTCCCTGGAGAATAAGCTCGTCTTCGGTGATTGGTTCGGCTTCAGTTAGCGAAACGGGATCAGCTGAATACTGCGCAAGTATTTCCGGCTCGGCAATGAAAGGTCCACGCGACTCGACAGCTTCGTCATAGCCTGCGGCAGTGAGATCGGATTGGGCCTCGCCGTCCTCGGCGTCACCCAGCCCCTCAGATTCTCCACCCGTCTCCTCGGCCCCAGCTTGCAGGGAATCGTCCGCATCAACCCCCTCAACTACTTGCGAGTCTCCGGCATCGCCCTGAAGCGTTCTGTCGCGCATGGCGATAACAGCGATAGCTGCATTCAGAATCACTTCGGCTTCATCCAGACTGAGGTCAAGGAACTCAACCAGATCGTCCACCGAGGTTTGAGCCAGCGCATCGATGTCGTTAATGCCGTGTTCCGCCAGGGCATCAGCCTGAGCTCCGGTCACACCTTCAATGACGGAAAGCGGAACCGACTCGCCGGAAGCAATCAGCGCCCCCATTTGTTCCGTGACCTCGCGTTTGATCTCTTCTTCGCTGCGAATATCGATGTTCCAGCCCACCAGTTTGGTAGCGAGTCGGACGTTCTGACCACGCTTGCCGATGGCCAACGAAAGTTGATCCTCGTTGACGATCACTTCCATTTGCCGGTTTTCAATATCGGTAATGCGAACCTGGTTAACCTTCGCCGGCGAAAGCGCATTAGCTGCAAACACTGACGGCTCATCAGACCACTCAATAATGTCGATCTTCTCTCCACGGAGTTCACGAATGATGGCCTGTACGCGAGAACCTTTCATGCCGACGCAGGCACCCACCGGGTCCACGTCGCGCTCATTTGAAGTGACCGCAATTTTCGCCCGCTCTCCGGGCTCACGGACCGCGGACTTAATTACCACGGTTCCATCGTAAATTTCCGGCACTTCCATCTCAAACAACCGCAGCAGAAGCTCGGGAGAAGTTCGCGATACTTCCACCTGGGGCCCCTTCGATTCTTTGGAGACGTTGTTGATTACCACTCGAATTCGTTCACCCTGATTCCACTGTTCCCCGCGCGACTGCTGTGAACGAGGCAGGATTGCTTCGAGGTTTCCCAGGTCAACGATAATGTTGCCGCGCTCAAACCGCTTTACGTAGCCATTAACCAGGTCACCAATCTTGTCGATGTACTGCTCATAAACGTTGCTGCGAACCGCATCCCGGACTTTTTGAAACAGAATCTGTTTCGCTGTTTGCGCGGCAATGCGGCCAAGTTCTTCCATCGGCAAGGGTAAGAGCAGGGCATCACCCAATTCCACTTCCTCACCAGCAAGCTCACGAGCCTCGTCGATCGACAGTTCGGTAGCCTCGTTGCTGACCTCGTCGACCACAACTTTCGTTGCGGAAAGCTCGATGCCCGTTTCTGGATTCCAATCGACCTGAATGTCCTCGCCCGAGCGAAACTGCTTTTTGGCGGCAGCTCGAACAGCTTCCTTCATTGCGTCGATTACGAGATCCCGCTCAATGCCTTGTTCCTGGCAGAGCGCCTCGATGTTTTGTGCGATGGATGAACTCATGAACCTTATGTCTCCGGTTGGCTCGACGCTTTTACTGTGCGTCGCTGAGCCTATTCAATTGTTATTCAGTTGTAAGTCTCAATCTCTTCGATCTCAGATCTGAAATCTCAGATCTCAAATCTCAGACCTTCGCTCTTTCCTGCGCGCGCCGGAATTCGGCGTCAACATCCAGCTCCAGATTCGCCCTCGCGATGGCATCCAGAGCCACTCTCACCTGACCACTTGTCCGATCTTCAAAAAGCACTTCGTCGCCCTCTATCCCCAGGAGTCGTCCCCGGAAATTGCGCTGACCCTCGATCGGTCTCCGGGTGCGCATCTTCGCCAAACTACCGGCAAACCGCTCGTAATCCGCGCGCTTGTAAAGACCTCTCTCCAGACCGGGCGAAGATACTTCCAACGTATAGGAAGAATGGATGAAGTCCTCGACGTCGAGAACCGTGCCAACGTGCAAACTCACGTCCGAACAATCCTGGTGAGTCACCCCCGCCGGCTTGTCAATAAAGATGCGAACAATTGGCTTGTTGTCAGGCGCGGCGACTTCCGCGTGTACGAGTTCGAGTCCGTGGTCGGTGGCCACTCGCTCAGCGATTGCTTGCACTCGTTCCTCAATCGAACCCGCGCCCATTGTTCCCTTCGACGCCCCCTCCGAAAAACCTGTGCCCCAAAAGAAAAAGTGGGCGCGAACCCACCGGACCATACCGCCGCGCTTCGAGCAAGTCGTGAATTATACGGAAAGGGAACTAGGGAAGCAAGTTGGCCTTCTTTGGCCCCAAAGCGCGAAATGCCTGATTTTCTAGCCAATATTTTTTGCATATAGGATTGAAAAGCGTTTTGCTCTGGCGTAGTATTCGCGCGTACTGCATTGAACTTCGTCACCGGCTTCCTTTCTAGTTGTTTCCTGCCGCCGTTGTAGGGCGACCGCGCAACTATTGGTTGTGCATCAACTCACGCCAGATGATCGGGCAAACGGTTTCACATTATCGCATCCTGGAACCTCTCGGCGAGGGGGGTATGGGCACTGTCTACCTGGCTGAGGATACTCACCTGGGACGGCGAGTTGCCATTAAGTTTCCCTCAATAAACTCTGACTCGCATGATTATCGTGCACGATTTCTCCGCGAGGCGCGTTCCGTTTCAGAGTTGAGCCATCCCGGCATTGCGACGCTTTTTGACTACGGCGAGACCAGCGAGGGCCGGCCCTTTCTGGTTATGGAATTCGCCAGGGGGCGACCGCTAACCGAGCTTTTTAAGAATGGTGAACTGAGCCTTTCTCACGCCGTCGGGATTGTTACGGACGTAGCCTCCGCCCTTGTCGAAGCCCATTCTCGAGGCGTAATCCACCGGGATATCAAGCCTTCAAACATAATGATCGACGATAACGGTCAGGTTAAGGTGCTTGATTTTGGGCTAGCCAAACAACTCAACAAGGATCACGTGCAATCCTCGGAGCCCGAAGCGCAGACCCTTCTTTCTACACAAACACGCAGCGGAGTGGTGCTGGGCACGCCCGCCTATCTTTCACCTGAACAGGCCACCGGCGGGACGATTGACGGGCGCAGTGATCTGTTTTCCCTGGGAACGCTTCTGTATGAAGCAATCACCGGACGCACACCGTTCATCGGGCAAAGTTTCATCGAGATTGCGGCGAATGTGCTTCACGTTGAACCTGCCCCGCCCTCCCGGGTCAATCCCCAGGTCCCGCGAGAACTGGACTTCATCACTTTGAAAGCGCTCGCAAAGAAACCGAGCAAGCGCTATCAATCAGCCAAAGAACTCATAGCCGATCTAAACGCTGTCAAGGATCAGTTGGAGAAGGATTCCGGGCAAACCCTGATCAAGCAAACCTCGTCAGGGACATTCTCTCCGCAGTCGAAAACGCTTGGCAGCCTTTCTCGAATTCTTCAGCGACCGCGCATTCCCATATCCTACATTCTGATTGGCTTTGTTGTTTTGATCGCAGCCGGAGGGCTCGCACTCCGCTTCGGGCGGCCTGCAGTGCATACTCCGCCGGCTGAGGCACTGCGGTGGTACGAAATCGGGACCAGCGCCCTGCGCGAAGGCGCCTACTATCAGGCGAGCAAGGCTCTCGAAAAGGCGGTCGCCTCGGATGACGCTTTCATTCTTGCGCACGCGCGCCTCGCGGAGTCGCTGGTCGAGCTGGATTATATGGACCGCGCGAAAGATGAACTACTGCGGGTAAATTCAACTAACAAATCGGCGTTATCACAATCTGATGCATTATTGCTGGACGCCATCACCGCCACCGTCAGGCGCGATTATCCCAAAGCGGTTACTCTCTACAGTCAGCTCGTGAATCAGGCTTCGGACGCCGAAAAACCTTATCTCCTGGTAGACCTGGGCCGGGCCTACGAGAACGGCAAGGATCCTAAAAAAGCGATGGAGAGTTATACGGAGGCGGCGAACCGAAGCCCCGAGTATCCCACACCCTTATTGCAAATCGGGATCCTTTACGCACGACAGCAGGAACTGGCAGGGGCACTCGCCTCGTGGGCAAAGGCGGAGACGATCTATCAGGCGTTAGGTAATTTGGAGGGGCGCTCAGAAGTAATTTTTCAACGTGGCGCGTTGTTTAATAAGCTGAATAAATTGTCCGAGGCGAAAGTCCAGTTGGACCAGGCACTACAGTTAGCGAAAGCCGGGGACAATAAGTCGCAAGAGATCAAAACTCTATTGCAGTTGAGCAGTGTTGCAGTTGACCTGGGTGAAACGGACCAGGCCAGTGAATACCTTCGCCAGGCGATGGAACTGGCACAGAACAATGGCCTGGAAAACCTGAGCGCGCGCGGCTTAAACGATCAGGGTAATAATTTCATGCTGAAGGGTGAATACAGCAGGGCCGAAAAGTATTTTAGAGATGCCCTGCAGTCTGCCGAAAGAATCAAGGCACAAAACATTGAAGCCAGGGCGCATTTCTCGCTCGCGAGCGCGTTGTTACGCCAGAATAATGTGGATGAGGCGCTTCGGCACCTTGAGCCGGCACTCACCTTTTACCAACAGGGAGATTATCGAAGTGAAGCGTCGACCTGCCTGGTTCTGTCGGCGCGGGCAAGTCGGCAAAAAGGGGACTACGAGAGTGCCCTAAAGGCTAACCAGCGGCTTTTGCAGCTCGGTCAACAATGGAACGATCAGTCTCAGATCGCAGTTTCGCACACTGAAATCGGCAATGTACTTACACGGCAAGAGAAGTACTCCGAAGCGCTTGATCACTTTAATCAGGCCTACACGTTTTACAGCTCGCAGGGATTGCAGCGCAGCATTGCCAATAACCTGGCCAGCCGCGGTGACACCTTGTGGCATCTGGGGCGCTACAGTGAGGCCCGGCCTTTTTTGGATCAGGCTACAGCCATCGCGGACAAACCAGGGAGCGAGATGAAACCAATATCGATCGGGGTCAATCTGGTCTTAGCCGATATGACGTTAAGCGAGGGCAATTTTGCGGGCGCCAAAGTAAGGGCTGAAAAAGTGTTCGAAATGGCAGGCACGGAATTCAAGAATGCGGCGACCAGCGCGAAGCTCTTGATCGGTTTAGCCCAGGCATACAGTGGCGCAAAGGCAGCGGGAAAGCAGCTGACCGCGGAAGGTGTCGAGATGGCGAGGCAGCTCAATGACCCCGCTCAACTGGCCGCGGCGCAGTTGGCCCTGGCCGAAGCCACGCTCCTGGCAGGCGATTCAAAGGCTGCTTTAAGCAGTGCTTTACAGGCGCAGGAGGTTTTTGGCCGACTCGGACAACCGGCATCCGAATGGCGGGCACTCCTGATTGCGGCCCAGGCTAGCCAGAACTTAGGCGACAAAAGTAACTCGCGCGAGTATGCTATGCGGGCCAAAGAGTTACTCTCAAAACTTGAGCAGCGGTGGGGTAGCGACAACTATAAGAGTTACCTCAGCCGGCCTGATATTCAGCGATTCCGGAAGCAAGTTGACCAGCTTTCAGCATCCGTGTAGGACATGCCTTACTTTCCTGCCGGCTTCTGATTTCATAAATCACGACTGACTAGACCATCTCGACATGGCTGCCATGTTAGGAACCAGGGTACATGTCTGATCTAGTTGCAACGTTCTTTTCATCCCCAGAAAGAGGAGACTAACAATGCGTCTGCTACGCTTACTGATTATTTCTATCGCAACGACCTGCGTCTTCGCGCTCGCCGCGTTTGCCCTGGCTAATCGACCGCCCGTTAATGAACCCGACGACGAGCTGATTATCAAAGGCGGCTCTCTGGAGATCCAATGCGGCAAGAATCATGGCAAAAAATGTTTAGGAAGCAACGACAACCAGGGAAAGTACAAAAACCAGGATTCCAACAAACACATATTTAAGGTCGTGGTTATGCCAATCAACGGCAACGACAATTCGGCGTTTTTCTCCCAGACCTTTGACAACACAAACCAGCCGCAGATTAAACTCGTCTATTGTGAGGCCGGAAGCACGCCCGGCACTTGCAAGGGGTCGGATAAGCCTTATTAACGTGATTAACGTGAAAACCACGGATGGGTTTTCATGCGTTGGTTAGTGACATACCACCATGAGGTGCGCTCAGTCTCGCTACAGGCAGGCTGGCGTTTGAGCGTGCTAATGGATTATGAGAAAGGGCCCGTCAGCTGCCTCACAAAGATAGCCGGCGGGCTCTTACTGTAGTTTCCGGAACTCCAGCAAGAGTGCTCTTTAACCATCCAACTTTGCTTTAACTATTTCGCTCAGCATTCGGCCATCTGCATTCTTACCGGCAAGCGCTGTCTGTGCAGCCTTCATCACCTTGCCCATCTCCTTCATGGAGTTGGCGCCCGTTTCAATGATCGCCGCACTCACGGCCGTCTCGACGTCTTCGCGGGATGCTGACTGGGGTAGATAAGTATCTATTATGTCGATCTCGGCTTTTTCTTTGCCGGCAAGGTCATCTCGCCCACCTTTTTCATACTGCTCGACTGAATCACGCCGTTGCTTAACGAGAGAACGCAGCAACTTCATCATCTCGTCCTCATCAAGCTCGCCGCCTTTTTCAATTTCACGATTCATTACTGCGGCCTTGACCATTCGCAGTGTGGAAGTACGCGGCGCGTCCTGCGCCTTCATCGAGACAGTCAAGTCGGAAATAATTTGTTCTTTTAAGGTCATTCCCATAATTCCTCCGAGTGACAATATACCCCAACCCCGAAATTGTAGGGGCGTCCCTCCGTGGGCGCCCTCCGTTGCGAGTGGCTCGTCGGAGTCGAATGAAATCGCAAAGAAGGGCGCCCACGGGACGCCCCTACAGTATTAGGCCAAGCCGAGTGGTTCGCCGGCAAAGCGTTTAGGTATCAGCGAAAACGAGACGATCCACGAAGGCACACGAAATTGCACGAACCAAGGCCGCTCTTTTTCGTGTCGCTTAGTGTGATTTCGTGGATCGTTCTTAGTTCTTCGGCAGGAAGGTTCTCGGAATATCTAGGGCGCCAGTTCAGGTATCTTCATGTCCGGGAATATTTTCTTGGCAGCGAGTAGCTTCAGGAGTTCTGAAGCGATTAACCGGTGGCCCATGTGGTTTGGGTGAATCAACTCGCCAAACCATCCTTCGTTGGAGGGATATGCGGCTTCTGTTAACTCCAGGACTTCGAGAAAAGTTATCTCGTTTCGCGTGGCCAGGGAGCGCAGGGCACTGCGATATTGGTCCATCAGGGCGGCCTCCGGTGGATTAGTCGTCCGGTCACGGTAGGGCGCCGCGAGAACGACAATCCCCGCTCCTTTGCTTTTAGCGATTTGAATGAATTCCTGAAAGTTGTTTAGATACTCCTGCTCCGAAACCCGCGTTACGGGTCTTCCGATCGTTCTGGCAGCGTGTTGCCGGGAGCGCAGCCAACGAGTGGCGTGCGCAAAAGCCTGGCTGGTATCTATTAGCCAACGCAGCCCGAATGCGCGCCAGCGGGTATCAATCACCTCACGATCCGGAGCATCGCTGAAGCTCACGTCGTTCCAGCCGAAGCTCACGATTAATAGATCTGGTCGCAGTTGATCAACGTCGCGGCGCAGCCAGGCGAGGCCCTGGTGACTGGTGTATCCCGGCACAGCCATCGTGATTACTTCAATATTTCGCCCGGGATTAGCCGCTCGCAAATGCTTTTCCAGGAGCATCGGATACGGCAACCACTCCGCATCGTATTCCGCCGGTTTGTCGGGCCAAACCGCGGGCACGCGGTAGCCGAATGTAACCGAATCACCGAGACACACAATTCGAATGGCTCCCGGCAGCTTCGGCTTGAGCGACTGGGACGGATCCACAGAACGAAGGTGCTGCGAGTTTGTTGAAACTACTGTGAAGTCCCAGACAACGTGATCAAGACTAGGTTTGAGTCGCCAGAGCAACAGCGGATCGCCTTCGAAAATCGAAGATTGCTTTGCATCGGCAACCTGGGCCCTTTGCTGGGAAGTAACGACGAACAGATCGAGACTCGAGACATGGGCCATCGTCAGCCGCGTGCCGGCTTCAATGGCCGCGAGCAACAAAAGAAAGCTGAGATAGATAATTGAGATGTAAGCAAGGCGGCGCTTGAGGGAAACCTTGCGCGTTGGGATCGTTGATGCCATTCGCGAGCATCATAGTTCATTGTGGCGAGGGGCGCGAAAATCCTGTTCAATGCCCATTCGTTTTCGC
>Ga0070697_100000127_pt1 | contig 60778 bp, 52 predicted proteins | sample KBSK1501metaG_FD_65475 | JGI IMG/M metagenome (GOLD analysis project Ga0070697, IMG submission 65475) | Corn, switchgrass and miscanthus rhizosphere microbial communities from Kellogg Biological Station, Michigan, USA - KBS K1-50-1 metaG | ecosystem: Host-associated > Plants > Roots >... | reverse complement strand
CATGTTCAGGGGGAGAAGGTGCAGGAGGAGTTGGGCAGATAGAGTGGGATCGCTACCTGAAAATCCCCACTTCTCGCAAAGGACGCGAGAAATGGGGCACCCGGCTGGAGCTAATTAAAAACAACATCCGGGGCATGTTCAGGGGGAGAAGATGTTGGAAGAGTTGCGGAGATAGAGTGGGATCGCTACCTGAAAATCCCCACTTCTCGCAAATTGCGCGAGAAATGGGGCACCCGGCTGGAGCTAATTAAAAGCAGCATCCGGGGCATGTTCAGGGGGAGAAGATGTTGGAAGAGTTGGGCAGATAGAGCAGCACCGCCACCTGAAATCCCCACTTCTCGCAAATTGCGCGAGAAATGGGGCACCCGGCAGAATACAAGGTCCCCTTCGGCTCCGCTCAGGGCAGGCTCTCGACTCGCACAAATCGCTCGCTCGGGATGACAATTCATGATAGGCAGACAAAAAGCAGATCCTTCGCTGCGCTCAGGATGACAGACACAAAACTTTGAGCTTCGTTGCAATGGAGAGAAAATCCCCACTTCTCGCAAATTGCGCGAGAAATGGGGCACCCAGTGAGAAATGGGGCACCCGCGGCAAAACTCAAAGCGCCGAGTACCCGCGGATATATTCGAGCTTGTCGTCTCGCAGACCGTGTAAGTCTTGTTCGCGGAGGCGGCCTTTGCGGATAAGGTCGGCGAAGACTGAGGGGAGGACCGAGTACCGGTAGTCGTAGAGGGAGTCAATCTCGTGGCGGCGCTGGCTCAGATAACGTTCCAACTTCCACAGGTCGGAGGGCTGCTCGATCTTCCCGACCATCTTCTTTGCCTCCCGGATGACGGCCTCTAACTCCCGCTGTAGCGCCAGGTCGAACGCCTTTCTTGCGATGGCTTTTTCCGCATGCGACCACTTCAGGTCGCGCATTAGAGTGGGGTGATCGTGGATGGCGGAACTGGTCATGTTCACGACCTCCGCTGGGGATTGTAGCTCCGGCCCAGAGGCGTCTCAAGGGGCTGATGCACTACAGAGACAAGGGGAACGCAGCCACCAACCCTGTGGAGGGTAATCGAATAGATTCAGATGGGTGAGCTGTCGTATGCGTCGAATGCCTCGGGTTCTTTTTCCTCGCGAAAACCAGGATGGCTTTGCAGCAGGCGCGCGCAGCGGTTCCAGCGAAGAATAGCGTCGTCGTTGCCCGAGGGACGAATGGTTTCCGCCTCGGCGAAGCAGCGCATCGCCTCCTCGAAGAGCGGAACGAGGGTATGCGGAGAGCGTCCCACATGCATTTGCGCCTTGGCTCGCCGCTCATGCAGGAGGCCTGTGTAGTAGAGGCGCTCGTAGCGCTCGGTGAGTTTTTGGAAAAGACCTTCTACTTCCCCATAACGATCGGACGCGTCCCCGCGGAACTGGTCGGTGATGGCGAGGCCCAACAGGCGAAGCGCCAGTTGGTGTTCGGGCTCGACCGCCAGGATGTCGCGGCAGATCGATTCAGCCTCTTCCGGTTCGTTGAGTGAGCGGTAGAATTCGGCTTTGGAGATGGCTTCCGGAATACCGGCGTTCGAGATGGTCTTTAGCGTGAACTCCATGGGCCCTCCTTTACTTTGTCCCTCGAATCTTTCGCACCAGCATGAGCACAGGATCGTAAAACTCGTCGACCACGCGCTCTTTTAACGGAATGATGGCGTTGTCGGTGATGTGGATCTCCTCCGGGCAAACTTCCGTGCAGCACTTGGTGATGTTGCACAGGCCGATGCCGAGCTCGTCTTTAAGTATTCGCGTGCGAGACTTCGCGTCGAAAGGATGCATTTCGAGCGCGGCAACCCGCACGAAAAACCGCGGTCCCCCGAACTTCTCCATCTGGTCGTGCTCGCGGAGTACGTGGCACACGTTCTGGCATAAGAAGCATTCAATGCACTTACGAAACTCCTGCACGCGATCCACGTCGGCCTGGTACATTTTCCAGTCCGTGCCGGGGCGCGGCTCGAATGGCGGAATCTTCTTGTTCACACGATAATTCCAGGAAACGTCGGTGACCAGATCTTTGATCACGGGGAACGCCTTCATCGGATAGACGGTGATGGGTTTGTCGAGAGGAAGCGAATCCATGCGGGTTTTGCAGGTGAGACGAGGCCGGCCGTTGACCTCGGCCGAGCAGGAGCCGCACTTGCCCGCCTTGCAATTCCAGCGCACGGCCAGGTCCGGCGCCTGGTGCGCCTGGATGTAGTGAAGCGCATCCAGAACCACCATTCCCGGCGCGATCGGGACGCGGTACGTTGCTGGCTGTCCAGCTTCGCGGTCTCCCCGGAATACCTCAAAGACTGCTTCTGGCATTGGCGTTCTCCGCTTCCCTCAGGGGCTAAAGCCCACATCTATTATTTCGCGGTTATCGGCACGGCTAAAGCCGTGCCCTTCCCAAAACTACTATCCGGTTATCGGACCGCTGAAGCCGTGCCCTTCCCAAAACCATTTCTTCTTTTCTTATTCGTGCGCAGCGGCACGGCTTTACGCCGCGGGCCATATTCCTACACACGGCTAGGTGCATCGCCGCTGCGAGGCTCCATAGTTCGTTCTGCTAACCAGTTCCGCTACCCCACGGCTTACCAGGTTGCGGAAAAAGTCTGGAACTGCAGATTCCTCGCCCGTGCTCGCCGCGCAAGCGCGGTTCCGCAGGGCTCGGAATGACAAAAGTAAAGGGCCTATCGGCACGAGTGAACTCGTGGCCTTCCCTAATCTGCTGAATCGAATTTTTCTGCAGCCTGTAAAGCCGTGCCCTTCCCAAACCACTATCCAGCCAGTCTCTTCCTATTTCTCTTCCGCAAGCAATTGCTTCAGTTCGGTGGGCATTTCCGGTACTGGGGATTGCCGGAAGGTCATTGCAGCTCCCTCGCGGACTATCACATTGTTCTTCGTCCCCCAGACTGAGTCGAGATTGGGATAGTCAATCCGGCTGTGAGCTCCACGGCTTTCTTCACGCGCAAGCGCGCTGCGAGTCACGGCCTCGGAAACGGTCAGCATCGCCTTTAAGTCCTGGGCGAGGTGCCAGCCGGGGTTAAACAATCGCGAGCCTTCCACGCTAAGGTGTTGGGTACGGTCATTCAATTTATCAAGCTCTTCCAACGCACGAATCAGATCTTCTTTAGTACGAAAGATGCCAACCAGATTCTGCATGGTTTCCTGCAGATCGCGGTGAATCGTATATGGACTCTCGCCACCTTGGCGCTCGAAGGGAGCCAGCATTTCGCGCGCAGCGTCTTCGACCTGCCCGGAGTCAATGGACGTTGCTTGAATTACCTTCGCGTGATCGGCAGCGGCCAGCCCTGCACGGCGGCCGAAGACGAGCAGGTCCGAAAGGGAATTGCCGCCCAACCGGTTTGCGCCATGGAGTCCGGCGGCTGCCTCCCCCGCGGCGAAGAGTCCGGGCACCGACGACTTCGCGGTTTCGGCCTCGACGCGAATGCCTCCCATCATGTAGTGGCAGGTGGGTCCGACCTCCATCGGGCCCTTGGTGATATCTACATCCGCGAGTTCTTTGAATTGGTGATACATGCTGGGAAGTTTTTTCTTCACGTAGTCGGCGGGCTTTTGCGAGATATCGAGATAAGCCCCGCCGTGTTCCGTGCCGCGGCCTTCGCGCACTTCTGTGTAGATCGCGCGCGCGACTACGTCGCGGGTAGAAAGCTCCATCTTCTTGGGGTCGTACTTCTCCATGAAGCGCTGACCCAATTTGTTGCGGAGAACGCCTCCCTCCCCGCGGACCGCCTCGGTGACGAGAATCCCCTGCACTCCCGGAGGCCATACCATGCCGGTGGGATGGAACTGCACAAACTCCATATCGATCAGCTCGGCCCCCGCGTCGTAGGCAAGTGCCATTCCGTCGCCGGTGTACTCCCACGAATTGGAGGTAATTTTCCACGCCTTCCCGATACCGCCGGTGGCCAGAACGATTGACTTGGCTCGAAACACAACGAACCGGCCCTGTTCGCGCCAGTAACCGAATGCTCCGGCGACACGATCGCCATCTTTCAGCAAGCGGGTGATGGTGCATTCCATGTAGACGTCGATTCCCAATTGCACGCCGCGGTCCTGCAAAGTGCGGATCATCTCCAGACCGGTGCGGTCGCCCACATGACAGAGCCGGCGAAAGGTGTGACCGCCGAAGGCACGCTGCAGTATCTGTCCGTCCTGAGTACGATCAAAAAGCGCGCCCCATTGTTCAAGCTCTCGCACACGGTCGGGAGATTCCTGGGCGTGAATTTGGGCCATACGCCAGTTGTTGAGCAACTTGCCGCCGCGCATGGTGTCGCGAAAATGAGTGCGCCAGTCGTCCGCGGTATCGACATTGGCCATTGCTGCGGCGATGCCGCCTTCCGCCATGACGGTATGCGCTTTGCCAAGGAGGGATTTGCATACTACCCCCACCTTCGCACCCTGGGCCAAGGCTCCCAGAGCGGCTCGCAGCCCCGCGCCACCGGCGCCGATGATCAACACATCGTGGTCGTGAGTTTCGTACTCGGTGGTCACAATAGTCTCAGATCTTTAACCGCACCGGTGGCGACCAGCCGGATATAAAAATCCGTAAGACCAACCGTGACGAGGCTGATCCAGGCGTAGAGCATGTGGCGCTCGTTCAAAACGCTCAACCAGCGCCAAGCCATATGGCGCGGGCCCGCGAACGCCACGCAAGAAAAGCAGTCAAGCTTGCCTCCCGCAAGGTGGCGAAGCGAGTGACAGGAGAGGGCATACACAGTCAGAAGAGTCACGTTGAAAAGCAGAACCAGGGTTCCGACTCCAATCCCGATTCGTCCGTCGAAAAAGAAAGCATGCAGCGCGTCGCGCCACAGGAAAACCAGGAAGATAAATCCTACGTACAGGAAGTAGCGATGGAGATTTTGAAGAATAAAGGGAAACGCAGTCTCGCCTTTGTAACGGTGGCTGCCACTCTCGCTGACGGCACAGGCGGGCGGATCGAGAAAAAACGCCCGGTAATAAGCCTTTCGGTAGTAGTAGCACGTGACCCGAAATCCCAAAGGCCAAATCAGAATCAGCAGTGCCGGAGAAAGTGGCCACCAGCGATGATGGGGGTCAACGAGAGGCGAATAGAAGGGAGAAAGATACGGTCCCCATTGGTAATACGCACCTTCGAAGGCCCGCAGAGTCGCATAAATTCCGAATCCGCCGAGCAGGACGATGACGGGCAATAGCTCGAGCCACCATGCATCACGCCGCATCGTCCCGCCGAGATGGCGTTGTCCGCCTGTGGTTGAACCTGCCGACATAGAGCCGCCTAATGGTGAATCGAGTAACCAGAGAAAATAGCGTTTCGAGATGAAAATGTCCAATTATCAGTTTGTCATCCTGAGCGCAGCGAAGGATCTGCTTTTCATGCGCATCATTGACGGCTCGTAGAGGCCGCGGACAGGAGTGTCCGCGCCACAATGTTGCGGACAAACAGCAGGTCCTTCGCTGCGCTCAGGATGACAAGTGAAATCTAAGCCATTTCCAACCTAATTCTTTGGCGGCGTGGGCGCGCTGAGTAATTCCACAAACGTTTTGTAGAACTTCTCCAGATCTAAATCCACCTGTATCTCGACCGATTGAAGCTCGACTTTGGGTTTGTCCTGATCGCTCCAGGTCAGGATGTTGCCGTAATTGGCGCCGCGGTCGAGGTCGATATCCATGTAGCGGGTTTCTTTCTTTGTGATCAGTGTGGGAGCGAGCCAGGCTGCGGCGGCGAGTTCGTCCCATAGATAGTTGTATTCGCCGTACAGGCTGGCGTATTTGCCGATGTAACGGGCGGAGGGTGTGTCGGCGGACTTGATGCGATTGATGAGGTCGGTGGTCATTTTGGTCTTCACCGAGATGTCCACGGTGGTGCAGACGATTTTCTTCCACGGAGCCTGAAGCACGATGTGGGCGGCTTCGGGATCGAACCAAAGATTGAATTCGTGACGAGGCGTGTTGACGAATTCGGGATCGGTGGTTTGTGGATTCAAGCTCGCTCCCATGAAGACCAGTTCTTTGGCGAGGCGTGGGAATTGAGGGTCGATGGAGATGGCAAGCGCGAGGTTAGTCATGGGGCCACCGGCGTAGATCGACACCTGGTTGGGAAACTTGCGGACCATGCGGATGAGGAAGTGGGCGGCGTCTTCGTCGGAGGGCCTGGTGGTGGGCTTGCCTTCAGGCATTTGTCCGAGCTGGTCGGGAGGATGATAGAACTTTGGAGTCCAGGCTCCAAGCCAGGCGACGCTGCCATAGCGTTGCTGCCAGAGTTCGGTCTCGTCTTTGCGGCGGACCAGTGGATACTCGGCTCCGGGGACGACCGGAATGTCGCTGCGTCCGACCAGTTCGAGCATTCGGAGAGTGTGGGCGACTTCGTCGTTGAGCCACTGATCACCGGTGACTACAGTGACGCCGAGGACTTCAGTCTGCGGAGATTGGATTAAGAGCAAGATGGATTGCTGGTCGGTTCCGGCGGGGCCGGCGGCGTCCTGATCGATGACGATTTTGCGCCTTTGGGCAGTGGATGTGAGGCAGGTTATGAGGAGGATTGCGGTCAGAGCCCAGATTCGGCCGAATTTCATGTTCACCTCAGAGAATCGAAAAAGCAGATTCCTCGGGGCTGGAAGCCCGCTCGGAATGACAAACATTCAAGGTAAAATGCAGATCCCTCGCTGCGCTCGGGATGACAAACATAAAAGCAGATTCCTCGGGGCTGAAGCCCGCTCGGAATGACAAACATTCAAAGTAAAATGCAGACCCCCCGCTGCGCTCAGGATGCAACAAACAATGCGCAGATCCACACGTCTAGGTGTGAGCTCTCGCAAAAGATTTACACACTCCCACCACTCTTCATTGCTTCCCCGACAGCCGCCCGATCAGCAGATCGAAAAATCTTGCGGAGTCGACGTCAATGGCGACGTTTGCATTAGGCACCCACTTATCGCGCAGCACGGGAGAGGTTTTCGTGCCGGCGAGGGTAGGGGCGGAGCCGCGAATTGGCCTGTTCAATGCTTGCTTTTCCATGTCGGGGCGGCGGCGCAAATCCCCGGCGGTTGGACTGTAGCCCAGAGTTTCACCGGCGGTAAGTTCTCCTGTGGTTTCGACGTCGACATAATAGTCTTTCCATTTCACCAGTGATGGATCGATGGACGCGGCGAGGGCGAGCGAGTCATGCATGTTGGGCCCCACGAGGTATCCCTGCTCGCGGTTGTGGTTGATGGCATTGCGACCGATTTTTGCCGCAGCCTGACTGACCGGGTTCCGGGCGGCTTCGAGCGTGCGCACGTGGTCTTCGGTGAGAGAGGTTTTGCGAGTGACGTCGAGACCGACCATTTTGATGGGAATTCCCGATTGAAAGACGATGCGGGCGGCTTCGGGATCGACATAAACGTTGAACTCAGCGGCTGGCGTAATGTTGCCGCCGGAGAGCGATCCTCCCATCATGACAATGCCTCGCACCATGCGGGCGAGTTCGGGGTCGGCGGTGAGCGCGGTGGCGATGTTGGTGAGCGGTCCGACAGGGATGAGCGTCACTTCACCGGGGTACTTGCGGACGATCTGGCGGATGAATACTGCTGCGGGTTCGGCGACAGGTTTGATTTTCGGTTCGGGAAAGACGGCGCCGCCAAGTCCGTTTTCGCCGTGGGCGTAGGCGGCAGTTACCAGGCGGCGCAACAGAGGTGTTCGGGCGCCAGCAGCAACGGGAATATCGGTGCGGCCGCTGATTTCGACCATGCGCAGGGCGTTGGGCAGGGTCAGCTCCAGCGGGACGTTTCCGGCGACGGGCGTGATGGCTTCAATCTTCAGTTCGGGCGAGCGCATGGCGAGTAGGAGGGCGAGGGCATCGTCGACGCCGGGATCGGTATCGATGATGACGCGAGCGGGTTGATCTGGGCGGCCAGCGAGTACGGCGGGGGGAAGCGCACCGCTCATGGCGAATGCGGCGACCGTCGAGGTGACAAACTCACGCCGGGTTAATGCGGGTTTTGAATCCATGTCGATTCCTTGAGAACGTAGGATTGATCTTTCGCCCCGCTGGGGCTGACTGCATCTCTCAAACTTTCCCACGGCTTACGCCGTGGGCTTCATTCTTTTGCCGCTTCGCGGCTTAAATCGCAGCGGCTGCGGAGGTTACGAACTGGCGACGCGTAATGCCAAATATTTGTTTTGAGTCCATTTTGGTGTTGCCCTCGGGGGCTGAAGCCCAGCCTTTTCTCGCTCTTCACGGCACGGCTTAAAGCCGTGCCCTCCCCAAAACGGTCTTTGCAATATTTTTAGCTACTTCGCTTGCCGTGGCGACGTGTTATCAATTTGACGTAAAAAGTCGTACGGCTCAAGTCGTGACGACCGCGGAGGTCACGAACTAGCGACGCGTAATGCCAAATATTTGTTTTGAGGCCATTTTGGTGTTGCCCTCGGGGGCTGAAGCCCAGCCTTTTCTCGCTCTTCACGGCACGGCTTAAAGCCGTGCCCTCCCAACAAAGGCTCTTTGCTTTATTGGTGGCTACTTGGCGTGCCGCGGCGGCTGCGTCATGAGCTTCACGTAAAGATCGTACAGCTTTTGCGTGTTGACATCGAACTGGACGGTTGCCTTGCGTTCGTAGGGCGGAAGGTATGTGCCCGGCTCCCAGAAAAGGGTCTCACCGTAGCTGGGACCGTGGTCAACGTCGATGTCCACATAAAATTCTTTCTGTCCTGTAATGATGGAGGGATCGACCATGGCGGCAGCGGAGAGCTCGTCCCACATAAAACTCTCGACGGCGTATTCAGTGAGGTAATGGGCAATTGGCGTGTCGGCTTTGGCGATGGCGGTCTTGACTGCGGGATTTACTTCGGTTTTGACGGAGATGTCGATCGGCGTGATGGTGATCTTTTTCCACGGAGCTCGCATGGTGATGCGCACGGCTTCGGGATCGAACCACCAGTTGAATTCGCGGCGGCCGTCGATGGTGTTGACGCCGCCTTTGTCGGCGTACATGCCGCTGCCCATCAGGACAAGCTCTTTGGCGAGCGTCGCCACTTGCGGGTCGAGACGGAGCGCGAGCGCAATATTGGTCAGCGGACCTCCGGCCCATATGACAACTTCCCCGGGATGCTGATGCACCATGCGGACGATAAAGTGCGCGGCGGTTTCGTCGAGCGGCTTGGTGTGCGGCTCGCCCTCGACTAGCGGCGGGACGACATCGGGATCGTGATATCCGGCGCGGAACGCGGGGGGAACGTTTCCGGGGCGCTTGGAGAAATCGCTCCAGCAGCCTTTGTAGCGGAACTTGCTGTAGAGCGCTTCCCAGCGTTCGGTTTCCTCTTTGGAGTTGAGCAGCGGAAACTCTGCGCCTTGAATGACAGGAACGTCGGTGCGTCCGGCGATTTCGAGAAGCCGCAAGGTGCGCTGAGTCTCTTCCTTCACCCACTGATCGCCGCTGACGGTGGTGATGCCCAGCACGTCAAACTTGTCGGACTGCAAGAAGATGAGGATCGACTGCATGTCGGTAGTGGCCGGGCCACGGGCGTCCTGATCGACGATGACTTTGATTTTTTGGGCCTGGATTGGTGTTGGGAATATGGCAAGCGTGGTCAGCAGAAGAATGGCTCGTACTTTCATTTGCGAGAATCCTCCGTCAGTTTTGCATCTACTGGAAGGCAGCACAGATATTGCACCGGCACAATAAGGAAGGAAATGCATTGTAATGCCTGGAGCGGCCTGTGCCAATGCCTGACGGAGAGACCAATAACCACAAAGGACACGAAGGATCACGAAGGCAACTCTAAACGGGATTCTCGCGAGTTCGCCGAGATTAAGCTTGGCGGCAGGCACTGATCTAAATCTGCGCAATTGTTTCAATACCTAGCGGCATGGACGATTGCGGACGGCGGTTCAAAGCACTAGAATCGTCCGTACTCGTGACTCGCCCCAGGGGCTGTTTCCGCGTGAGTCTAAACCTATCCCCATATTTTGGAAGTCGTGTCGCAACCTGCGCCGTGACGGCGATTGCGCTTCTGGCTCCGGTAGCGGTTCAGGGGCAATGCCGGCCGCTTGCCGATTCGGCCACGCTGCAGGTTCCTGCATCGCAAAGCTCTTCGACAAGAACGCCTGAGTTCTATGACGAACCCTCATTTACCGTGGCAGGAGTCACCGACACCACGAATCTGGGCGGACACGCTTCAGGAACGAGTGTTCGCGCAGAGACGATTTCCAAGGAAGTGGTCTCGCTGAGCAAACAGCCGGGTAATGGATTGCAGCCTGCTCTAAACGCGCCTGCTGTCGACAAATTTCGGGAGGCGGTAGAACGTGAACCGGGAAGTTTTGAGGCAAATCATCGGCTAGGGAAGGCTCTGGTGGAGAGTGGAAAGGCTGGGGAAGCGATTCCGTATCTTGAGCGGGCGTCACAGCTTAATCCTGGTGATTACGAGAATGGGTTCGAGCTGGCGCTGGCTTATGTGGACGCGGGAAATTACGAACGCGCGCGCTCGAGCATTCGAAGCCTGCTAACGGCACGCGACAGGGCGGAGCTTCATCAGTTCTTGGGCGACGTCGAAGAGAAGGCGGGCAATTCGCTCGACGCGGTTCGGGAATATCAGCGCGCGGCGGAAATGGATCCGAGCGAATCGAATCTGTTTGGTTGGGGCGCGGAGCTGCTGGCCCATCGTGCGATTGATCCGGCGATTCAGGTGTTCAGCAAGGGTAACCGGCTGTTTCCGCGCTCGGGTCGCATGCTGATTGGCCTGGGCGTGGCTTGGTATGCGCGAGGCTCGTACGATTACGCGGCTGATTGTCTATGTGAGGCGGCGGATTTGAATCCCAACGACCCAACGGCGTATCTCTTTCTTGGCAAAGTGCAAGACATGGATGCCGCGGGATCACAAGCAATCGCGGAGAAGTTGGAACGATTCGTCAAGCTGCAACCTGAAAATGCAATGGCGAATTATTATTACGCGCTCAGCGTCTGGAAACGGCGGAAAGGCCCCGACGATGCGGGGACCTCGGAGCAAGCGAAAGTTTGGTTAGAGAAGGCGGTTCGTCTCGATCCGAAGCTGGGGGCCGGTTATTTGCAGTTGGGGATTCTCTATTCCGAGCGAAGCGATCTTCCAAGGGCAATCTCCGCTTTTGAAAAGGCGACCGAAGCCAGTCCGCAACTAGAAGAGGCGCATTACCGGCTGGCGCAAGCGTATCGGCGCGGCGGAGAAGAGTCCAAAGCGGAAAAAGAACTGCAACTCTACAAGCAATTATCCAAGGAAGCAGCCGAGCACGCGCAGCGCGAGCGGCATGAGATGCAGCAGTTTGTGTATACGTTGCGAGACCGGGGTTCTGGTACGCAGCCGCGATAGGGCTAATAAAAGAAGTCGACGATGCCTCTTGCCTCGGTTTGGCGCGGCAGCGGTGGAGACGGGTCAGTATCAGTGTGCAGAAGGTGTGGGCGCGGTCATCAGCTTCACGAACATCCGGTAAAACTTTTCTGCGTCCAAGTCCAGCTCGATTTCGACGGGCTGCAAGGAAATCTGTGGCTTGTCTTTTTCAGTCCAAGTAAGTGTGTTCCCGTAGCCCGCGCCTTTGTCGAGATCGACGCTCATGTAGCGAGTGTCGCGCCGGGTGATCAGCGACGGGTCGATCCACGCTGCGGCGGCGAGTTCGTCCCACATGTACTCCCCACCCTGGCCGGTCTGATAGAAGCGGGCCAGATATTTTGCGAGTTGAGTGCCGCTGGCCTCGATCTGATCGATCATGGCGCGGGTCAGGCGAGTTTTGATGGATATGTCCACCGGCGTACAAACGATCTTCTTCCAGGGGGCGCGCAAAACAATCTTTGCGGCTTCGGGATCGAACCAGAAATTGAATTCGTGACGAGGATTGCCGGCGAACTCGGGATCGTCGGTTTGAGGGCTCAGGCTTCCGCCCATAAATACCAGTTGCTCCGCCATTTCTGCAAACTGAGGGTCGATTGAGATGGCGAGCGCGAGGTTAGTCATTGGCCCGCCCTCATAGATTGTTATCTGGTGCGGGTACTGGTGGACCATGCGAATCAGAAAATGGGCGGCGTCTTCGTTGGTTGGCTTTGTGGTGGGCTGTCCTTCGGGCAGAGTTGGTATGACGAAGGGTTGGTGCCACCAGCGGTCATCCCAGGCGCCGGCGAAGCCCACTTTTCCATAGCGCTGCTGCCACAGTTGGGCTTCGTCGCGGCGGCGCACCAGGGGGAAAACGGCTCCGGGCACAACGGGAATGTCGGTGCGGCCCATGATCTCGAGCAGCCGCAGAGCGTGGGCTAGCTCTTCGTCACGCCATTGATTGCCGCTGACTACCGTTATGCCAAGCACTTCGACCTGTGGAGATTGAATCAGGACGGCCAAAGTTTGCAGGTTGCTGCCGCCGGGACCGGAACAGTCCTGGTCGATGATTATTTGGCGGCGCGGCTGGGCTGAGGCGAAAGTGGTCAGCAGCAAGAAGAAGATGATTGCGAGGGAGAGCCTGCAGAGTTTGGTCATTTCTGTAAGGGCCGCATTTTAACCACCAAGGACACAAAGGTACACAAAGGAACCCGAGTCACTTAACCGTAAAGGGTATAAAGGTACACCAAAGAACCGACGTATCTCTTAACCACAGAGGACACAGAGTGCACAGAGGAATCCAGGAATTCTAGAGCTCATCCTCCGGCGAGGCATTTTTCATTGCAAATCAAAAGGCAGACTGAGTGGACTCGCCATAGCTCAGTCTGCCCGAATTGTCTAACCCAACACAGCCTGCCCTAGAACTTGAGCTTGAGGGCGAACTGAATCAGGCGAGGGTTGTTCACGGTGGAGGTAATTATCCCAAAATTCGTGCTGGAGTCCGCGTCTCCACCGGGTAATCCGAACTGCGGATGGTTAAAGAGGTTGAAGAACTCAGCCCGGAAATCAAGGCCCATTCCGTCTCGGAAGGGTAGACGGAAGCTCTTGATCAACGAGAAGTCAGTATTCACAAAGCGGGGACCGTAGACGGGAGCCCGGGGTGCGTTCCCAAGTTCTCCTGCCGGCGCGTCCACAAAACATTGTGTGTTGAACCACTTGCCAAGGGTCGGGTTGCTGGCCTTGGCACTACAAATCTGGTTGGGACGGTTGAGATTGTTCCCGTTATTGGTCAGATTTACGCCCGAGCTGTTGTTGCTGGCGTCGATGAAGACCGGGAATCCGGAAGTGATTTTTTCAATGACGTTGATCTGCCAATCTCCTACGATGGTATTGGCTACGCCGTTCCAGTTGCCGCCTATCCGCTTGCCTCTCCCCAACGGCAGGTCATAAATCACGCTAGCCGTGAAATTGTGGTTGAGCTGTATTTGAGACAAGCTCCAATCGGCCCGAGTTGCTCCCGGCAGAGGCCAGTAAGTCACGCCCGCGGAGGTGCCCAAGCCATCGTTGAAGCCAGAATCAAAATTGCGCGCGTAAGTATAGCCAAGGAGCGCGTAGAGACCGTGCCTGGAACTCCTAGTTTCAGCTTTGACTTGGAGGGAGTCATAGCGTGCGTTGCCTGCGTCAGCGGTGGCAGAGATGGTGGTGAAAGGGCCATATGGGGGGGCTGCAATTCCGCAGCCAAGGGTGTATCCGGGAGTGACCCCGCACGCGGTGGGAGACGACACGTTCAAATTACTACCATCTACCAGGATGTGATGGCTGCGCGACCCTGCATATCCAAACGTAAACACCACATTACCGGGCAACTCGCGCTCCACATTCACATTAAACTGCTGAACTCTTCCCTGTTTGAAGTTGAGATTTTGAGACTGAATGGTGCCAGTAAAAGTGGCAGGATCGGGCGGCGACGTAATGATGGGAGTGAAGCCGCTCGACACATTCTGTCCAAAACTGAAAGGACCTACAGAGCCGGCGCAGGCAGCGGTGGGTGACGCGCAGCCTCCAACGGTGAAGGCGAAGGCATCAGTTTCAGCGAAGAACGGTGGATTCTCCCACAGTCCCTGTCCACCTTGGTTCCAGGAGGAATCGTGAAAGATCGCGTATCCCGCACGGATAGCCGTCTTGGTGCTGCCGAAAGGTTTCCAGGCCAGTCCGATGCGCGGCTCGAAAGCTGTCTTGTCGAACTGAATGCCGACCCGCCCGTCTGAGGACTGTCCCGGAATCAAATACTTCCCAGTAGTGAAATTGAAGTTCGCCTGGCGGCCTTGTGCTTCAGTGATGGGCGTCACCAGCGCCCAAGCTAAGCCGAGGTTCAGCGTCAAATTGTTTGTGACGCGCCAATCGTCCTGTACATAGGGACGGAAGAGTTTCCAGCGACGACCGGTGCTTGCGCCTTTGAATGTCTGATCATGAATCGCGAGGCTGGTCAAACCGAGCAGAAGGTCCGCGGCATTATCACCGCCGACAAAGTTAAAATCGCCACTGTCGCTCCACAAGTTGGTGAACACAAAGAACCCGTCCTGGAAAGCGTTGGTGAGCACGTTCATCTGATTGGCACGGAAGCTCATACCAACGCGAACGTTGTGGTTTCCGCGAATCATGTCGAACGAGTCGGCGATGGTGAAGACGTTGGTCCCCCCCAAGAATGGCGCAAAGCCGCGATCACCCAACGACCAGTAGGGTCCACCGACGATGGTTGAGGTCAATCCGCAACTGACGCAGTCTGTCTTCGATTGCGAGAGGCCCGGAGGTGCACCCCCAGGGAATCCGGAACAACTGCTATCCAAGTTTGCGCCGGGGATACCGAGTTTCGCGGATTCACAAGATCGATCACCGAACGACAGAATGTGGTTGAAAATCCGGTTGAAGCCCACACTGAATTGGTTGATGGTGTTGTCGGTGAAAATGTGGGTTTCCGTCAGCGCGACATTGCGGCCGTGGTTGGTAATGTTCTGAGTGCTGGCAAAGGCGCCGGCTTCGGCAAATCCGGGCGAACCGCCGGGAACGAAGTTGGTTGCCTGATCGTAGCTGAAGCGCGCAAATACGGAGTCTTTACTCGAGAAATTATGGTCCAAGCGGACGTCAAACTTACCTTCGTCGAGCTTTCTTACGGGCACGTTGGAGAAGTTGAAACCGCCCGAGGTGATGCCCGGGGTTGGCAAGGGAAACAGATTAATCATTTGCTGGGTGATTGGGTTTATCAGAGCCGGTGGAATCTTGTTGCAGGGCGTACCGGCTGCCTGCGTTCCGTCCCCAGCAACAGGAAGCGGATTGCCCGCACCATCGCACATGAACGGATCGCGTCCGGTTGGGCCGACGATGCTGTAAGGATTGAAGAGAATCTGAGAGCCGACGTTATTACCGAAGAAGTCGGCGGAAAAATCACCCGTGCCCATTGCGGCGGTCGGCACGAAACCGTTAAACGCAACTCCTCTGCGCTGCCTTTTGGCCTCGTAATCAATGAAGAAGAAGGTTTTGTCCTTCTGAATCGGGCCGCCCAATGCGCCTCCGAACTGATTCAGATTGAATTTTTCTTTGGTGGCGGCGAAAAAGCTACTCGCGTCGAGCTTGGTATTGCGGAAGAATTCAAACAACGATCCGTGAAACTGGTTCGAGCCGGACTTGGTAGTGACCAGCACGGTTGGACCCGCGCGCGTACCGTATTCCGCGGAATAGTTGTAGGTGAGAACCTTGAATTCCTGGATGGCATCGATCGAGGGCAAGATGGAGATGCCACCGGCGGTCAGCTCGTTGTTGTCGTTTCCATCAAGTAGCCAATCTGTGCTCTGGGCGCGCGAGCCGCCTACGGATAGGGAATAGGATCCGCGAGTGGAGACTTCGCTGCTCGGGCCTCCGTTGAAGAAACTATTAGGGTTGGTTTCCTGGGTTACACCCGGCGTGAGCGTGGCCAACTGGACGAAGTCGCGTCCGTTTAGAGGCAAGTCGGCGACTTGCTGGGAGGTAATTACCTGACCCAAGGTGGGATTCGCGGTTTGCACCGCCACCTCAGTGGCACTCACTTCCACCTTTTCGGTGACCGACGCCGGTGTGAGGGTGAAATCCAGTTCGCGATGTTCATCCACCTGCAGTCGAAGATCTTTCTGTTCGGCAACCTGAAAGCCTCGCGACTCCACGCGGATGGTGTAGAAGGCGACAGGCAGCAGGGGCGCAAGATAGTGCCCTGAGGCATCGGTCTTCGACTCGCGGACGACACCGGTTCCTTGTGAGGTGATCGTCACCGTCGCCCCGGTGATCACCGATCCGGTTTTGTCGGATACGGTTCCGGAAAAACTCCCGCTTGCCTGGCCGTACAGGAATGGAGAAATGAAACACAGCAGAAGAGAACAGAAAAACACTCCCAGCAGCGTCTTTTTGTGCGGCACAATTCCCCCTTTTCGGTGACCCCTCACCGAAAAAAATCAATTGGACGATCCGCTACCCAGCGACTTCGGATGTCCTTGATTGAGCGCGGCCATCTAACTGGAATTTTGCTGCGAAGTCAAGACTTTTTGTGAGGGATGGAAGTTCGAGGGTGGCAGCGCGGGGAATTCCCATCCGGTCGAGAGATTGAGCGGGCGAGCGGGGAGACCTACTGGCTCATGAGTTCCACAAAGATTTCTTCGAACTTTGCCACGTCGACTTCCATCTGGACGTGGGCGGGATGCAGCTGGGGCGGCGGGGTCAGATGTCCGAGCCACTTCGCCCGATCCGCGCCTTGGGGACCGCTGTAGGGCAGGAAGAACTTGGGAACGTCCTCTGGCGGCCTCCAGATCACGGTGTGACCGTACTTCGGCCCGTGAGTGATGTCGACATCCAGGTACATGGTCTGTGATTTCTTTATCACAGTGGGATCGACGATAGAGGCGACGGTCAGTTCATCCCACATCATCGACCAGACGGAGGTTCCCGGCGGGGGCTGATAGTCGAGATACAAATGTTTAACGTGATTTGCCAGTGGTCCACCCGCGGCCACAACCCGGCGCATCAGTCTCTCGCTGGACCAGACCTGGGCACCGGCCTCGAAGGGAGTGACAACGATCTCCTTCCAGGGTGCGCGCATGACGATAGCCGCGGCCTCGGGGTCCCACCACCAGTTAAGCTCGGGGCCTCCGGTGTTGCTTCCGCCCATGATGTAAATCGCCTTGGTGAGTGGGACCATACCGGGGTCCATGCGGATGGCAAGCGCAATGTTGGTCAAGGGACCGCCGCAGTACAGGACGACCTCGCCGGGGTTGGCACGAATGGTGTCGATAATGAAATCGGCGGCGCGACCGGGATGGGGCTTGCTTTTGGGATATCCGCCGGGCGGCGGCCAGGTTTCACTTGGCTTGGGAGCATCCGGATTGAAGGATCCGTGCCATTCGAAGTACGAGCCGTAGAGTGCCTCGCGCAGTTCCTGCTCGCGCGGCGTATTCAGCAGGGGCATTTCGGCTCCCTTGATGACCGGGACGTCGGGCCTTCCGGCCTGCTCCACACCCCAGAGGGCAAAAACGGTTGCCGGCTCGACCCACTGATCGCCGCTAACTGTGGTGATGCCCAGGAGGTCAATTTGCGGAGCACGTAGCAACATGAGCAGCGAGAGGAAGTTGGTTCCGTGTGGGCCGGCGCTGTCCTGGTCCGCGATGACCTTGATCTTCTGGGGCTCTGCGAATGCCAGGACGCACACACAGAAGACGAGCAGTACGCTGGCGGCAAGCTTGGCTACACTTTTCACGAGGCGGTTGAGACGGTGCTCGTCTTTCCCTGCGATGCCCACTCCGCATCAAAGCGCGCGCGATCGTAGAACGACTTCTGCGTTCCGATGCCGGTCGTTGAGAGTCCAGCGTAGAGGTTGGCGCGACGTACCGCCTCTCGCTCCGGCAACCCTTCGGCGAGGAATACGGCGAAACTGCCGATGAAAGCGTCGCCTGCCCCGGTACTGTCTATGCTTTTTACGGCGAAGGCGGGGAGGTGCTCTTTGGTTTCCCGGCTGGCGAGCAGTGATCCGTTGGCGCCCAAGGTCAGGATCACACGGCGAATGCCGCTGGCGAGCAGTTTGTCGGCGCATTTCTTGGCGTCTTCCACATTGCGGACCGGCATCCCGGTGATTGTCTCGGCCTCGCTTTCGTTGGGAACGAAGTAGTCGAGGCCGTCGAGTGCCGACATGTCGACTGGCTGTCCGGGGGCGGGGTTCAGGATGCAGCGGATGCCGTGTTTTTTTGCGAATCCAACTGTGTAGTAGACCGTGTCCAGGGGAATCTCAAATTGAAGGACGATGCAGTCGGCGGCTTTTAATGTGTCGGCAGCGGCGTCAACATCAGCGGGCTTGATGGCGTCATTGGCTCCTTTGACCACCAGGATGCGGTTTTGACCCTGCGGGTCGACGAAAATGGGCGCCACGCCGCTGGATAATCCTTCAACCTGCTTCACATGGGTGGCGTCGATGCCGAGCTTCTTGAAGTTCTCGATAGTGGCCGGACCAAACAGGTCGCTTCCCACTCGCGCCACCATGAACACATCCGCGCCACACAGGCGAGCAGCGACAGCCTGATTCGCGCCTTTGCCGCCGAAGCCGAGATCGAATTTTTGGCCGAAGATAGTCTCGCCGGGCTTGGGGAATTGAGCGGTGAATGTGGTGAGATCGATGTTGGCGCTGCCTACGACTGCGATTCGAGGACGCTTTGCCATGGGCCGTTTTCCTGGAGATTGCGAAGAAGGCCGAGTCTATTCAGGGTGTCGGAGCGTGTCAATGGTACCGACGAGGGCGAAGAGAAAGAACCACGAAGGACACGAGGGTACACGAAGGAAGTCAGTGTGCCTGCCGCAAGAACGGCGCGATAACGAATAGCGCGGTAAGGATGCGCGGCTAAGTCACAGAGCGAACCTGCTCGAAGAAATGCGACAGTTTTGCGCGATCAAGCTTGCCTTCAGTTCGGACTCCGGAGCAGAGATCTAGTCCGAATGGCCCGACTTCCTCGATTGCTTTGCACACGTTCTCGGGGTTGAGGCCTCCGGCCAGGAAGACCGGAGTGTTGACTTGCTCGCGGATGGCCCGACTGAAGGTCCAATCGTGGTCGCGGCCGGTTCCTCCTAGTTCTTTGACTTGCAGCGTCGGATTTCCGGAGTCGAGCAGGATGGCATCGACTGAAGCAGCGATGCTCGTTGCTTCTTCCACCGACTCGGGGCCGGTCACGTGGATGACCTGCACGATCGAGACGCCGGGCAATGATTGCTTGAGACGCTGGTAGGAGCCTGAAGACAGTCGATCGCAAAGCTGAATGCAATTGGTGCGGCAGCGCCGGTGCTGGGCAACGATCTCGTCGGAGTCCTGTTTGCAGGTGAGGAGAAACGAAGTAATCCCGGGCGGGATGGTGGCGGCGATCTCAGCGATCCGGTCTTCCCCGATGACGCCGGGACCGCTGGGCATATGCGACACCAGACCTAAAGCGGATGCGCCGCAGTCGATGGCCATGGCGGCTTCTTCCACGCTGCTGATGCAGCAGATCTTTACCCGTGGCGTGCGCGTGGATTTCACTAAAGCGTTCGCGAAGTACTCAGATGTCGAAGCTGAACGCGGCTTTTACTTTTGATCTACTCGCCGTAGGGGACCCAGATGTTCTTCACCTGGGTGGCGTGCTGCAAGAACCATCGGCCTTCGCCTTGCCTGATGTCGAACCAGTCGATAGCACGGCCTTCGTTGGTAAACACTTGTTTCAGGTTTCCGACGGAGAAGGACTTGGCGGCGGAAGCGCTGGCCGCGTCGGCGAAGCACCAAACGGCGTCTACATCGTCGTGCTCGGCGAGCGTCTTCAGAAGCTGAGATGTGTATCCGGTGACGATGTTCACGGCACCGCCGGGCAAATCGCTGGTATCGAAGACCTGGTAGAGATCGCCGGCGATCAGAGGATATGTCTCCGAGGGGACCACGACAGCAGTATTGCCCACGGCCAGAACCGGCAAGACGAGAGAAAGCAGGCCCAGGAGCGGCGCTTCATTGGGACAGATGATCCCGACAGTTCCGATCGGCTCGTTCATCGCAATCGCGATCGTCCGGAACGGCGGGTTGTGGACAGCGCCATCGTACTTGTCGGCCCACGCCGCGTAGGAAAAGATGCGCTCAATGCCAAGAGTTACTTCCTTCTCTGCCTGAGTCTCTCCGACCATTGTTGCCAGACGTCGCGAGACTTCATCGCGGCGCAACGAGAGATTCTCCGCCATGTAGTAGAGAACCTGAGCGCGGTTATGGGCCGTGGTCTTCGCCCATCCCGCAGCTTTGCGCGCAGCTTCCACGGCGTTGCGGATATCTTTGCGGTTCCCGAGCGGCGCTTCTCCAAGCAGTTCGCCTTTGAGGTTGCGCACTTCGATGCTGTATCCGGAATCGGGTCTAACTTGCTTGCCGCCGATGTAGAGCTTCACGGTTCGATCTATCTTGCGATCGGACTCCTGCTGTGCGTTGCTTGGATCGCCGGCAACACCCTCTTCGGCGCGAATTGCGGGAGCGTTCTTGAACCATGCTGGTTCCAGATATTCCAGGAGGCCCTCTCTGCCGCCCTCGCGGCCATAGCCGCTCTCACGGTAACCGCCGAAGCCGCATGCGGCGTCGAACAAGTTTGTGCAGTTGACCCACACCACGCCGGCCTTGAGCTGGGCGGCAACGTGAAGAGCGACATTGATACTCTCGCTCCACACGCAAGCGGCTAGGCCATAGGCAGTGTTGTTGGCAAGCTCTACGGCTTCCGCAGGGGTGCGGAAGGTCATAGAGGCGAGGACCGGACCGAAAATTTCCTGCTGCGCAACGATGGAAGCCGGATGCACATTGCTGAGAAGCGTCGGAGGAAAATACAGCCCGCGTGCGGGCATTTCCGTAGGCGGTTGCCAGCAGGTTGCGCCCTCAGCTATTCCTTGATCCACCAGACGGCGTATGCGGTCGAGTTGCACCGGAGCGACAATCGCGCCGATGTCGATCGCTTTGTCGAGCGGCGAGCCAACGCGCAGCGTGCTCATGCGGTCTTGGACTTTTGCGATGAGAACCTCAGCCACGCTTTCCTGCACCAGCAAGCGCGAGCCGGCGCAGCAGACTTGTCCCTGATTGAGCCAGATGCCATCCACCAAGCCTTCTACCGCACTGTCGAGATCAGCGTCTTCGAAAATGATGAAAGGCGACTTGCCGCCGAGTTCCAGGGAGAGCCGCTTATGACTCTGGGCAGTAGCGCTACGAATGGCGCGACCGACCTCGGTTGAACCGGTGAACGCGATCTTATCGACGTCGGGATGCTTCACCAAGGCCTCGCCGGTCGAACCATCGCCGGTCACGATATTGACCACTCCCGCGGGCAGACCGATCTCCTGGCAAATTTCGGCGAAGGCGAGCGCGGTAAGCGGCGTGAACTCCGCAGGCTTCAGAACAACGGTGTTTCCTGTAGCAAGCGCGGGCGCAATTTTCCATGCCAGCATGAGCAGCGGGAAATTCCAGGGAATGATTTGTCCTACGACACCGCAGGCGACGTAGTCGGGAAATTCCTGAGGCAGCAGTTGCGCCCATCCCGCATGATGATAAAAATGACGCGCCACCAGCGGAATATCGAGGTCGCGGCTCTCGCGGATGGGCTTGCCGTTGTCTATAGTTTCCAGAACTGCAAGCCGGCGCGAATGTCTTTGCACTGCTCTTGCCATGGCGTAGAGATAGCGAGCGCGCGCGTGAGAAGTGAGAGACTCCCACTTGGGAAAGGCTTTTCGTGCGGCCTGGACGGCTGCGTTAATGTCAGCAGGCGACCCCTGGGCAACTTCCGCGATCTTTTCACCTGTCGCAGGGTCGGTGGAATCGAAGAACACCCCTTCCGCAGGCTGGCGCCATTCTCCGTCGATGAAGTGGCCGAAGCGCCGTCCATGGCGATCGAGCCAGGCCAGCGCATCTTTGGGATCTTCCGGCGCGGGACCGTAGTCCATGGTCAGGAATTTGTCGGCTATGCTCATTCGAGTCGGCTCAGTGCTTGTCAATCATTATGCGATCGGATGCCGGTAGTCCGCCGAATAGCGCCCGGTAGCATAGTGCTCCAACTGCCGTTCAATGTCGTTGAGCAGACTGCTGGCTCCGAAGCGGAAGAGTTCTGCCTTCATCCAGGGAGTTCCGAGTTCTTCCTTCATCAGCGAAAGCCATTCCGTAGATTGCTTCGCGGTGCGAATGCCGCCGGCGGGCTTGAATCCCACGGCCATGCCAGTCTCCTGGGCATATTCACGAATGGCACGAGTCATGACAAACCCGACGGGAAGCGTGGCATTGGTGGGTTCCTTACCGGTTGAAGTCTTGACGAAGTCCGCGCCGGCCATCATGGCCACGAAGCTGGCTCGAGCCACGTTGCGGAGGGTTAGGAGATCGCCTGTGCCGAGAATCACTTTCATATGGGCAGTTCCGCAGGCGCGCTTGAACTCAGCAATTTCGTCATAGAGTTGCTGCCATCTCCCGCCAAAAACATGCGCTCGGGTGATGACGGTATCGATTTCCTTGGCTCCGGCTTCAACCGAGCGGCGAATCTCGGCGATACGTTCTTCGAGCGGCGATAGGCCGGCGGGAAATCCGGTGGAGACGGCGGCCACTCGCACCCCGCTGCCTTCGAGGGCGCGCAACGCGGTATCCACGAAGCGGTGGTAGACGCAAACTGCGGCTACCTTGATGTCGAGGCCTTCAATTCCCAAGCGCTTGACAAGGTCGTGCTGGATCGGCTGCCGGGCCTTGGCGCAAAGCCGGCGTACGCGCTCGTCGGTGTCGTCCCCGGAGAGCGTGGTCAGATCCATGCAGGAGATGGCGCGCAACAGCCATGCCGCTTGCCATTCTTTTTTTACCGTGCGGCGGGCTACGTGGGTTTGCGCCCTGCGTTCGACGGCACTGGTGTTGACTTGCACCTGCTTCAACCAGTCGAGGTTCAGAGGGATGCCACGATTTGAGAGCAGGGGACGACCTGCGAGCGTGGCCAAAGGGGCTTGTGAGTCTGAGTGACGGATTGCGCGCTCAGGCGGCATTGTCCTGCATTGTACGTCAGAGGGAGGAGATAGCGTATTGTAGCTATTCGTGGTAGCAGCTGTCCCTGGACTGGTGGTTTGATTGGACCCGCCACGTGAGGTAGAGGCGGAGTCGCGTGGTGGAGAGTGCAGATGAAGAAGACGGGCAACCGCCTAGCCAGGTTCTACCAGATCGATGTGCAAAGTGCCTATTACCACAATGAGGGGAACTGGTATTGGAACTTAGACCGGTTTCCCGGAGCCTACTTCGACGCTAACGGGTGTGTTGTCTTCGAGACAGAGAAGGATTACCGCGAGTGTGTCTGGTTGACCATCGGCCCTAGAAACACCGGGGTTCGTGGTAAGAACGCGGGCATAGGTATTTCGGATATACCCGGATACCGACGTTTGCAGCCACCGCCCAGTTCCCTTTAGGCTGATCCCTTGGTTGGAGGGGGATGAGCCACTATGCCATCAATTATCCTCCCCAGCTCAATTTCGTCGCGAATCGCCGTTCGCAATGGTGCCACACGAGCTTGAACTAGTTCCTGTGTGACCGGGTCTGATTTCTCTTGGCGCAGAATGTCATCAAGATCGCCGATGCCATGCTCTCTGAGCAGCCGCTTCATGGTCATGTTTTCAATGAGCAATTCCTCCATAGCTTTTGCGATGAGATCAGGAAGTTCCATAGCTTGATTTTGACACGAGCGAATTGCAGGTCAAGTAAGTGGCCCAAACTTCGCCGATGATCTTCCCCACTTCTTCCTTGACACCATTTCGGTCTCGACGCTAGGCTCGGCGCATCAGTTCCGGAGACAAACGATTCTGAAACGAGCTTGTAGTCCGCGAACTTCGTACGCGTCGCTCTTACTCCTGATTTGGCTGGCCATGGTGCCGTCAGCGTCAGCGTCCGCAACTCCCAAGAAAATCATCTTCGATACTGATCCGGGCACCGACGACGCGATGGCACTGATGCTGGCACTCCACTCGCCGGAGTTGGACGTGCGCGCCATCACCGTGGTGCCGGGAAACGTCACAGCCACTCAAGGGCTGGAGAACGCGCTGCGCATGGTTTCTCTGGCGAACCGGTGCGACATCCCGGTAGCGGCCGGGGCTCAGCATCCGCTGTTTCAAAGGCTGATCACGGCGGAGTTCTGGCACGGCAAGAATGGACTGGCCAACGTGGAGCTTCCGCCCAGCAAGTGCAAAGTCGATGCCCGCTTTGGGCCAGACCTCATCATCCAGATGGTGCACGCTGCTCCGCATGAGATCACGCTGGTTCCGGTGGGTCCGCTGACCAATATTGCGTTGGTGGTTGAAAAAGATCCGTCTATCGTCCCACTGGTTAAAGAAGTCGTCCTAATGGGAGGTTCGATTTCGGGCGGCAATGTGAATGCGGCGGCGGAAGCCAACATCTACAACGATCCGGAAGCCGCTCAGATAGTTTTCAAGGCGGGCTGGCCGGTGACTATGGTCGGGTTGGATGTTGGCGATAAAACTCTGCTCTCCCAAAAATACCTCGACCAACTTGCCAGCACACATGGGCCGGTGAACGACTTTATTCATGCAGTCGCCAAGTATCTGGTGAATCTATCCGCGCAATTCGGGTCTGCCGGCACGCCGATGTATGATCCGCTGGCAGTGGGCGTGGCGATTGATCCGACTTTGGTCAAAGCTCCGGAGATGCACGTGGATGTCGAAACCAAGGGGGAATTCACCCGCGGCGAAACCGTCGCGAACCGGCGTGGGTACATCGAGAGAAATGTGCTGCACGGTGATCATTACGTCATTGAGGGAGCGGACAAAGTCTCGCCGAATGCGAAGGTTTGTGTGGAAGTGGACGCCGACCGTTTTTTGCAGCTTTTCGTCTCCAGAATTCAAGGGAAGTAAGAGCGAGTAGCAGCGTTTCCCACGCAGTTTCACGAGAACACTTAAGGAGAAACGATGTTCACGCCACATTCGCTGAGCGTTGCGCTGTTGATGGTGATCGCGAGCGCTGTCTGCTGGGGATCATGGGCAAACACCTACAAGGGCGTCAGGAATTATCGCTTCGAACTTTTTTATTGGGACTATGCGATTGGCATTTTTGTGATCTCCCTGATTCTCGGTCATACCATGGGGAGCACCGGACACGATTCTTCCAGTCTGGTAAATAATATTCATTCGGCGGGCACTTCGAATGTCGTTTACGCAATGATCGGCGGGGCCCTCTTCAATCTTGCCAACTTGCTGCTGGTCGCGGCAATCGCGATGGTGGGACTGGCAGTTGCATTTCCTATATCGATCGGCATCGCGCTGGTAGTAGGTGTGGTATTGAACTACTTGATCGAGCCAAGAGGTAATTCGGCGTTCCTTGCTCTTGGTGTGGCATGCGCTCTTATTGCGGTGATTTTGGACGGCAAGGCATATGGGAGTCTGATACGAGCGGGACAATCAATATCAAAAAAGAGTCTGATCGTCTGCATTATCTCGGGAGTTCTGATGGGCTTGTGGGCTCCGCTCATGACGAAGGCCACCACTCAAGGCAATACGCTGGGTCCGTACAGCGCGGCAGTGTTCCTGACCTTGGGAGCGCTGCTGTCGTGTTTCATTTGGAACTTTTACTTCATGAAGCACCCGCTGGTGGGAGAGCCGGTGAGTTTCAGCGGATTCTTCCGAGGGCCAGTGTCGGGACATCTACTTGGCATCCTCGGCGGATTCATCTGGGGCATCGGCACCGTGTTCTATTCGGTCGCAGCGACGTACACGGGGGCGGCTATTTCCTACGCCATCGGCCAGTCGGCCCCCATGGTGGCGGCGCTATGGGGAATTTTCGTATGGAAAGAATTCGCCGGCGCCGGCAGCCGCGCCAAAATGTATCTGACGCTCATGTTCGTCTTCTATGGATTGGCAATTTTCCTGGTAGCGCGGGCGAACGGGTAGGCGTGGCTTTTTATGCCCAGCGATAAGGTTTCATCTGACGATCGCGAGCGGCTGATTGAGGCGGCTCGGGCCGCGGCCGAGAACGCATACGCTCCTTATTCGCAGTTCCGGGTGGGCGCGGCAGTGCTTACTGGGAAGGGCGAGATATTTACTGGCTGCAATGTGGAGAATGCGTCATACGGCATGACGAACTGCGCCGAGCGCACGGCTATTTTCGCGGCGGTGGCGAAGTCTGGTCCGAAGCTTGAGATCCGAGCGGTTGCCGTGATAAATGCCAAAGATGTCCCGTGCGCTCCCTGCGGCGCTTGCCGGCAGGTGATCTACGAATTCGGCCCGGAGGCAATTATTTTTTTCCCCAGCGCGCAAGGTTGGAAGGAAGCTCATATTACCGAACTCCTGCCGGAAGGATTTCGCCTGCAGTGACCCCGCAGCCAGCGAGCACGCCTTCGAGTTTCCGAGTCACGGATTTCATCCGAAAAAAACGCGATGGACAGGAACTTTCGGGCGATGAGATCGGCGCTTTCGTTCGCGGATATACAAGCGGCGAAATCCCCGATTATCAGGCCTCGGCATGGCTGATGGCCGCCGTGCTGCGTCCCCTGACGCGGCCTGAGACCGCGGCGTTGACCGATGCCATGCTGCGCTCGGGAGAGGTGCTGGACCTCGCGGAGTTTCCCGAGAAGAAAGTCGACAAACACTCCACCGGCGGCGTGGGCGACAAGACCTCGCTGGTGCTGGCGCCGGTAGCGGCTGCGGGTGGCCTGATCGTGCCGATGATCAGCGGGCGCGGGCTGGGACATACCGGCGGCACGCTGGACAAGCTGGAATCCATTCCCGGATTCAACGTCAACTTGACGGTCCCGAAATTCCGCGAGGTGCTTCACAGATGCGGATGCAGCATGATCGGCCAGACCGCCGAAATTGCTCCGGCGGACCGCAAGCTCTATGCGCTGCGCGATGTGACGGGAACGGTGGAGAGCCCGCATCTGATTTGCGCGTCCATCATGAGCAAAAAGCTGGCTGAGGGCATCGATGCGCTGGTGCTGGACGTGAAGACCGGCTCCGGCGCCTTCATGAAGAAAGAAGAAGATGCCGTCTTCCTCGCCGAGTTGATGGTGGAGACCGGCGAGCACATGGGCAAGAAAGTAGTCGCGCTGATTACCGACATGAATGAGCCGTTGGGAGCATTCGTCGGCAACTCACTCGAAGTGGTAGAGGTTCTGGAGCTTTTGCGAGGGAAGGGTCCCGAGGACTTGCGCGAGTTGTGTCTCGACTTGGCGGGATGGATGTTTTATCTCGGAGGCGTTTCGGCCGATGTGAACGCGGGTATGGACCTGGCCGCAAAATTAATCGCATCCGGAAAGGCGATGGAGAGATTCGGACAGATGATCGAGTTACAAGGTGGCGATCGCAACATCATCGACGATCCGTCACGCTTGCCGCGCGCACAGCACACGCTCGACGTCATGAGCCCGCGAAGCGGTTACGTTGCGAGCGTGAACTGTGAAGCGCTGGGGACCGCGACTGTGATCCTGGGCGGCGGCCGTGAGAAGAAAGAAGATTCCGTGGATCCGGCGGTGGGACTTGTCCTGCACAAGAAAGTAGGGGACAAGATTGCGGCAGGCGATCCGCTTTGCACCATTCATTACAATGCGGAGTCCCGCGCCAGCCGTGCTCACGCATTGATTGAACATAGCTACCACATCGGGGATGCGCCTGCAGCGAAGACCAGAGTGCTGGTTAAACGAGTCATCAAGAAATAGAAAGAGGATCTGAATGGGCCGATTTACCGGGATTCTCGGGCTGCTGACCATGCTAGCGCTGGCATTCGCCTTTTCCACCAACCGGCGGGCCATTCGCGTGAAGACCGTGTTATGGGGCTTGGGCCTTCAGATTACGTTTGCGGTGTTTGTGCTGAAGGTCGAGTTCGGGCGGCGGATGTTCGAGATCGCCGGCGACGCGGTAAAGAAGCTGCTGGGCAACGCCTTTGCAGGCTCCTCATTTGTGTTCGGCGAGTTGGGCAAGCAACATTCCTCAATGGGATTCTTTTTCGCCTTCCAGGTGCTGCCCACAATCATTTTCATCGCCGCGTTCTTTGCCGTCCTGTATCACTACGGGATCATGCAGTTCATCGTCAAGCAGGCGGCGAAGGTGATGACACGTCTGATGGGGGCGAGCGGCGCGGAGTCGTTAAGCGTGGCCGCGAGCATCTTCATGGGACAGACAGAAGCGCCGCTCACTATTCGTCCTTTCTTGCCTGACCTCACCCGCTCCGAACTGATGACCATCATGACCAGCGGCATGGCCCACGTTTCGGGTGGAATCATGGCGGCTTACATCCTGGTGGGCATTGAGCCGAAGCATCTGCTCGCGGCTGTGATCATGACAGCGCCCGGAACGATTTTGATCTCCAAGATGCTGGTGCCCGAGACCGAGCAACCGAAGACCGCGGGACGCGTGGTGATGAGCGAAGAAGAGCAAGAGGCGGAGAAGAAGGAAAACCTGCTGGGCGCGATTGCCCGCGGCACCACCGACGGCCTAAACTTGGCGCTGAACGTGGCCGCGATGTTGATTTCATTTCTCGCCCTGGTCGCGTTGCTGAATGCCATTCTAGGAGGAGTTCATAATGGCTTGGCGCATTTCGGCTTCACATGGTTTCCCCAAAGCCTGGAGAAGATTTTCGGCGTCCTGTTCGCGCCCATTGCGTGGGTGATTGGCGTTCCGTGGAAGGATTGCCTGGCAATCGGGAACCTGCTGGGCACGCGCATGGCGCTAAACGAGGTGATCGCCTTCACTATATTAGGCACGCAGAAAGCCGCCCTCGACCCGCGCTCGTTTACGATTGCCACATTCGCGCTGTGCGGTTTCGCCAACTTGAGTTCCATCGGCATCCAGATCGGCGGCATTGGCGCGCTCGCGCCGAATAAGAAAGGCGAACTGGCGCGGCTTGGTGTGCGCGCGATGCTGGCGGGTACGATGGCTAATCTCATGTCGGCTTCAATTGCGGGAATGCTGCTGTAGGGGGATTCAGTACGCCAGGCGACTGAGTACTCCTGCAATCAATCCCACACGCGACTAGTTTCCTGAATGGACGAACAACACAAGGGCGCACGGTTTGTGCGCCCCAACTCACCACTCCGATTAATTCACAATCTCGACCTGAAAGCTGCTGTAAAGCTGGACCGCAACAGCAGCGAGAAGTGAGTTGCGGATTTTTGAAATCGCGCGTGAGCGGGAGATTCGGCCCAGGGAAGGACGGGGCACTCAGACATGAAACAGATCTATGCAGACCTTGTGGACACAAAGCCAGCGGCCCAAGCCTGCTGCCAGTTCGTCGCGGTAGAGGGTGGGGGTGTCCCCTGAGGCGGCACCGTCAAAGGAACGGCGAATGGCGGAGGCCCGACAGCTGCCCCATCGCAGTTGATATAGCTGTGATGGCCGAACTTCCACGACTCCGGAAGATTGGGGGTTTGCCAGAGGTTTACCGGCTGGTTAGCAGGATTCGGACCGTAACGACCCAGCGCTCCATGCCAATAAGGGTCTCCTCGGGTCACAATGCCGGAAGCGAGGTTGCCCGCCGGGAAGGCCCACTTCAGGACCTCATCGCAACTCGAGGCCAGAACGGAAATCTTGCTCATTCGCTGCGCGGCGTCCAGATACTCTTTGACCAGGCAGGTATCGTCAATGGCAGCGGCCATCACCGTGAGCGTCTTCAACTTGAACGCCTGGTTCAGGCGACGAATGGCTTCGAGCATGGTGCGGGCGCCCAGGCTGTGCGACGCAAACGAAAGGCTGTTCACCCCCGCAAACTTGCCGAGCAGATAGTCGGCCAGCACGCGCCCGCTCTTGATCGCCTCGTCACCTTCAATTGGGTAGTCGATGAAGGGCAACCAGCGAGAGTCGCCGGGCCACAGGACGCCGACAAAGACGGCATTCCCACCAAGCTGCAGCCACTGGTTCCACTGGGAAAGATTGTTGATCCCATTCGCCCGATTGACGTGAAAGCCGTGCGTGCCCAGCAGGACATCGCGGCCCTGAACCGCCTGCACGAGTTCGGCGTCCAGCGGCTGAGATGGATTTGGGTTGGCTTGCGTGTCCTTGCGGATGACCACACCGCTGGCATCGGCGACGGGGTTGCCGCCCGCGGAATCGGCTCGGAGATCAATGAAGTAAGTCACTTCTTCCAGGTCTGTGCCAGCTTGGTTCCTTCCTGAATCGCGCTCGCCAGGTCTTTGGCCACAGGCGCCAATGGCGTCGCCAGAAGCCCGCCGAACACTGCCCTCCAGGCGTCGGTCGATGAGAGACTCTGGGTGATCGCCCAGGCGCCCAGCAGCGCCAAGCCCACCGCCACCGGCACCGCCAGCAGTTTCGCGCTGTTTCTATAGCGTTGATCTGCCCGCTGATACCCCTGATCGAGCACCGCGGTGAGCAAGAGGTCGAAACGGCCGTAAGCGTCGGTCTCCTCTTTGGTGAGGTCAGTTCCCGCAGGCAGCTTTTTTGCGATGCTATCCAGAACCGTTGCATCGACTCCGGTAGCGGCAGCCATTGCACCCGCGCTGGCGGAGTTAAGATTTAGTTTGATCAGTGCTTTCGCGACTGATTTCTGGTCGCCCAGCGCCATCCCGTTCAGCCAGTTGGCCCGCAGCGTCTGCAGAACTGACGTCTGCGAGAGGGCCGATCCCCCGGCAGGAGATGCGGGTATGAATTTCGAGACTACTTTCTTAATGTCGCCAAATCCGCGATTAGAGATTCCTCCACCAAAACCTTTGGAGACGTCGACGACGCCGTATGCGGCAGTACCGAGACTGCCAATGGCCAGGACGATTTGTGGCAAATTCCAAGAAGAGAGCCCACTTGCGGCCGCTTGAAACATAGCGCGCCTCCTTCACAACTAATATCTGAATTTCCAGATTGGTAAGGGCCCGGGGTGCGCTGCATTTTCCGACGGATGCGACGAAGCGTCAAGGTATAAAAACGTTTTCTTTCTATTGCAAGGGGCGGATCGCGCAACACTCGCCGCAAGCGAATCTTAAGGGAGCCCCTCGAAAACGGCGATGAACACTGAACCCGACCCGGGTTGCTAGGCCCGCCCAACCCGGATATCATCCAGCACCATGGCTACCAGCATGTCTCCCGAACCCAGCCTGCGCCAGAAGGCGCAACTCATGTCGGCTTCCGAAGTCGAGCGGACGCTTGTCCGCATTGCCCATCAGATTGTGGAAAAGAATGGCGGCGTTGACGGCCTGGTCTTAATTGGCATCAAGCGCCGCGGTGTGCCTCTGGCAAACCGTTTGGGCAAGTTGATCGAACGCATCGACAGCGTGCCGGTTCCGCTGGGAGTTCTCGATATCAGTTTCTATCGCGACGATCTTTCCACGCTGGGACCTAAGCCGCTTGTCCAGGCTTCGGACATCGGCTTCTCCATCGAGGACCTCAATGTGGTGCTGGTCGACGATGTGCTCTTCACCGGGCGCACTGTGCGAGCGGCTTTGGATGCGCTCTTTTCCCAGGGACGTCCGCGGCAGGTGCGGCTCTGCGTTCTGATCGATCGCGGACATCGCGAATTGCCGATCGAGGCGGCGTTCGTGGGTCGCGAGGTGCCCACCACTATGAATGAGGTGATCGAAGTCAAGCTGGAGGAGATCGACGGCAGCGATAAAGTTCTTCTCATGGAAAAGGTGGGCTGAGCAACAGCCCGGGCAACAGACTTCACCGGATGTTCTAAGCTTCTTTCGCGAAAGCAGAACAAATTATGGGAGACGGCAAGTGGTTGCGGTTCTTTGTCTGGATTCTGTTGTTCAGCTGCATCTTTCTCCTGGCCTTGCTCGACGCTCAGAGAACGAAACAAAAAGTAGATCTCATGGTTACTGGCGAGTATGTGGTCACCATGGACGCGCAGCGGACGATCTACAACGATGGGGCGCTCGCGGTGAAAGGTGACACCATTATTGCGGTCGGCCCGCGCGCCGAAGTTGAGGCAAAATACGACGCATCGCAAACGATTAACGGTAAGAACAGCCTGGTCTTGCCAGGATTCATCAACGGACATACGCATGTCCCGATGACGCTGTTTCGCGGCCTGCACGACGACGTGACGCTCGACGAGTGGCTGCGCAAATACATTTTCCCCGCGGAGGCGAAAAACGTTACCGAGGAGTTCGTGCGCTGGGGAACGCGACTGGCGGCGGCAGAGCAAATTCGCTCCGGCGTAACCACATTTGCCGACATGTATTACTTCGAGGATGCGGTTGCGGAAGAGACTAAGGCGGCTGGGATGCGCGGCGTGCTGGGCGAGACTATCCTCGACTTTCCTGCTCCGGATAACAAGAGCGAAGCCGAAATGCTCCGCTACACCGAGACATTCCTCACCAAATGGAAGGGCGATCCGCTGATCCACGCCGCGGTGGCTCCGCATTCTATCTATACCTGTTCACGAAAGACGCTGGAAGATGCTTCGGCGCTGGCGCGAAAATATGGCGCGCCGATTCTGATCCATGTGGCGGAGATGAAAAAGGAGTTGGACGACAGCCTTGCCCAGAACGGCGCAACACCAGTGCAGTATTTAGACAAGGTCGGCGTGCTCGGGAAAGACGTGGTAGCGGCGCACTGCATTTTTGTGAATGACGCAGACCGCAGGATTCTGGCCCAGCGGCAGGTCGGATGCGTTCACAATCCGTCGAGCAACATGATGCTGGCGAGTGGCGTCGCGCCGGTGCCGGAAACGCGCGCTGCCGGTGTGGCAGTGGGACTTGGCACCGACGGTCCCGCAGGCAGCAACAACGATCTGGATCTGATGGAAGAGATGGACCTCGCGGCCAAGCTGGCGAAGATCACGAAGAACGATCCCCGTGCGCTGAATGCGAGAGCTGTGGTCGAAATGGCGACCATTGACGGCGCGAAGGCGCTTCACATGGACAAAGAGATCGGTTCGCTCGAGGCCGGCAAGAAAGCGGACCTGATCTTGATAAGCGTGGACGAACCGAACGCCATGCCCATGTACGACGTCTATGCGCAACTTGCATACGCGCTCAAGGCAAGCGACGTCGCGACAGCGGTGATCGGCGGACGCATTGTTATGCGCGACCGGAAGTTGCTAACCGTAAACGAGGAGCAAGCTATTGCGAAGGCGCGCGAGTACAAGAAGAAGATAGCGGCGTCGCTGGGCATGGCGTCGTCAGATTAAATCCGGCGATTAGATGGGCGAACAAATAGAGCTTTAGCCGACGGCGAGGTAAACGTCGCGCAAAATAAACAAGATGGTCAGAATCCAGAGCACCGCGCTGACCTCGCGGTACTTTCCTGCCGCGAGTTTCACCACGGTATAGGTGATCACACCGAAGCTCAGGCCGGTAGCGATGCTGAAAGTCAACGGCATGGCTATGACGGTGACGAATGCGGGGAACGCGTCGGAAAAGTCTGACCACTTGACGTGCGAGATGGACTGCATCATGAGGCCGCCAATCAGGATAAGTGCGGGAGCGGTGGCGAATCCGGGAATGGCCGAGGCCAGCGGAGAGAAAAACACGGCCATAAAGAATAGTGCCGCAGCCACTAAGTTGCTGAGTCCGGTGCGCGCCCCGGCGGCAACGCCGGCTGCGCTCTCGATGTAGCTGGTGACAGTGGAGGTGCCGGTCAACGAACCGATCACGGTGCCTACGCCATCGGCCAGCAGCACTCGCCCTACCCGAGGGATCCTTCCGTCTTTCACGAATCCGGCTTGCGCACAAACCCCCATCAGGGTGCCGATGTTGTCGAAGAGATCCACGAACAAAAATGCAAAGATAATTTCCCACAAGCCGAGGTGTAGTGCACCGCGCAGATCGAGTTGCAGGAACGTGCCTGCAGGGTGCGGCATGGAGACTAACGCAGCGGGCCGCTTGGCGATGCCGCGAAAAATGCCGAACAACGTGGTGCCCAGGATGCCCAGCAGAATGCCGCCGTTCACTTTACGGACCATGAGGATGACGGTCAACAGAATTCCGAAGCAAGCCGCTTGCACCTGGCGATCGGAAAAATTTCCGACGCTCAGAAATGTAGCGGAATTCGCCACCACCAACTTGGCATTGCGCATGCCGACGAAGCCAATGAACATGCCGATGCCCGCAGCGGTCGAATGCTTAAGGCAATCGGGAATCCCGTTTACGATCTGCTCGCGCACTCGGGTGACGGTAATAAGGATGAAGAGCACGCCGGAGAAGAAAATCACTCCCAGAGCGGTTCGCCAGGGAACACCCATGCCAATGCAGACGGAATAAGTGAAATAGGCATTCAGCGACATGCCCGGCGCAAGCGCGATGGGATAGTTGGCATAGAGTCCCATCACCAGCGTGGCCGCAGCGCCAGAAATGCAAGTGGCGAAAACGACGCCATCGGGGGGCATTCCGGCTTGCGAAAGGATTTGTGGGTTCACGACGATGATGTAGGCCATGGTCATGAACGTGGTCAGTCCGCCAATCAGCTCCTGCCGGACAGTGGTTTGATTTTCGGAAAGCTTGAACAGGCGTTCGAGCAGCGGATGGCTCGGCGGTCCTTTGTGTGAGACAGCTAGCGGCTCTGTCGGGGCTGCCATGAATGGCTGCCAATGTAGGGGTGCATTGGGCGGCAAGTCAAATCGAAAATTCTGACCACGCAAGAAACGAGTTGCTCTTGTCCCCGTCTTTGTTTACAAACAGGGCGCAATCGAAATGTGTTTTTTTGGGCTGCAGAAGTTCGAGCAGCACCGGAGGCTAGCACATGGCAGGGGAGAAGGCCGAGCAGGCCAGCCACAGCAAAGTAGTCATCCGCAACATAGGGCTCGTACTCAGCGGAGACCTCAACCGCCCCATTCTTGACGCGGACACGGTGGTAGCGGTGGAAGGCCGAATTTCCGCCGTCGGCAAGGAAAAAGATCTCGACCTGGGCGGCGCAACGACGATGATCGACGCCAACGGAAGTACGCTGATGCCGGGACTGATCGACAGCCATGTGCATCCGGTTGCGGGTGACTGGACGCCCCGGCAAAATCAGCTGGGCTGGATCGACAGCTACCTGCACGGCGGCGTCACCAGTATGATTTCCGCCGGCGAAGTGCATACTCCCGGCCGCCCGAAAGATGTGGTCGGGCTGAAAGCCATGGCGATCTTTGCCCAACGGGCGTTTTCCGCGTTTCGGCCCGGCGGGGTAAGGATTCACGCCGGTGCTCCGGTCATCGAGCACGGGATGGTGGAGGAGGACTTCAAGGACTTGGCGGCTGCCGGGGTTACCATGCTGGGCGAAGTCGGGCTGGGCAGCGTGAAAGATGGGGCCACCGCTCGTCAGATGGTGGCGTGGGCGCGCAAGTACGGCATTCAAAGCACCATCCATACCGGTGGGCCGTCCATCCCAGGATCGAGTTTGATTGACAAAGATATTGTGCTGGCCGCGGACGCCGATGTGATCGGCCACATCAATGGCGGGCACACGGCTTTGCCCGACGATCAGATTGTGAGCCTCTGCGAGAGCTCATCGCGAGCGCTGGAGATCGTTCACAACGGCAATGAGAAGGCGGCGCTGCTGACTCTGCGCACGGCGAAGGAACTCAAGCAGTTGGATCGAGTGATTCTTGGGACCGATTCGCCTGCGGGGTCGGGAGTGCAGCCACTCGGTATTCTGCGGATGATCGCGATGTTGTCGGCGCTCGGCGAGATGCCGGCAGAAGTCGCGGTATGTTTCGCGACCGGTAACACGGCAAAGATCCGCAAGCTGGATGGCGGAATGATTGCGCTCGGCCGGGCTGCGACTTTTGTGATGATTGATAAGGCGCAGCATTCAGCCGGGAAGACCGTGCTCGACAGCATTCAACGAGGAGACCTGCCGGGGATTGGGATGGTGATGATTGATGGTGCAGTCAGCGCGCAGCGAAGCCGGAATACACCGCCGGCAACGAAGGTGCCGGAGGTGGTGTCGGCATGAATTAGCGTACTCGAAGTGCTTCATTAATGGTCTGGACGTCAGAAGTGTAAACGCTGGTCACGACAACGGCGGTTCTTGGTCTATACTCCGTTGCGAAACAAGTAACCGTCTTGAAGGATCAAAATGGAAAGTCTAGGTGAAAAGCCTCGTCGAGGCTGGCTGCGAGCCCACTCGAAAGTGGTGCTCGTTGTTTGGCTGGGACTGGCCATGTCGGGTGCGATTGCTGCGTTTGTTCTGATGAGTAACTCCGATGCAGCAAAGCTCGCAATCGCAACGGCTAAGTCAAACCCCACCCTAGCCGAGCGATTAGGGCAGCCTCTGAAAACTGGCTGGTTTGTATCTGGAAGCATAGAAGTTACGCCTGCCTCCGGACACGCGGAATTGGCAATTCCTGTTTCTGAGGAACGAAAGCAAGCGGGGCTTTGGCACTTGGAGATGCTTCAGTTTGGCAACGAAGGTGCAGCAGTGAAAGGCTCGACCTGCTGGTGGCCGACAAGGCTCCGACGATCACACCAGCCACTAATTGATCGAGTAAAGCCAGGTGTGTCGCTCGCACATTCTGGCGGAGGGGCATCTGGTTTGCTCCGAGACTGCCGAACAGCAGGTCCTTCGCTGCGCTCAGGATGACAAACTCAAGTACAAACACTATCCACAATTATTGCGGTTGTGTTTGTCGAAATGGTCGAATATGAGCGAATCGATCCAGGCAAGCGGGACGTCGGCGCAAAGCGCGCCTGAGTCGCCCCCATTCCAAGAGATCCCACTCACCCCCGCGCAGCGGTGGCTTTCCCTCGGCGAGTTCATACTCGGCAGCGCTATCGTGATCGGCCACAACGTCTATCACGTACTTCCGAATGAAGTACCCATCCTCTTTGTTCTCGGTCTGATTTCGCTGCGGGTGCGAGACGGCGGATGGAGCGCCATGGGCTTGCGTTGGCCGGTCTCGTGGCGGCGAACCGTCCTGATCGCACTCGGGGTAGCAGCCGTAAGACTGGTGCTGGGTGCAGTTGTTATTGATCCCCTGACCGCCAGATTCTGGCCTGCTGCAGTCGCGCCGAGTGGCACGGATGCAATTAAAGGCGATGTGATGGTGGCGTTCCGCTGGCTTGTTATCGTGTGGACCTTTGCCGCGTTCGGAGAAGAGATCGGCTACCGGGGCTACCTGGTGACGCGAGCCGCGGACGTGGGCCGTCGCTCGAAGACTGCGTACTGGGCCGCAGTCTTGTTGGTGTCCGTGCTCTTCGGAATCGGACACTACTACAAAGGTCCGGCGGGAATGGTGGACTCCGGTATGGCGGGCCTGGTTCTCGGGGCGGCTTACCTGATCTCCGGACGCAACTTGTGGGTGTGCATTCTCGCGCATGGATTCATCGACACGTTTGGAGTTGTCGCCCTATTCTTCGGATGGGATACGTAAGAGGCGCAGGAGGACACGCAGGCTCCGCACTGATACAGGGGTTCCTTCGTTTCGCCGGGATGACACAACTGTTGCAGGCTTGCGCCTAGAGGCGCCGCCTCTGCAATTCACCGCAACCCGTCTTCGCCTTTGATCTGATCCTTGGTTAATCCGCCGACGCGGGCCAGAGGGCGGCCGCTGTCGGTAACCGCGATGGCCACCATGATTTCGTTCGCGCGCGGCGCATCGTTGATGCGAACTTCCATGCCATCGAAATGGCTGCGGACGAAGGCTGCGTCCTTGTGGCCGAGCGGAATATCCAGGACCACGCCCAGACCTCCACGCTTCTTGGAAGAAGGAATTAGGGCGGCGCCCTTGCCCAGAACTCTGCGCACCGGCGTCCCGAGTTTCGGATGCAGGATGGCGGCGGCGTGTTCAATCTCGCCGTTCTCTCCGACAGCGGCGGCCTTGCCATAGCTCTCCGCGGCGGGGCCCGAAATGCCGAGCGCGGCCACAGCCCGCTGCGTGAGCAATTCACCGAGTTCTTCGCCAATTTCCATCAGCTCCGATAAATCCTCAACGTACTTTCCCGCGCAGGGGTTCTCAATCACCGCGACGGCAGCGGCGCGCCGTGTGGGCGGATCGACAGGCCGGCCCGACTCGGTGCGGGTTTCCTCCACGAAGGTCGCGAGCTTGCGGATTCGGGCTTTCATCGCAGTCCGTCTTCTCCTTTGACCTCGGATGCTTTGAGCCCACCAACTCGGGCATGGACCCGGGCCCCGGTAGTCATGACCAGCGCCAGCAGAATTTCGTCGGCCCGTGGCGCGTCGGTGATGCCAACTTCCATAGCATCGAAATGACTCCGCACATAAGACGCGTTGATGTGGGTGATGGGCACGTCGAGGCGAGTCCCAGGACCGCCGACCTTTTTTGTGGAGGCGACGATGGCCTTTGCGCCTCCCAGAATCTCGCGCATGGCGTAGCCGCCCGGAAGATGCCAGAGCGCACCGTGTTCAATTTCTCCGGCCGATCCGATGATCGCTCCCTTGCCGTAACCTTCTATGGTCTTTGCGTCTCCGCCAAGCGCGGCGATCAGTGATCGCGCCATTTCGAGGCCCAATGGTTTCAGGTCATCCATGAAGCCGGCAATCTCGTCGAAATATTTACCGGCGAACGGATTATGGATGACGGCGAGCGCAGCCGCGCGACGTAATGGCACTTTGGAAATGGGACCGCCTTCGTGAAAAATCTCCTCGACTGTCGTCAGCTTTTTCCTCACTTGCACCTCAGGCATGGACGAGGCTCCTGCTGGGCAATTCCACCACTTCTTGAGTTACGACGCGCGTTTCTCCTCGGAGATGCACAGCTGCCGACTGGATCAGGCGCTCCGCAATCAGCGACTGGGCGACCATCACACCGGCATCGAGAGCGGAGCTAATGTCTTCCGGAGAGAGTTCGCCGACATGTTGCGTCACCAGCAGGTCTCCCAGATCGTTGTCCGGAGAAATGCTGCGGGCCGGGGCACGGAGAATGCTCGGGTGTCCAGGCAAATCGACGGCATTGGCGATGACGGTGGCCGCCGCGTCGGCCTGAGCCGCACGTTCCGCGAGGACGGTTACGGCATCGGCAATCCCTAATGAGAAGCTGCGGCCGCGCCAGCCGCTGGTTGCAATCCCTCGAACAGGCTGCGTTGAATGCAGCCTCGCTGTGCCGAAAAGTGACGGGCGATCAGGCCTCTCGACCATGCCGATGACGAACTGCTCACCGGGAGCAAGATGCAGCGCGATGTCGCCACCATCGTTGATGTAGGCTTTCGAAAGCTGGGCTGCAGAGGTAATCGTGTCCAAGATGTCTTCGGCGACTGCGCCAGCCACTGCAGCCATCGGCGTGATGAAGACACGCCCGGAATAAGGAGACACGGCGGCAGTCATGCGTCTGGCGATTGGTCCGGTGGGCAGCGGGCTGTCCGGCATGGATTGTTGTCGTAAGAAGGAGAGTTCCGAGCACAATTCGTCGAGGACGTGGACAAAGCGCCGGCTCGCCTCATCGTACGCGGCCTCAATCTCGTGGGAATCTCCAAACGCTTCGACGATCAGATCGATAGGCCCATCATTCATGTGCAGCCGGCGGCCGTCCGGCAAGAGACTGATCTGAGCGCGCTGTCTCATTAGTCTGTCCCCTGCCGCTTGGCTAGTGGCCATGGGTTGTTTTCTCGCGCAGAAAGATGACGGCGGCGCTCGTCTGTCATCAGCGAGTCGAGCGTGCGGACGTGATCCATGTAGCCGCCGAGCGTAGCGTAATCGGAAAGCTTCAAGGTAAATTCAATTGGCGCGACCAGCGCCGGCGTGGGCACATAGCCGAAGCCGTTCTCCGGCATGCGCGTGACGTCGACCATAAAGGTAATTCCGCCGCCCGGCCAAACATAGACCGGCGCACCGCCGCAGGTGACGCGAGTGAATGAGTTCTTCACCGAGTTGGTAAGCCGCACCGGATTTTCGGTGACTCCCGCCCGCAAAGATCCTCCGGCACCCCCCATAAATAAAACGGTGCAGAGCGCGGGCTCACAGTTTTCTTTTATCCTGGCTACCGACTCGCGCAGGAAGGACGGTAAGTCCTTTTCGACTGGCCGCAGCGCTTCATCCAACTCGAAGTAGGCATGGTGTTCTCCGGTTGTGCTCACCATCAGCAAGCGCAGTCCGGCCCAGGCAATCTTCGGATTGAAGTCCTTCAGAATAGATAGCGGATCCTCGATATTGGTTCCGCCCCAGGCGGTTCCCGGCTCCGCGACCTGGAAGTAGCGCCCAGGCGTGGATCGGCGGCCTTTCATCTTGATGCCGGTTTCCGGAACACCCAACAGCTTGCCGGCCTGATGCTCGGAGAGCACGCCCGTGATGTGATCATCGACTACAACGACCTCATCTACTTTGTTGAACCACCGCTTGGCGAACATGCCGATAGTGGCCGAGCCGCATCCTACGCGCATGCGCTCTTCTTGCATTCCGTCAACCACAGGCGGTTTGCCTGCCTGCACCGTGACGGTAGCGCCGTCGTCAATCGCGAGGTCCACCGCTTTGCCGTTGCAGAGATTGAGCAGCGTGTCGCAAGTGACCGTACCTTCCTTGCGGCTCCCGCCGGTAAGGTGGCGAACTCCGCCAAGCGACAACATTTGCGACCCGTACTCGCCGGTGGTGACGTGGCCCACGGGTTCACCCTGGGCGCGAACCAGATTAGTCTCAGCCCCGAGGTGGCGGTCGGTGTCGATCTTCACTTTGACTCCGCAATAGCTGAAGATTCCTTCGGTGACGACCGTCACCATATCAACGCCCTGCGCTTCGGAAGAGATGATGAAGGGCGCAGGCTTGTAATCGGGATAAGTTGTGCCCGCGCCGATCGCGGTCACAAATTTCGCCGGTCCGCTGACGATGTTGCCGTCCCATTCGCGGTCCCGGTCGAGGAACGGCACTACGGAATCGCCGCGCGACACGGCGCGGTCGAGAACCACGTGAGGATCGAGTCGGACCAGTTGCCCATCGCGATTGCCGTAACGGTCGCACGCACCGGTTCTGCCCGGCTTGATGTAGCACAAGACGGGGCAGGCATCACAGCGGATTGCGTCCTCGTCAGGCATGCTGGCCTTCTCTCTGCGCGGCCAGAATTGCGGCGCGTACGCGGTCCGGCGTGGCGGGAATGCGGCGGATGCGTACGCCGGTCGCATCGTGAATCGCGTTCAGGATGGCAGGAGCTGTCGGAATCACCGCCTGCTCGCCGATTCCCTTGGCACCAAACGGGCCGATGGGCGAAGGATCTTCTATGAGAATTGATTCGACCGGAGGCATGTCGCCGGCGGACGGAATCAGATAGTCATGAAGATTCTCGCCCTTTCCGGGGAAGAACTCCTCCATCAGGGCCATCCCCAGACCCTGGGCAGCACCCCCCTCGATCTGTCCCTCGATGAGTGTCGGGTTGATGGCTCGGCCGACGTCATGCGCGGCAGTGATTTTCAGGACGCGCACCGTGCCGAGTTCTATATCGACTTCAATTTCAGCCAGGTGCGCGCCGAATCCGAAGACAGCATAGGGAATGCCTTGACCATTTTCATCGAGCGGACTGGTGGGCGGATCGAAAGTTGCCTCGCGGGCGAGAACGTATCCGCGCTCATCGCGCGGCAGATCGCGCAGATGAATCGTCTGCTGCTTCTCGCCCTCGGTGACATTGACCCAGCCCTCGCCGAAGGTGATGGAGGCGCAATCACAGCAGCCTGCCCATCGGACGATCGCTCGGCGCAGTTCGGAGCCTGCCATGTGAGCGGCTTTACCGGTGACAAACGTCTGGCGCGAGGCGGAAGTCTTTCCGCAGTCGGGAGTGATGGCGGTATCCCCCGAAACAAGATCGAATCGATCAATCGGCGCGCCCAGGGCATCGGCGCAGATTTGGGTGACGATGGTATTTGAACCCTGTCCGATGTCCACCGCACCCTGATGAAGCGCGATCCGGCCATCGGCTTCCAACCCCACACGGATGGTCGAGGGATTGGGCAGCGAAGTGTTGCCGCAGCCATACCACATCCCAGCTATCCCGACTCCGCGACGAAGTGGGCCGCGCGCATTCGCACTGAAGACCGATGACTCGGCGCGTGCCGCTTTCCACCTCGGGCGTAGAGCCTCTAAACAAGCACGAATTCCGACTCCAGCACCGAGCACCTGGCCGGTGACCGTCGGAGTTTCATTCGTCAGCGCATTGAGGATGCGAAACTCCAGCCGGTCGATACCCAGTTTGTCTGCGAGATCGTCGTAGAGCTGTTCCTGCGCGATAGCGGTTTGCGGCACCCCAAAACCGCGGAAAGCACCTGCGGGCACCAGGTGCGTGTGCACCGCCCGCGTCAAGGCGCGGTAATGTGGGACTACGTAGGGTCCTGAAGCGTGGACCGGCACGCGTGCGGTGACGGTTGGTCCCCAGGACGAATACGCCCCGGTGTTGAAATCGGCGGTGAAGTCCACTGCGGTTATCTTGCCATCGCGGCTAGCGCCGGCACGCATTCGCATGCGCGCGGCGTGACGCTTGGTTGTGGACATTATCGATTCGTGGCGGGTGTATACCATGCGCACCGGTTGGCCGAGATGCCACGCGGCGAGTGCAACAAAAGGTTGAACCGATAAATCGAGTTTGGTGCCGAACCCGCCTCCCACAGCGGTTGGAATAATTCGCACAGCTTCCGGTGGAATGGCCAATATCTTCGCGATATCGTCGCGATCCATGTAGGGAGATTGCGTACAGGCCTGAATCTCAATCTGATTCCCCACGCGCCGAGCAAACCCGGCTTCGGGTTCTATGCATGCGTGTTCGACGAAGCCGGTCTCATAGCTGTCTTCGACGACGACGTCTGCCGCCGCGAGCGCCTTGTCCACATCGCCACGAACCACGCGACCACGCACCAGGACATTGCCTTCCCGATTGTTGTGAACCAGAGCTGCATCTGGCGCTAACGCTTGATCAATCTCGGCAAGAGCCGGCAACGCGCTCCAACTCACGGGAAAGTCTGCCAGATCGAGCGCTTCGATCACGCCGGCGTCGCCAACCACTGCGGCAACGGCTTCACCTCGGAACCGGGCTTCGCTCTCGGCGAACACCGGCTGATCCGCAAATCGGGGGATCACGCCGTAGCAGTTCCTCCCTGGAATGTCTTTAGCGGTGAAGACGCGATGGACTCCAGGATGCGCGACGACGAAGGCGTCCAGGTCGCCAAAGATGAAGCTGGCTCGATCAAATGGGCTGCGCACAGCTCGGACTAAGAGCGTTCCGGCGGGAATTTCGTCTGCGCCAAAAATCTCAATGCCTTGGACCTTGTGTTTGCCGTCGAGGCGGACGAGTCTCGTGCCCACCGCGTGTCCGGCTGAGGGCGACGGCTCAGCGCATTCATTCGCACTCGCCTCCTGAACGGCGGTGATGATTTTGCGATATCCCGTGCAACGGCAGAGGACACCGCCAATGGCGTCCATCACTTCGTTTTCAGAGGGAGTGGTATTGCGCTCCAGTAGCGCAGTCGCGGAAATCAGCATCCCGGGAGTGCAGATGCCACACTGCGCGGCTCCGTGGCGGAGAAATGAATCCTGCAGTCGTCCGAATAACGGTGCGCGGTCCGCAAGCCCTTCGACGGTGGTCACTTCGCGGCCTTCCGCCTGTCCGGCCGCCACCAGGCAGGCACAGACGGGTTGACCGTCGAGAAGAACGGTGCAGGCGCCGCAGTCGCCGGCATCACAGCCGATCTTGGTCCCGGTAAGTCCGAGGCTCTCCCGCAGAGCCCTCGACAGGCGTTCGGCAGGAGAAACCGAAAGTGAAACGCTCCGTCCATTGACGCTGAAACTAAGGCGAGTCTCAGCGGCCGAATTAAGAGGACTGACGGTCGCCATATCAGGCGCTCCCCACGCAAGCTTCCAGAGCGCGTGAAATCAAAGTCATTGCCGCATCGGATCGGTAACTGGCGGTGGCGCGTACATCACCAATCGGAGAGAGTGGCGAAAGGTGTTCTGGAGAGACGAGAGAGCCGATTCCAGCTTTCGCGGGAACTCCCACCAGAGCGCACTCCAGCCCGGTGAGCCGCTGTGCGCTCACTGAGCATGAACCGACCGCGACGCGAGCGTCGGCTACTAAACCGATACTGTCTATCTTCATGAGCGCGGCGACCATTGCTATCGAAATCACAAGGTATCGCCGGGCGCCAAGCTTGAGGAAAACGGATGCCGCATCTTCCATGGTTCTTGGGACGATTACCCAGCCGAGAATTTCATCTGCACGACGCAGTGTCTTTCGATTGCCGACAATAAGCTCGGACAGCGGCATTCTCCTCACACCCGCGGTGGACAGCAGCTCAACTTCGGCGTCGAGAATTAGCAGCGGCGGCGCGCCATCCGCGGCCGGCGAGGCATTGCATAGGTTGCCCGCTACCGTCCCTCGATTCTGTATTTGAATTCCGCCGATTTCCCGGGCAGCGCTCTTCAGAGCGTCGAAAGACCTCGGCAGTGGAGTGGCGATAATTTCGCTCCAGGTAGTGAGCCCCCCGATCCGTATCTCGCGGGACGTGGTGGTCACCCCTTTCACCTCGTCGAGTCCGGAGATGTCAACCACTGTGCCAGTCACGGGACGGTCGTCCAACGCAGGGAAGAAATCGGTGCCTCCCGACAGAATGGTTCCACCTTGCCGCTTAAGAATGTGGACAGCCTCATCGACCGTTTTGGGACGCAGGTAGAGACTCATCTGCATTTCTGGTCTTGATTTCAGATCTTGCGCGGCGGATCACACAGCCAAAATCACCCACGACAGTGGACGCTATTTGAACACGAACAGTTAAAGTTTGGAAGGCTGGAGGTTGGAGGGTAGTGGGCGACTTTGGATTTCCAAACCAGCCCACTACCGGTTGGAGGAAGCAGGGTCGGATGCTTTGCTTATGCAGCTGGGCTCTAAGCACTCATAAAAGCAGCACCTGCCGGCATTTCGCTTCGAAGTGCCGTAAGCACTGCCCACGAGGCTTTTAAAACGCTATCAGTTTCATTGAAGTCCCTTCCACAGATCGCGCATAGCAAGAATGAACAGAACGATCCCCAGCGGCAAATATCCGAATCTTCTGGCGAAGTTTGGAATCTGGCGATTGCTTCCCCAGAAATATTGGGGGCCCGGAACGATTCCGTAGTACAGGAAGACGCTCGCGATAACAACCCCGAAAATGCCGCCGCGAACTAAACTGGGCTGCGAAGCGAACATCATATGGAAAATATATACCCTTGACAGGTTTCCAAGTCACATGGACTAGCAGGAAAGAAACTCTGTTGCAGGTTGGCAAGGCAGATCCTTCGGCGAGTTTACAAAACCTGGATAACCATCAGTACACTCCCTTTGGGTAACCCTTAGTAACCATACGAATCGGGTTACACCGTCTTACAATGGCCATGTCCAGAAGGCCATCGTCAGCTCGTCCGGATTCGCGGAAGCTGGGGTGGTTAGACTTCAGTAAACATTCCCGGGAAGGAGCGTTCTTCGGCGGAGCGGAGCCGAAGTCCGCGACGAATATGGCGTTTGGTTTTGGGTTCAACAAGCAGAAGGTTCTCAGTGCGGCGGAGAAATTCGTTCAGCAGGGCAAGCTGCAGAGCGCCATCTCTGAGTACGAAAAGGTCCTCAAAGCTGATCCCAAGGACTTGACGGTCAGCAATACCGTCGGCGACCTTTACGCACGTCTCGGCCAGAGCGACAAAGCGGTGGAAAGCTTCAAGAGTGTGGGCGATGCCTATGCCAGCCAGGGCTTCACGGTGAAGGCAATCGCCATGTACAAGAAGCTCACCAAGCTCAAACCTACTCTGGAGGGCGTGCTGCGTCTGGCCGAACTGTACACGCAGCAAGGCCTGTTTAACGACGCGCGCGCGCAATACTTGCAAGTGGCCGAGGAGTTCATGCGCACCGGCGAGTTGGAGCAGGCCGTCCGGATTTTCCAGAAGACCCTGGAAATGGATCCGGAAAATGTTGCCATGCGCATGCGTCTGGCCGAGGTTTACGTGAGGCTTGGCAAAAAGACTGAAGCGTGGCAGATATTTTCTGCGGCGGCCGAGAGCCTGCGCTCACGCGGACAGTTACCCGCCGCGGAAGAAATTCTGCAACGCATGTTGAAGCTCGATCCCGGCAACAGTTATGCCCTGCTGCTGCGCGGGCGAAATGCTATGGAGTCCGGCGATGTCCCCGGCGCCATCGAATTTCTGGAAAAAGTTGCCGATCTGGACTCGCATCCCGAGGGGCTTCGCAGCCTGATGCAGGGATATCTGCAGACCGGACGCTATCCTGAAGCCGGCAGCATTGCGGCGAAATTATTTACCGTTCATAACGACAATTCTGCGATTGCCACTTACGCGAAGGCGCTCGTCGGCGCCGGGCAGTTTCCGGAGGCGTTGCAGCTTTACCAGCAATATTCCGACCGCCTGTTCGCCGCTGACTCGAGCAAGGTCCTGGAGAGCCTGCACGCCATCATTGGGCACGTTCGCGGTAATCCCGTCGCGCTTGAGAGTTTGCTGGAGCTGTTCCATAAGGCAGGCGAGAACACGCACGTTACCGAGGTCTATGAGTTGCTGGCCCACGCCTACGTGCAGTCTGGCGAGCTGGAGAAGGCGCGCGATTACTACCTGAAGCTGACGCAGCTGGAGCCGCAGAACCAGCTGCATGCTCGCAATTACCAGCAAGTGTTGTCGAAGCTCGGAGGCACCTCTGGCAAGTCGAAGCTGATTACCGCCGAAGAGGGAGCAGTCCTGGTCGAAGAGCTGGAAGCTACCGCGCCCAGCATCGATCAGCGTTATTCGGATGAGATTGCGTTGGCGGTCCGTGCCGCGCTCACCGATGCGGAATTGTTCATTTCTTACAACATGCCGGCCAAGGCGTTGGGCCCGCTTGCTTCGGCATTGCCGCTGGCGCCACGCGACGTGCGCCTGAATCAGCGTCTGGCTGGTTTGCATACGCGTGCCAGCCGCTTCGCCGAAGCGGCAGTCTGCTGCCGGACTCTGGAGAGTGTGTACCATGACGCCGGCTATCCCGACGATGCAACACGGTACGGCGAGCTTGCCGGCAAGTATGAAGAACGCGCGGCGACAGCTCCTGTGGAGCTGGAAGCAGCAGCCATAAGCGCAGAGCCACCGCAGATTGCCCCAGAAGTGACGGTACCTGCTCCGCCTCCTGCGAAGGCTAAACCTGCCGGGCTTTTCTTCCACACTGCCGCGGCATCGGCTTCATCCGCGTCTGCGGAATTTGAGGTTCATGCGGCCCCCGCTCCCGCCCAACCCGAGATCGATTTATCGGAGGAGTGGGACGATGCGTTGACCCATGGCGCTCCAGCCGCCAAAGCACCGGAACCGGCGCACTCTTCCAGTCAGCTGGACGACCCGGCTCTGGTCGCGGAAACTGTCGAAGAGATCCGCTTTTATCTGTCCCATTCGATGGAGGACCAGGCTCGCGACGGCTTGGCCAAGCTGGAGAAACTAACCACGGACTCGGCCCAAGTTGCCGCGTTGCGCCAGGAGATTGAAGCAGCTTGCGCTCAGCCTCCGGCGGAAGCTGAGGAAGTCACGCTCGAGCGCGTCGATAACCTCGTGGAGCCGGAAAAAGAAGAAGCTTCCGACCCGCCGGAACCAGAGCCTGCCGTACTGGATAAACTCGTCGGCGATCTGGAGTCGTCGCTTGGTGAGAATTTCCTGGCCCACGCCCCGCGCGCTGATTCGAGCCAGCAGGAAACTGAGCCTGAACCAGCCGTGATGCAACACGCGGACGCGGGCAACGTACCTGAGGACACTACACACGAGGGACCTTCTCCCGACAATCAAGGCACACTGGGCGAGTTCGTTGCCGATTTGGAAGCATCTCTTGGGGACAGCTTTCTGCCGGGAGCTCCAGCGCCGCAGCCGCAAGCAGAGCCCGAGCCGGTCACTGCGAAGACGAACATCCCTGCGCCCGGATCACTCCCGTCGAGTATCCCTGTGGGTACATCGGGAATGGCCGCAGCCGCAGCGCCCGCTCTCGCGCCTCTGTCAGATGCAGCGCCTGCTGTTGCGCCAACCTTCACCTACCAGCCCTCCAAGATCCGCCCACTGGCTCCATCGGTTTCGGTTCCATCCGGCATCGATAAGGCAGCCGGGATCGATCTCGCGGACATGTTCGGCGAGCTGAAACAGGAATTGGAAGAAGAGGCCGGCTCTTCCAATGAGGATCCAGAAACTCATTACAATCTGGGAGTTGCTTTCCGCGAAATGGGGCTGCTCGACGAAGCAATCGGCGAACTGCAAAAGGTCTGCCAATCGGTCGAGCGCGGACATCCATTCCCCCAGATCATGCAGACCTACACCTGGCTGGCGCAGTGCTTCCTCGATAAGGGCGTCCCGGAGGCGGCCGTACGCTGGTACGAGACTGCCCTCAAACTTCCCGCACTCGATCAGGAGACCCGCGTAGCTTTGCATTACGAACTGGGGTCATCCTACGAGAGCGCCAAAAACAAAACCGCTGCTCTCACCCATTTCCTGGAAGTTTACGGCAGCAATATCGACTACCGCGATGTGGCTGAGCGCATTAACGCCCTGAAGTCGTAAAATGTCGGGATGAGTTTTATCTCCGCCGGGGCATTTGCGAGAAATCGCGCGTCGCAACATCCAGGGAGTGTGGCGTGACGCTGAACCCAAACACTCCTCTTCGGGAAATTCCGCCCGCCACGATTGGAACCCAGGTGCCAGCAGGGGATAGTGTTTCCGCCGCGTCATTGGGCAATGAGACCCAGGGGAGGCGCACGCCTTTTGAGCTTTGGCTCCATCGCATAACCGTCCTGTTGTTCGTTTTTGTGTGCGCAGCCGCTGGCGTGTTGCTGGTGATCGTGCCGTGGCGGCCGGAGTGGACGGATAATCGTCTGCTCCTGGGAAATCCCTGGCTGCAGGCATTTGTGGCCAATGCGTTTGTGCGCGGCTTGGTCAGCGGCATCGGAGTGCTCGACATCTGGATTGGATTCTGGGAAGCCGTCCACTACCACGATCAGAAACGTACCTGAAAGCGTCAAGAATTCATGGGCCGCGCGGTGCCGAGTAGCGAAATCACTTAAATCCTGATTGAAAGACCGTCATCATGAACGATAGCGACAACAAGTCTGCGCCGCTGGCGTATCAGAACCAACCCTTCCTCAACAGCCCGGACGGCCGCATCCTGCGAATCTTGTCGGAGTATGTGGAGCCCCTGGCCCGTTTTCGCCGGGAGCAGATTCAGGATACGGTCGTATTCTTCGGATCGGCGCGCTTCCACAGCCGCACCCATGCGGAAACGAAACTGAACGCTCTCGGAGCCGCCTCGCCGCTCGTTGCCGAGCAACTCGAAATCGAGAAAAAGCTCGCTCTTGCCAGGGTGGATATGGCGCGCTACTACGAAGATGCCCGCCGTCTAGCGTACATGCTTACCCAATGGTCAGCCCAGATTCCTGCCCGACGCCGCCGTTTCGTCGTAACCACCGGCGGAGGCCCAGGCATCATGGAGGCTGCGAACCTCGGAGCGCATGAAGCCGGCGGTAAAACCATAGGCCTGAATATCAACTTGCCCTTTGAGCAGATGCCGAATCCCTATATCACCCCGTCACTCAATTTCGAGTTTCATTATTTCTTCATGCGCAAATTCTGGTTCGCGTACCTGGCGAAGGCGCTGGTCATCTTTCCCGGCGGATTTGGAACCTTGGATGAACTGTTTGAGATTTTGACCCTCGCCCAAACCGAAAAGCTGGCCAAGAAAATTCTGGTGGTTATCTATGGCAGCGAGTACTGGAACCGGCTTATCAATTTTCAGACAATGGTTGATGCGGGAACGATCTCGGCGCAGGATTTGGATCTGTTCCGTATGGTCGACTCTCCGGAAGAAGGCTTCGAGTACCTGCGCGAGGGACTGACGAGATATCATCTAGGCGCGGCGGCGCCGAAGCGGGTCGGCGAGCATGTGCCTGAGATCGCAAAAACGAATCCGTAGTCAGATTTCGGTTCTCAGTTCTCAGACTTCAGACTTCAGGCTGCTGCGTGGCATGAGGCTAACGAATGGGGTTAACGAATCAACCTGAGAAGTCAGCACACCTGCTCCGAATCTGCGGGGTAGTAGGCTTTGCCTGAGACCTAAGACCTGGGACCTGACACCCGCGTTCCCTGCTTTTCCTCCACTTTCCACAAAGAACTTCCATCCTCCACAGTTTCTGCACAAGTAGAGACGAAATTTCAGTTGCGGCCGGTTCGCGCTTGCCGCAAAGTGCAGACATCGATTCGTGAGATGTCTGGTAAGCCTGTTGGAGAGAGCGGCAGAGCTGGCGGTCTCGACGGTTCTCGAGGGTGAACCGGCGGGGGTTACAAGAGCGCGTTTCGGCGCGTTCTACATACCCGGGCGTTGCGGCCTGATTCAAAGTCCTCCTCAGGGTGGACTCGCCGCCGGCTGACGTAATCACTGCGGATCCGGGATTCGCAGGGTGCGGTGACACATTGTCGTTCCTACGGACGCGTTGGGTTGACGCACGCCTCACCGTCTCGCAGCGGTGAAAAAGCAGGCAGGACGTCCGCGAGCAATGCGGCCCAGGTGGCTGGCCTGGGCCGCATCTATTTTTGGCGCGTTGTGTTCTCCAACTTCGGTTTGAATCTTCTCTCCCCGAGCGAGCCGCGAAATCACCCGATTAGACTTCCTGTTGCCGGGTCCATCCGTTATCCTAAGCGCGTATGACCTTGCTCGACGCGCAGCAGTATGACGAGGCGCGCGCTCGACGGCGCCGCGTTCGCATCATCGCGGCGATTGTGCTGGTGATCTTTTTCGCGTGGCTCGCCTATCATCTGCGAAACTACCCCGAGCGCCACGCCGTCGACAAGTTCTTCACCGCGCTCCAGAAGCAGGACTATGAGTCCGCCTACGGCATCTGGTGGAATGACCCAGATTGGAAGCAGCGCCAGCAGAAGTATTCAAATTATCCGTTCAACGATTTCTACCGCGATTGGGGCCCCGGGGGAGAGTGGGGACTAATCAAGAATCACTCGGTTGACTGTTCATACGGTACGCAGAGTGGGGTGATCGTTCAGACCACGGTGAACCAGCGCGCCGAGCACGCTTACCTCTATGTGAGTAAATCGGACAAAAACCTGACGTTTTCGCCGAACGAAATCCAGTGCGGAAACTTGAGTTGGCTGATCGAGTAGCCAACTCATTCTGTAACTAGTCCGCGGCGCTTCAAGCCTTTATCGCAAGATGCTCTAAGGTTTTCTGCAGCGAAGCCTCATCCCCTACATTCAGGCAGGATTTCGATCGATCGATCTGCCGCATCAATCCGCACAGCACTTTTCCGGGACCCACTTCAATAAATGTCTGCACGCCTTGAGCAATCAGCAGCCGCATCGATTGCTCCCACTTCACTGATCCGGTGACTTGCCGGATAAGTGCGTCACGTCCGCGCTCGGGATTCTGAGCCGCCGATGCATCCACGTTGCATATGACCGGAACGGCCGGCTTGGCAAAACTCAACCTGTGCAGGTCAACCGCGAGACGATCTTGCGCCGGCTGCATGAGTGCGCAATGAAATGGGGCGCTGACCGGGAGCAACTTCGCGCGCTTGGCCCCGCGCTGATCCGCCAGCTTCGCTGCCCGTTCAACTGCACCGGCGTGTCCCGAGATAACGATCTGCTCCGGTGAGTTGATGTTCGCGGCTTCACAGACTTCGCCCTGAGCAGCGTCTGCGCATACTGCGGCGACTTTCTCGAGCGGCATGCCGAGAATTGCGGCCATTGCACCCACGCCAACCGGAACCGCTTCCTGCATGTATTTCCCGCGGTTACGCACGGTGCGGACCGCATCCGCGAAGCTGAACGTCCCCGCGGCCACGTGGGCAGAGTACTCGCCAAGACTGTGCCCGGCGACATAGTCTGGCTTCAAACCCTTATCGTTGAGAACGCGCCAGGCTGCAACGGAAACCGTCAAAATGGCCGGCTGCGTAATCTCAGTCAGGCGGAGTTGGTCTTCCGGACCTTCGAAACAAAGCTGCGAAAGCTTGTAACCAAGCGCTTCGTCGGCTTCTTCAAAGGTCTGCCGAGCCACAGCATGCGACTGCGCCAATTCTTTTCCCATGCCCACGGCCTGAGACCCTTGCCCGGGGAATAAAAACGCGATGATTGATGATGAGTTTGCAGCCATAATTTTGTTGGAACGCGTTAGCCGCTTACTCCGGCGGTGGCGCGAAGGGTTGCTAGTTCCTTCTCGATCTTGTCGTTGATGCGGCTCTCGGCAAATTCGGCAGCGACCCGCAAAGCATTCTTAATCGCATTCGCATTCGACGACCCATGGGTAATAAAGCAGACGCCTTTTACACCCAACAAAGGAGCTCCGCCATATTCGGTGTGGTCGAGACGCTTCTTGAAATCCGCGAATGCGCTACGCGAAAGCAGGTATCCCACCTGGCGGGTGATCGTCGCCTTCAAAGTTTCTTTTAAAGTTGAGCGCACCAGGCCTGCGACTCCTTCAGAGATCTTCAGCGCCACATTGCCAACGAAGCCGTCGGCCACAATTACATCGACTTCGCCGCTGTACAGATCGCGTCCTTCCACATTGCCGATGAAATTCAGCGGAAGGTGTTTCAGGATCTGGAATGCTTCTCGCGTAAGGTCGTTGCCTTTGCTCTCTTCTTCGCCAATCGACAGCAATCCCACGCGCGGACGTCGAATACCGAATCTGGTGCGGGAGTAGATGTCGCCCATCACCGCGAACTGGGCAAGATTGTGCGGCTTGCAATCGACGTTCGCGCCCACGTCGAGCAGCGTTGCCGCCGTGCTCGCCATGGTGGGAAAAACCGCGGCCAGCGCCGGTCGATCCACGCCAGGAAGCGCACCCAGCACCATCTTGGCCGTGGCCATCGCTGCGCCGGTATTTCCGGCAGTCACTAGGCCGGCGGCGCGACGTTCGCGCACCAGGCGCAAGCCCACGCGTATTGACGAATCGCGCTTCGAGCGCACCGCCTGCACGGCTTTCTCTTCCATGCCGATGACTTCGCTGGCATGTACGATTTCAATCGGCAATCCCGCCGCGGCGGGATGGCGGGCCAGTTCGGCGCGAATGATTGGCTCGCGGCCTACCAGGATCACGCGCAGGCCGTACTGCCGCGCCGCCTGGATCGCGCCTTCGACTTCAGGCTTCGGGGCACGATCCGAACCCATCGCGTCGAGCGCTATGACGCTTGGCATCGAGTGGAGAACTTAGCGGGACTCTTCGACTTCCAGAACCTCGCGGCCCTTATAGTAGCCGCATTTGGGGCAGGCGCGATGTGGCATTTTGCGCTCGTGACAATTTGGGCACTCGGAGAGCGAGTGACTGCTCAGGGCGTCGTGCGCGCGCCGGGTTGCGGTGCGTTTCTTGGAGTGTCGCCGTTTCGGATTGGGCATCTAGAATTCCTCTCTCCCGTTCCTTTCATTGAAGCGGGATAAATCTTGATGTGAAACAGCGCTGGTTCCAGCCGCTGTAACCCGTCGCAAAAATCAACTGGGCTTCAGCCTTCTTCAGACTGTTCCAGCTTCTTGCGAATATCTTTCAGCGCCGTCCAGCGCGGATCTTCCACTGGCTCGGCGCAAGAGCACTGCTCCACATTCAGGTTCTTGCCGCAATGCGGACACAGTCCCTTACAATCTTCCCGGCAAATCGATCTCAGCGGGAGCGCCAGCAGCACCTGCTCGCGCAACGCATCCTCCAGCAGCAGACCTCTGCCCTGATAGTAGCCAATTTCCGCCTCGGTCGCGGTCACCGAGAGCTCCTCTTTGCCGGCATCGACTCCCTGTGGACGGTAGAGCAGATCAAAGTTGCTCGCCACCGGCAGCACCACCGGTTCAAGGCAACGAGCACAGAGAACTTCCAGATTGGTCGAGAGCTCCCCGCTCAACCGTATGTCCTCAATCCTTTCGTGCCTGCCGTGTTGCTCTTCGATCAGCTGCGCGCGTCCGGAACTGTGCAGCGACGTTCTCTGCCGGACGTCCGGGCCCAGGTCAATCACACCCGGGCTGATCTCCTCCTTAAAATCCACAGGATGGAGCTCTAACTCATGTATTTCTATGAACATCGGAAACCCCCGCGCCCCCACCTCGCTCGCGAAGGCCGCGGAAGCACGCGCGGACGCGTGACTTCTCAAGGGAGCAAAACTTAAGAATAAAGGGGGTGAAGAGGGGTGTCAAGAAAGCGACCGACGCTTGCCGCATCACGTTCTGATGCCTGAATGAACCAGCAGCATCATGGTCGCAATCAGACCTGGTGACCTTCAACCTTGCCTCTCCGCCTTCCCCTGCTTATACTGCTGAGTTTGCCTGCCCCCTCCGGCATTCTTCCCGGATCGGCCAGCATCTTACGATCTGATGCCATCTTCGGAGACCACAATGAATCCCGTTTCCCTCGAGCAGGAAATTAATCCCTGGGAGGCGCAAGCCGCCCGCTTTGACCTGGCCGCCCAAAAACTCAATCTGGACGAGGGCCTATGGAAGGTGTTGCGTTACCCCAACCGGGAGGTCATCGTACACATTCCGGTCGCCATGGACGACGGCCACCTGGAGGTTTTCACCGGATTTCGGGTGCAGCATTCCATCGCTCGCGGTCCTGCCAAGGGCGGTATTCGCTATTCCCCGGACGTCACGCTCGACGAAGTGCGCGCGCTGGCGAGCTGGATGACCTGGAAGTGCGCGGTGGTGAACATTCCGTTCGGCGGCGCCAAGGGCGGAGTCATTTGCGATCCCCACAAGATGTCAATGGGTGAACTGGAGCGCATGACCCGCCGTTACACTGCCGAGCTGATCGAATTCATCGGGCCTGAGAAAGATGTTCCCGCGCCGGATATCAACACCAACGAGCAGATCATGGCCTGGATGATGGATACCTACTCCATGCACATGCGCCAGACCGTCACCGCCGTGGTGACCGGCAAGCCGCTCAACATTGGCGGATCGCGAGGCCGCCGCGAAGCCACCGGCCGCGGCATCATGATCGTTTGCGACGAGGCCATCAAGAAGCTGGGACTGGTCCGCGAGAATACGCGCGTCATCGTGCAAGGATTCGGCAACGTCGGCTCCAATGCTGCAAAGCTGATGGCGGAGGCAGGCTACAAAGTAATTGGTATCGCCGAATGGGACGGCGGGCTCTATAACCCTCAGGGGATCGACATCGACGCGTTATGGGAATTCCGCCAACGTAACGGAACCATTCACGGCTTCTCGGGCGCGGAGAAGATTGATTCGGCGGAATTGCTGCTCAAGGAATGCGAAATTCTCATCCCGGCCGCGACCGAAAATCAGATTACCAGCCGCAACGCTGACCGGATCAAGTGCAAGATCCTGGCCGAAGGCGCTAACGGCCCTACCACCGCTACGGCTGACGAAATTCTCGCGGAAAAGGGAGTGTTCGTCATCCCGGACATTCTGTGCAATGCCGGTGGAGTCACGACCTCGTACTTCGAGTGGGTGCAGGACCGCCAGGGATACTTCTGGAAAGAGTCCGTCGTCAACGAACAACTCGAGCACATCATGAAGACCGCATTTGAGGACGTCGTCCGCTATGCGGAAACCCACAACGTGAATAACCGCATCGCCGCCTACATGCTGGCGATTGATCGCGTGGCGTACACCATCCGGCAGCGCGGGATTTACGCGTAGGTGTGGTGTAGAGCGGGCGCCCTCGCCCGCTGGTTGTGCAGATGTCGCTGATCGGCTTTAAAGACGGAATAATCAAGCCCCGCGCGGCAATCGAGCGTAGCCCAGCGCTTCAGCGCTGGGGCAAAGTAAGAAACGACCAGAGTAAGGAAACGACTAAGCCCCGGAGGGGCGAACGGAAAACCCTTCGGCACCGTACCACTCACGATTACCCGGCCCCTGATAAACTAACTCCAGATGCCTTATCGTCAATCGAAAGGAGACTCCGCATGAAACGCAACGCACTTATCACTCACATACTCGTCACCGTCTTCGCCCTTCTGCTCATGTCCGCTCCGAGTTTCACGCAAACTGCAGATAAACCCACCGCCGACAAGAGCTCGATGAAGTCCGACAAGATGAGCTCGAGTGACAAACTCGACATTAACAGCGCGTCCAAAGATCAGCTTCAGGCCCTGCCCGGCATCGGAGATAAGTACGCGCAGAAAATTATCGATGGCCGCCCGTATCGCACTAAGCGCGATCTGGTGAGCAAGAACATTATTCCTAAGGCGACTTACGAGAAGATCAAGGACCAGATCATCGCGCATCAGATGAAGAAGTAGCCTGACCTCAGCCGCTAAAGCCGGGTCTCAAATCACGGCCGAATACGAATTCGCGCGGGCTCAGGCTGCGGATTCTGTTCAGTTGCTGCTCTACGACCAGCTCCAGGGCAGCCTCTTGCGGCTAGGCCGATTTCTGCTCATTGCTTTCGCTATTCCGCGTGGAGCATAATCTGGTCATCGGCGCGCCCTTCCGCCGACTTGTCAGGCGAGTGAATCTTCCCAACTCCATTACGCTCACCCGCATCTTCAGCATCCCGCTGCTGATCTGGATTCTCTCCAGCAGCCGCTTCAACACTCCCGGCGGCGAAAAGGAGTTGCTGGCGTCGGCCCTGTTTATTGCCGCGTCCATCACCGACGGCATTGATGGATACCTCGCGCGCAAGCGCGGCCAGATTACGACCATGGGGATGCTGCTCGATCCGCTGGCCGACAAACTTCTGATTGCGGCGGCATTCGTCACCCTGGTCCAGTTCAACCCCAGCCTGGTGCCGGCGTGGATGGCGGTGGTGATCATTGGGCGCGAGTTCCTGGTCAGCGGCTTGCGTGGAATTGCCGCTTCGGAGGGCTTCACTATCGAAGCCAGCGAACTCGGCAAGTTCAAGATGCTGGTGCAGATTGTTTCCGTGGTGGCCGTGATTTTGGCGCACCGCTGGGAGTTCTGGCCGATTTATGGAAACTACGTTTTTCCCCTGCGAACCATCGCATGGGTGGCCATCTGGTTTATGGTTTTTTTGTCGCTGGTGTCGGCAATCGACTACTTCGCCGCCTTCTGGTCGAAAATCGACCGCCGGGTGGTGAAGCGCCGCCGCCGCGCCTTCGTCCTGAGCCGGCGGAGGAAGCGCGATGTCCCCGCAACCTGAGATTCCGACTGATCTGAGTTCCCGCTCTGGACAACAGAACGAGTTCTCCGCCGAGGAGCGCACGCTTTTGCTAAAGCTGGCGCATGAAGCCATCGCCTCGCGGCTTCACGGACACAGGTTTTCTCCTGGCTCACAGTCCGCACATTTGTCCGAACCACGTGGCGCGTTCACGACGGTGTATCTGGAGGGCGAACTGCGTGGGTGTGTGGGCTACGCTTTAGCGGTCAGTCCCCTGTACTTGACTGTCATCGAGACGGCACGATCCGCCGCTTTTGAAGACCCGCGGTTCCCGCCCATCACCCTGGCCGAATTGCAGGAATTGGAGTTGTCTTTGAGTGTGCTCTCGCGCCTTTGCGCCATTGTTCCCGACGAAGTCGAAGTCGGCCGGCATGGATTGCTGATCACCTGCGGTCCGCAGCGAGGCCTGCTCCTTCCCCAGGTTCCCGTGGAGCATGGCTGGGACCGCGTCACTTTCCTCGAGCAAACCTGTCGCAAGGCCGGGCTGCCCATCAACGCATGGCAGGCGGCGGCGAACATCGAAGCGTTTACTGCGGAAGTATTTGGCGATCACGACCTTGGGTAGTTCGTGGCGCCGGCCGTCTGGTCCGAACTTGGTCTGATCGAAGCCGAAGGGATGAGCGTCTATTCCGAAGGCCCCTTGCGCCAAGAGTGCTATCCAAACCCGCCCAACTTCGGACTTGGGCGGGGGAGGAGCGAGTGCGCTATTGCGGCGTTTGCAGGAACACCTCCGCGCCGCCTACTGCGATAACAAAATCCAAGAGACCGTCAGAATTGAAATCTCCGACCACGATCAATCCCTTTTCAGTCTGAGGTCCGGGCAGACTCACACGGATGGGTGGCTGGAAGGTGCCATCACCGTTCCCTGACAAAAAGCCCGCAACAAGGCTAAACGTACTGTAGGCGAGCAGATCGCTTTTTCCGTCAGAATTAAAGTCGCCTGCCGCAAAAAATGGTGGGTAACCCATAAATCCCGTGGGATAGTACTGAGGAGGCTGGAAAGTTCCGTCTCCGTTGCCGAGCAGTACCCCGACTTGCCACGGTGGCCCAGAACTCAAGACAGCGAAATCAAGCTTCCCGTCGCCATTGAAGTCATTCAGCGGCAATAGGAGATCCTCCGAGCCTGGTTGCATTTCGAGCGGCGGCTGAAAGCTGCCGTCACCATTCCCCAGCAGGACAGCGACTAGCCCTTGACTAGTATCAAAGAAGGCGAGATCTAAAATGCCATCTCCGTTAAAATCCGCCGGGGTAAAATCGTACGGCTGGAAAAATGAGGTATTACCTTGCTGAGACTGGAAAGTGCCGTCGCCGTTGCCCAGCAAAATGTAGAACCCGTCCTGGGCAGCCACTACCAGATCGAGGATTCCATCGCGATTAAAATCGCCAACCGCAGTTTGCACGGGCTTCGTGAAGTTGCCGAAACCAGGCAGTTCCTGGAACTTGCCAGTGCCATCACCGAGAGCTACAACAGCCTGCGTCCCACCACTCAGGACGTAGACAAGGTCTTCCTTGCCATCGCCATTGAAGTCGCCGAAGCTGAAACCCAGAGGGTTAGTATTCAGCGTGCGGGCAGCAGACCTGGTAAATGTGCCGTCGCCATTTCCCAACAGGACCGCGAATCCCTTGACACCGAGCTGAATCAGGTCAAGCTTGTTGTCCCCATTGAGGTCAGCGGTAAAGACCCGAGTGCCCTTTTCGCGCCCTGCGTAAGTGTGTGGCTGGGCAAGAACCATCTTTAAGATAGGCTGATGAATCTCCACCATTCCGAAACTGGAGCTGGAAAGGCCGCCGCCGGGCAGAGGATTTGTGACGGTGACTAATGAGCCGCCCGCGAGTGCTACATCCGATGCCAGAATCTGCGCCTGAAGCTCCCCAGCGGAGATGAACGTCGTCGTGCGCGCAGCGCCGTTCCAGTTGACGACCGCACCTGGGACAAACCCTGCTCCGCGCACCGTAAGGGTGAACGCACCGCTCCCTGGAACTACTGCCTGGGGACTCACGGGTCCGTTAATTGTTGGCACAGGGTTGACCTGCGCAAGCAAGCTCGCGCCAAGCAGAGACATCAGCACGAGCGCGAAACAAGAGTACTTCATGGCAAACTCCTCACAGCGCACATAGTAATGTCGCGCGTTGGCTGCGAGGGTGGGAAGACAAGCGCTGATAGGCAACCAAACGGCTCGACGCTGAGCAGGAAGCATCCTACTCCATAACTTCGTGGCGCCGCCGTCTGGGGCTGAACTTGGTCTGATCGAAGCCTAAGGGATGAGCGTCTGTCCCGCCGCGTTCGGATTCCCAAAAGCAAATCAGGGGAGGATTTCTCCTCCCCTGAAAAGAACCGTGCGGGTGAGTAAGTAGCTATTGCTGCTCGTCCAATTCCACCGAGTCTCCGGTATGAACGTCTTCCAAAGCGAACACAATCATGCCGGTGGAGGTGGTTGGCGTGGTGCCCAGGATCACGATTTCTCCCACCGACCGCCGAGGCAGATCGCGGACGTGGATTGCCTGGCCTTTCGAATGGGTAAGTAAGTTCGGTTCTACTGTGGGCGGACGCTTCTGTGTGTCTTCGGTGGTCGACGCCTTGAATGAGAGCGAATCGGCAGGATCTTTCAGGTCAGCCGTATAGGCGCGGACGGCCCGGAAGTAGTCGCCTACTTTGACTCCCTGGTTGGCGCCCACGTTCATATAGACCTTCATTCCCGTTCCCAGCTCGTAATCGAAGTCTTTGGCCATCACGATGCGGCCACTGGTCTTTCCATTGGCGGGAGCAAAACGATCAAAACGCTCGGGCGGATGGAATGAAATAGCCTGCTTTTCAACGAAAGGAATCACGACGTCGCCGGGATTCACGGGATCGCAACTGAACTCAATCTGCGCGATCGCCGTCTTGTTGCGGCTGTCCACAACCTTCACCCGTGCCAGTTCCGCGTAGGGCTGGCCTGCAGCTTTCAGAAGGGAGTGTTGTCCGGGAAAAATTTCGTAGCGGTTGATGTCGTTCAGTTCGCGAATGACCGTATATTCCTGGCCAGCCTGGTAGCCGCCTCCGGCAAGATAGATCATCTCGCCGTTTACAAATTTGGTGGTATTAGGCGTCGTCAGCCCGCCGGCGACGAAATTCGCGTTCGGAAGAGGCTTCTTGCTAATAAATCCCGCGCAATAGAGGTCGGCCGAGGTGGGCGTCTGTACCCGCTCGATCGGAAACCCGACTGTGGTCACAACTGTGTTGGATGGCGCCGTCTGGTCGGAATCGGCAGAGGAAGTGGACGTCTGTGCGCTCGCGGCAGCGACCAGCAACACCGTCAGCAACAGCCCTGTTTTCTTCATGTTACCTCCAGCGGAAGCTCGCCCGGTGGTTGCCGGACCCGATTACCGCTAAGTGCAGCAAAATAAAAGGAGTTACAGCCGGACAGTAACAAGCCGGGTAGGCTGCGGTCAAGGTTACGCAGGTGTCATCCTGGGGAGGTTAAAAAGTTTCCTCGACGTAAAATTCATAATCCGTTGTTGCATCTGGAATTAGGCACCTGTAATATCGCGCCGATTCATGAACATCATGCAAGCTGGTACGAACAGCTTTGTTACCCGGATGCTACCCCGGCGCATGCCAAAGGTGTGCGTGGCCGTTACCGCCACGGATGCAGCTGAACTGGTTGAAAAGGCCGAGGCGCTGGTCCGGGATAACACCTTTCTGGAGTTCAGGTTGGACTATCTCCCCCGGCCCGGATTGGCGCTTCCCAAGATCAAGCGATTCCTGGATTACCACCCGCATATTGTGGCCATTGCCACTTGCAGACGGGTTGCAAGTGGCGGCAAGTTCAAGGGATCTATCGCATCAGAGCTCGACATCCTGTCAAAAGCGGTCGCCGCAGGCTGCCAACTGGTTGATATAGAACTGCAAACCGCCGCCCGGCTGAAGCCCGCGCAACTGCAAAAGCTGCGCACCCGAGCTGCGGTGATCCTTTCTTATCACGACTTTCGCGCTACCAAAAAGCTGGAAGAGACGCTGGAGAAGATGTCCGCGTA